>Ga0325404_1003985_pt1 | contig 15753 bp, 9 predicted proteins | sample PopdelMetagenome_18_FD_205664 | JGI IMG/M metagenome (GOLD analysis project Ga0325404, IMG submission 205664) | Populus deltoides microbial communities from Bellville, Georgia, United States - Xylem-Control-R1 | ecosystem: Host-associated > Plants > Phyllosphere > Stem > Wood/Secondary xylem... | reverse complement strand
AGAAATACAAAATTGGATATTGAATCTGAAAATTAAAAGGAATATAGGGTACATGGTATAAATGGGGAAAAAAAGTTATATAGGAAACACATGTTAGGAAATGAAAAAAAGAAAAAAAAAACATATTGAAAAAGTTATAGGAATTATACATGTATTAAATAAGTGTATGATGATTATTTAAACAATTTAAGAGTACTATTATAGTCTTTTAAAAGTATTTAAGGTATTATCTTCAATCAAAAGTTTCCATAGAGTTTGTTCTTTTATATAAAATTATAGATGTGTCATATAAATTGATAAAATGAATTTAGTGAATTTATTAATGTTCTTATTATATGTTTACACACACTGTTTGTTATAGAAAGCACAAAACCCATAATAATATTAATTTTTTTTTGGGAATGGGATCCTCTCGTGTTTTTTTTATTTTTGTTATTGTATAAATATAACAATAATATTAGGAAATGTATATATATAGAAAATATTATAGTACTCTAGTGTTGTAATCTTCACCTTTACTATTGTATATTGCTCTACATATGTAAATAGAAAAGATTGGCAAACTAATAGGTTAAACCTTTTATTTCTTCTTAAATTGGTATCAATCATTACACATTAAAACTTCTCTCTCCTTAATGGACTCTGTTGTTACTGCCGACTTCTCCCTCCACCAAATCAGCGTTGCAGCACCGCCGGTCAGCTACGCACAGGCTGTTGTTGGTGGCCCCTTCCCACAACAGCAGACTCCCTATCTTGCAGAGCAGAAAAATGGTTCCTCTTCTCATGTTTCTGTCGTTTCTCTTCATATTATAAGGACCTTAATTCCAGCCATAATTTATTTGTCCAATACTCAGCAACTTATTTCGTTGAAGCTTACGAATAATAATTGGGCCTTGGAATTTGATTTAAATTCGGGTTGATTTTTAATTTTTTAAACCAATTAAATATTGTAATGATGGGTTGGTTATGGGTTTATTAAAGTTTATAGGGTTTTTCTTGGGGGTTTTCAAGTACAAAAAAAAAGGCCTGAAATTAATGGAGGTTTTTTTACAAAAAAAAAAAAAAAAGAGCCCATTTTTCACCCACTTGAGGTGGCCTAAGCAAAAATAGTGGATAACATGTTATTGATCTATTTTTTAAACATAAAATAGGCAAAATCATTCAAAGAAAAAAAAAAAGGTGGCTTGGTTCGCTAACCTACCCAGACACAAACATATGACTTTTTTAAAAAAAATTTGTTTTAATTATAACTCATTAAAATAACTTAGAAAAAAATTTATTTTAAATTTTATTTTATTAAATATTATTTAACTTTTACTTAATTTTCAAGCAGCGTTATAACATTCTTTTCATAACATAAACAAACTTTTTTTTATACAACCATTTATAATGTTTTATTAATAAAAATATTTTGTTGATTTTTTATGCATATCTATTTTTATTGTCATATAATTAAATAAGAAATAGATTTCAATAAACAAAGTTATTAAACTCAATCACGTCCATGACCTGATTTGTGGATTTGACAGATTGACTCTAATTGCTCCAAAACATCATCATCGTTATATTTCTTATTATTATGATGAAGAGGTGTTGTCTAAGAAACAAATATCCTAGTTTAAAAAAATCATAAAAAATACATAGTTTTTTTAATCCTTATTTCAGATTATCCGGTTTGTTTTATAGTAGTTTTGATTGCTTTTTATTTTTATAAAATAAATAAGATATAACAAAAAAATTTATATTTCTTTATGGATAAAAGATAATAAGAAAACAAGGGATCATGCTTGTCATAACCCAATTTTTGACCATTTTAATTATTATTATTATTTTATTTATTGAAAAGGATAAAAAAAAATGATGATAATGATGAAAAAACAAGTAAAATGAAATAAATGAAGAATGAATTAAATTTTGGGTTAAAGGCAACATGATTGGAAGTTTTGGGGTTTAATTAAACTTTGGATTTAATCTAATTAATCCAATCAAAGGTTTAATTGGAGAATTGATAAGTTTTGAGACTTAATTGAGCTTGGAATTGATTTAATTAATCCAATTAAGGGTTTAATTGTAAAATTGATAAGTTTTGAGGCTTAACTGGACTTGAATTTAATTTAATTAATGAAATCAGGGACTTAATTGAAGAATTACCAAGTTTGGGGTTAATTGGGGGCAAAATTGCAACAGATTAGAGTCCAAAGACGGTTTTGTAAAAAGCTCAGAACTGCAGGGGTCCAATTAAAGTTTATCCTGGGGCTTGCTCACGAAAATTTCAAAACTTCAAGGACCAAAACACAAATGGCCATTAACAATCGAACGACGTCGTTTCAAAGAGAACCCATCATCTTCTTCCGTTCACCAAACCAGAAAAACGGATGTCCAACGATGCATCGCCATTACTCCTGCAATAACAGTCACTTTATTATCTATGTAACGGCATGGCTTTCTCTGGCTATAAGAAGCTAGAGAAAGAAAGCAGAACGATAGGGGGGTGGAAGAACCAGGAAGAAAAAGGCAGAGCTAAGGCTGAATAGGGAGAAAAACCGGGAAGAAGAAAAAGCCACGAAGGGCAGGGGGACCCGAAAACCAGAGCAGGGGACAGACGAAGATAGGAGGGCACCGAACAAACCGAAGGAGGGGGAAGACAAATAACACAGGAAGACTAAAAAGCAGGGGAAAGAACACTGGGAACAGGAACACAACGGGGGAGCTGATGAAAAAAGACCCAGAACAGAGGAGGATTTTGGGCACCGAAGACAAAAGGAGGAGATGAAACCAAGGGGGATTTTGGGATGAAAAACCAGAGAAAAACCCCAGCAACAGGGGAGAAAAAAAAGCGCACACAGAACCTAGAAAAAACCCAGAACCGGAGGCAGAAACAAGAAGGCAAGAAAACGGAAAGATAACAGAAAAGAAGAAGGACCCAGAACCAAAACCATCGGGGAGAACCGGCATCATCATCATCTTCGTTCCTTCATTTCTAAAAAAAACAGAAGCAGAGAGGAGACAAACGACCGAGAGAAGAAGAAGCAGAGGGTAGGAAAGCAAAGGTAGAAGGAGGAATTCCAGTTTCCCAGCGAGGAGCGTGTTCACTGATCTTCGCCCGAAACAGTAGCACTCTAGCAGAACAGGTAAGCTTTCTTTAGCTTTCATAGAATAATTCTCTTTCGCCTTCACAGATCAAATAAGTTTGTTAATTACCTCGCACAGTACACAGCACGCGTGCTTCTTGTTGGCTTTTGCCCGGCCGGGCCACTAGCTTGGGCCAGTGGCCGGGTCGGGCTGGCTTGGTCTAGCCCAGCCATATGGGCTGAGCTGGACCCAGCCCCAAAGAAATTATGCTGGGCTGGGCCCGGCCCAAAAAAAAATAAAAACAAAAACAAAAAGGGTAGAAAAAAATAAAAAAATTAAAAAATGTGTATGCATGAATAAAAATAATGTAAATTTATTGGTTTATTCACTGACGCCAGAGTCAGGAATAAAAATACCGGTTTAAATTTATATTATTTTTATTCGTTGTATTTTATGTAATTTAGCTAGAAAAATAAAAAATATGTGCATGCATAAAAATAAATTTATTTTTATTTATTTATTCACTGGCGCTAGAGTCGGGAATAAGAAAATATTGATCTAATTTATTTTATAGCTACGTGATATTTACCAACGCTCGAGTTGGAAGTATCCGTAGTTGAATATTCACTGGCGCCAGAGTCAGGAATATTATAAGCAAATTATCATAGCGTAAACTAATAAACATTTAGCAATTTAAGACGAAACTAGCAATGCAGCCTGCCTCAGGCAGGACGTTTAAGGGGTGATAATATCTTCCCTTTTACGTAACCAGTCCCGAACCATAGAATCTCTGTTGACCAGTTAGGGTTCCTAGTGACCATAATACTAGGTGGCGACTCCTTAAACAAGACCTTTTTCCTAAAAGAACAAGATGCCAGAAATCTGTTCTTTTTCCCTAATCAAGAGTTATTTTTTTAAGGCCGCCGCGATGTCGGGTGCGACAGGATGGCGACTCCACTGGGGATTTTAGGATTAAGCTTTGTCTTTTTTCTTATTATTGCTATTTTGTTTGTTGTGTTTATTTGTTTATTTTTCCTGCATTTACTGTTTTAGCATGCATCTTTGTTTATGTTGTCATGCATCACTTTAGAAGCACACACTTTACAAACTAGGATAAGTGGGGGAGTAACGGTACCTCAATGGCTTTAGCCTGGGTAAGACTCGTGAAACCATCCAACTCTCGCTTGATTGTTTACTTGGAAGTGGTTGATATGCCAAACTGATATTACTCAGGGCCTCTATTTTCACACTACTTGTAAGCCTCATATCGACCTTTCATGGACGATCACTGAGCATGCGAGAGACCCTTTGAAACTAGATAATGACCAACCTTTTGATGCACTCAACAATTAGGATCTTCCTATTAGGTTGTCATCCCATGAAGGGTGAGTCCGCATTTCATATGCATTTTTTTTTAATTAATTGTTTCAGCATTTTTGCATAAATTGCATGATTTACATTTAGCAGGTTGAAATATAGGTTCCCCATTGAAACCCGCTTATAACACTCATTCGAGAAAAAGACAAATGGAAAATGAAGAAAGAGCCTAGTTGGAAGCCCAACATCAAAAAGAGATGGATAATCTTAAAGAAGAAGTCGCAAGGCTTACTAGTCTACTCGAGCAAGCCTTGAGAGATAAATCCAGAAAAGCAACACTTATAGCTTAGCCTGAAGATATGCATGTAACTCATTTCGATCCACAGAATCTGGGGGCAAATAGGGTGTCATCTGAATTTCAACAAGCTATACATTTCCAGCCAGCATACCATAGGAGAATGCCATTTACCATTAATTCTACCGAGAAAGAATCTCAAAATGGCAAGATGGTGAAAGAAGAGGACTTGGAAAAATGGACTGCCTTAGAATAGAGGATAAGGGCAGTTGAGGGAAACCATTTGTATGACCTAGTGAAAGCTGTCAATATGTGTTTGGTACCTAACGTAGTCATTCCTAAGAAGTTTAGGGTGCCAGAATTTATTAGATATATAGGAACCCAATGCCTTGTAACTCATCTCAAGGCATACTGCAACAAAATGGCCGAGGTGGTTGATGATGAGAAATTGCTGATTCATTTCTTTCAAGACAGCTTAAGTGGCGCTGCCCTCACTTGGTATTTGCGGTTGGACAATACCAAGGTTAAAAAATGGAAGGACTTAGTTGATGCCTTCATGAGGCAGTATCAGTTCAATATAGACGTAGGCCCTGATCGGTTAAGCTTGCAAGCTATGGAGAAGAACAACAAGGAGTCCATAAGAGAATACGCTCGAAGATGGAGTGAGGTAGCTGCACAAGTTAACCCTCCCATGTTGGAAAAGGAGATGATCAGTTTATTTTCCAACACCTTTAAAGCTCCATACTTTGAATACTTGGTTAGAAGCTCTGCACAACATTTTACTGACCTGGTTGTTATAGCTGAGAGGATTGAACAAGCCATTGGGTTAGGTAAAATTGCTAATCCAACTGAAAAAGAACGGTTTCACTTAAAAAAGGAAGGACACTGAAGGGGGTTGCTAAAGCACTTATCGTTCCTATAGCTGATTTCTTCATACCGACTCCTAGAAATCAAATATCTTGAAGAAAAAGCTACGGTGATATTAGGTCAAGAATGGTCTGCATATGGCTTCAACTAACTACTGAAAATATACCCTTGTCAAGAAGAATGAGTGATTGAAATATTCTAGAAATTCCAATTGATGATCACTAAATGTTTAGCCCCTTTTATGTGTTATCATGCCAGTATTCATGTTGGCATAAGTTCTTTGTTGTTTCTTTTCCAAAGCTTCAATGAAATAATGAGTTTCTCATTCAATCGTGTTTATTACCAAGCATTATTCATCTTCTTAAGAGAGTTTTCTTATAAGAACTCACGAATACACTTTTGAAGCCTCGCGTGATCTCATAGACTCAATTCATCTCTTTTACCAAAATCAGTTTCCGTATTGGAGTTTTGAAAATTTGATCTGGCGTTTTGATTTCAAAAATAATTTGATGTTTATTCAAAAATGATTTTTGACATTCTACTTGTAGAATAACAAGTGAATCAAACAACTCCATCATTGAAGTGACTAAATTATAAACAAAAAAAATTGTGAAAAAGAAAAGAAAAGAAAAAATGAATAAACACCCTTACCCCATGACTCTTGAATCATGTGTTTTTTTAAATGTATAAATAATGGTATGTAGTGAACTCATTGCTCATGACCCTTGAAATGTATCTTTGCAAAGACCAAACCATCACACTGGATGAGGTCAAAGTTTATTGATCATAGCTGCTTGCGCTTGAAATGAGGAAAGGTCATCTTTGTTATTCCTTTCACATTCTGAAATAAGTACATCCCTCGAATCCCGTTTTGAGCCTGAATAATTTTTCTTTCATGAAAAAAATCCCGACTAGGATCACACCCTACACTAGGGAGCAAGAGAAAATTTCAATGAGAAAAGAGAAAAAAGCCGTGAGAAAGCCAAAAAAGCATAAGAGCTCAAGAAACTCAAATGCTAGGGGGCATGTCCAATCACTAGAAAACGCGACATTCAAGATAAAATGAGTATGCCCTAGCAAAGCAATAAAAAAAAAGAAGAGAAGAAGCAGCAAATCAAAGAAGAGCGGCAAAAGAAATATGGATGACATTAAGAGTCAAACTGTTGATAGTGATCCTCAGTCTTTGAAACCCTGAAACACTCTTTGAGCCTTATGAATCCTTTTCTTTCATAGCCAAGAACCACAGCCTACGTTACGTCCCTGTAGAAGTCCTTTCTAATCAAGCAAGCAAACAACCTCGAACAATAAACAATGCTCTCAAAATGCAAAGAATACTTTTTCATAAGATTCATGACATCAAGAATAAACTACTTATTATTATTCATGCTGATAAAAATGAATGTTCAAAAAGAGAAAAATTTTTGCCCGGCCGGGCCACTGGCTTATTCACTGACGCTAGAGTCAGGAATAAAAATACCGGTTTAAATTTATATTATTTTTATTCGTTGTATTTTATGTTATTTAGCTAGAAAAATAAAAAATATGTGCATGCATAAAAATAAATTTATTTTTATTTATTTATTCACTGGAGCTAGAGTCGGGAATAAGAAAATATTGATCTAATTTATTTTATAGCTACGTGATATTTACCAACGCCAGAGTTGGAAGTATCCGTAGTTGAATATTCACTGGCGCCAGAGTCAGGAATATTATAAGCAAATTATCATAGCGTAAACTAATAAACATTTAGCAATTTAAGACGAAACTAACAATGCAGCCTGTCTCAGGCAGGACGTTTAAGGGGTGATAATATCTTCCCTTTTACGTAACCAGTCCCGAACCATAGAATCTCTGTTGACCAGTTAGGGTTCCTAGTGACCATAATATTAGGTGGCGACTCCTTAAACAAGACATTTTTCCTAAAAGAATAAGATGCCAGAAATCTGTTCTTTTTCCCTAATCAAGAGTTATTTTTTTAAGGCCGCCGCGATGTCGAGTGCGACAATGCTAACAAATTATTTTTTTAGATAAAATTAAATTATTATATTTTCTAAAAAATAAAAAAATATCAGCGTCACACTAGTTTGGATATCTTGATTGAGAATGTTAGTATATGGGTTTCTAAATTGATCGGATTACGTAAAATTTCTTGGGCTAAAAAAACCATTTTTCTTATTAGGTCCAACCCGTTCAACCTGTCATGAATACACATCCAATCCATCTGTAGGTTTGATCTGCTTCACTGTGAAAATCTAAATAATTCATAATGTCCACCCCACTTGAATATTTGAAAATATTTTGTCAGGTCAGATCAGAAAATCAAAAGAGTGGGTATATTTTTTTTTATTAGCATGGGTGTCCGGATCAGCTTACGCGTACCTCGACTAATCCCACGAGCCCTGAAATTAACAACTATATAAGTCTCCAGTGACCATCATATTAGCAACCACAGGGTTCGAACCTGAAACCATAAGGAGACAAACCTCTTGATTTCAATCTCTTATCACTGGCCACCTACTAGACAGTTAGAGAGGGTATAATGTTGATCTCCCTAAACAGCAGTGAGGATTTTAACTTCCTATCTAATATACTTTAAAACAAGAGTTATTATAGGAGTTTTCTACCTCCAAATTAAATTACATAGGTTTTTAAATCCTGATATGAAAAAATACATGTTTTGTTGATAATTATCAAAAATTTGGAATTGATTCAAAAAAAGGATTGGGTTATCAAATTATCCTTTAGGTTTAGGTCAATTATTTTTATTAAAACGATAATATTTTATTTTTTTTATTTTGACATTAACCTGGTTAAGTTTGGATTGGATTTGATCGAGTGAATCAAATTATTAAAAATTCAGTTGTATCAAATGGATTTGGTTACGCCAATGTTCTAATTACTTTAACTAAAAACTTAACTCAAATCACAAATTTCTTAGATGAATTCCTAAATTTGATCTGAATTTAATAGCTATTTTTTATAAATAAGTATTTAGTTTTTAATAAATAGTAATGAGTTTCATTTATCTTTGTTTTTTTTATATATAAGATATGGCATTAATGATTTTAACTCATTGGATAAAATCTTCTATATGTTTTCCATAAAAAAAATAACCTCTTCTACTAAAATATGTGTTTTGGTTATACAATCTTTTTATGATTTCCTTAATAAACATGTGTTTAGTTTTTTTATAAATAATAAATATATAGTTTCATTTATCTGTTTTTATAAGACAATATTTTATTAATAATAGTCTTAATTCATTGAATAGAACCTCCTATAACTTCTCCAAAGAAAAAAAGTATCTTTTCAACCAAAATACATGTTTTTTAAACAAGTTTTGCAAAGTTTTCTTCACAAACATATGTTTAATATTTTTTAATAAATACAAATTAGCTTCTTCTTTTTTTTTTGTTGTTAATAAGACACTTCATTAATGGTCTCAATTCGTGAAATATATTCTTCTTATGGATTTCCTTAACAAGCAATGTTTAATTTTTTTAATAAATAGAAATTAATCAGTTTCATTTATAATTCTTAATAAGTTACATCATTTTATTTATATTCTCAACTCATTAAATAGAATCTTCTATAATTTTTCATAAAAATTATATTTTCAATTAAAATATTTTTTTAACATCTCTTTTAAGATTTTCTCAATGTATTAAATTTTTAATAAATAAGAATTAGATTTATTTATATTTTTCATAAGACACATCATCTCTTTAATTAATTATCTTAATTCATTGAACATAATTTTCTATAACTTCTCCACAAACATAAATAATATATAATAATTTAATTCACTATTTTGTTTAATATATTTATATATAATGTTAAATATTTGTTTAAAGGATTATGGTTGATTTAGTGAGGGCAACAACCTTGCCAAATGGAGGTGAATTTGCATACACTGAGTCCCATTTTATATATAACCGGTTTAGCTATACTTTAATTGGCTATTTATGGAACTCAATCATTGTTCAAAATTAATTTCTCGAATAATTAGGTTGCTCCAAAAATAAATAAATGTTGCGTCGAAGAGGCATTGTAATACACCTAATCAAGGTTGTTAAAATCACGATTTTGACACGGCACGGAAAGTACTAAACAAACTCGGATCGTAAAAATAAATCATAAAATCGTAAGGAATTTTAAAATACATCCAAAAAAATTCATGCTTCAAATAAAAATTCAAAGTACCTTAAAATACATAATTTAAATAAAAATCCATACATAGTTCAAGCACCTTAATTCAGTCCTATAATACTGAAATGACATCAAATTCAATCCAATTCAACATTTTTCAATCTAATTTTCACCCCATTAATTTAATTCAATTCAGTCCAATTAATTCAGTCCTATAATACTGAAATGGCATTCAATTCAGTCCAATTCAACAGTTTTCAATTCAATTTTCACCCGAGTAATATTTAGTCCAATTCAGTCAAGATATATAGTATATACTGTGGCATTCAATTCAACAATTTTTTCACCCGATCAATTCTATTCAATTCAACATTATACATATACAAATTACAGGACCGGGCAAAATGAATTACAGGGTAACAGACTAACTGATCACTGGACAGTTAACACTTAACAGGGCAAAATACAAATCTATTACAAGGGCAAAATCTACTACTGCAGTGGTGATGATGAAGGCAAAATGAACTTACGGTGTCGCTTGCTGCTGTTGAAGATGATGATGATGAGCTGAACAGCTGCTGGTGAAGAGGCCCAATGTCGCCTACTGCTGTTGAAGATGGGAAAAAAAGGGGATCGTTGCCGGCATGCCGCTGTTAATGAAGATTGCAGAGGAAGCCCGAAGCTGTGAGCTGTTGAGGAGATCATTGTCGGCTCGTCGCTGTTAAAATCATGATAAACAGAAAAGGAAGTCGCGACCGTGAGCACTGAGGAAAGAGAAGGAGTGAAGACTGGAGTCACTGGACCGTGAGCACTGTCACTAACCACTTTTGTGGAGGATGGAGATCATTGTCGCCGCTTTTATGGTTGCCAATTAGGGATTTGTTCGATTGGAAAGAGTATTTTGTGCGTTGTGATTTGTGAAGATTGAAGACAGTGAATTGATTCCCTGAAGTGAAGAGAGTCGTGTGAGTCCGTGACTGTGCAAGAAACATCCAATAGGCGCCTGACAGCTCGACATGAGGGGGGGAATTTTGTTTCAGCACCTCATTTTGGCACAATCGCAAAATCGATCCTGAAATCGATATTTTGCGCGATTTCATCCGATTTTTGCGATTTCACCCGATTTCAACCCGATTTTATCCATTTTCAATTTTTTCAAGCGATTCAACACGGAAAAAAAATCATAAAAGACAGTACATAGGGAACTATGGATGGTTCTTTTTATTAATCAGGGATGATATCTGAGGTTTGTATTTTGAATAATTAGCTAATTTTTTTATTTTAGTAATTTGATCTATTTTTTCTAATCAAGGTAGCTAGTGACTGATGCTTGGTACTTGATAAGCTACGATAATTAATAGCTGGTATCTCCAAAAGATCACATTTTAAAGGATTTAGGGACTCTCTAATATTTAAGTAAATATCTTTTTAAGAGAAAAGACAATAATATTTTAGAGAGACTCTGAAAAAATACAGATTGTAAATCTGCTTTCATTAAAAGATTCATATGGTTTTTATTAGGGGTGAGCAAAAAAACTAAAAAACTGATTAAACCGGAAAAACCAGAAAAAAAATAACTGAAAAAACCGAACCATGAAAAAAACCGATTAAACCGATTAGAATTTTAAAAAAACTGACCGATTCGGTTCGGTTTCAGTTTTATAAGCCTGAAATTGAAAAAACCAAACCGAACCGAACCCAAACCGAAAAAAACCGAGCCAAATCGGAAAAAAACCAAGGCAAATCGATTTGAACCGGTTTTTGTTCTAAAAAACCAAACCAAAACCGGTTGGTTTGAACTGGTTTTGTTTTTTTTTTAATTTTGGTTGGTTACTTTTTTTCAATAAAAACCAAACCAAAAATGATCATTCCTAGTTTTTATAGCCTATGAGTCTTGTCTTGATAACATTATCGAGGAAAAATATCCCTGAAACATTCATTAAAAAGGGATGAATTAATATCCCTAACACATCATTAATAAGGGACAAGTGGGAGGTCTTTTTGAAGACTTTTATATACCTAGAAGTGTAAAGAGATGAGATACTTGACCTCAACATTTTATGTTAAGGATTACGAGGAAAAACAAGTCTTGTGGCTTAATATGAAACCTAAAAAGATCATTAGTTCTATATCCATTTGGTTTCGGAGAGATACTAAACCCTAGGATGTTGAGTCTGGCAGCTTGCCAAGTCCACATATATTTGGGCTCAGCGTGTAGCTGAGCCTTAAGGTGTTGGGTATGGCAACTTGCTAGATCCACATGTATTTGGGCTTAGCGTGCAACTAAGCTTAGGGGTTTTGTAAGATCTATATGTACTGGAGCTCAGCATGCAACTAAGCCTAGGGATATTGGGTTATCATCATAGATTTTAAGCTAAATAACATGTATAAAAACACTTTGATCCATTAGTAGCCCCCTAAATTTGGGCATATTTATTATGCAAAGATTTTAAAAGGTTATTAGCTTTAATGAAAATCTTTTTACTTGAGAGTTAATTGTCTCATTAATGAGAGATTGTTTACCTTCCCTATGAGGTTTGTCTTTGCAGAATTATTAGGATTCTTTGTGACCATGTGTGTCATCTTTATTTGAAGGAAATGACCAGGTGGCTTATCCTTATTAAAAGAAGGTGTCCCTTGGAAAACAAAACGGTAGCGTGCATTCAATGCAATAATTGAATAGACTTCTGGGGGGTCAAACAGATCTACCAGGCCATGTTGCAAAGTATACAGTTTCCTTACCCGTTGTTTTTCTTTGTACATCTAAGTTCACTATTGACTTTGTTTTTGTGTAAGACCGATAGCTAAAGAATAAGGAAAAACTTCAGCAAGGTCTATAGAAAATATTTCATGAAGAGGATCTCTATCTCTTAACTTAAATAGAGGCAAGGCTAGAGAAGAGATGGAGGGTGACCCTATCATTATAGATGAACTCCCCGTCATTAAGGACTCAATGGTGGGAACTAGGACTCCTATAGAAATAAAATTTATAGTAGCCATACTCCCCTACCTGGGGGTCAAACAGATCTGACTTTTTTGAAGTGATTGCAAGCGTTGCTGCCCGTTTTAAGAGAAAAAGGGTCTCTATTTTTGTGGTGTCTAGTGTTCCAGCCTCAAATATAGAGGCTCATGTGGTGACATTCCTTCTGCCTTGAGTTTTAACTTTGTCTAAAATTAAAAGCTGCAGCAGTGGAGCCCTCTACCTGGGTTGTTCATGAGAAAGCTAAATTTAAGGATGTTTTTACTAACCTTATCCTTGGTGAGGCTTCCCTTCAATGGCTAAGAAAGATAAATTTTATAGAAGCTAAACTGAGAAGCCTCAAGGTGACCTATACATTGCTAAAGAAAAATATGCAAGGCTTTATTCTTCAATTGGGCTCCACTGAAAAAAAATCATGTTGATTATAATCGGGTGGATACCCTAAAATAGAAGATCATTAAGGCAAATGCCATCCAAGACAGCCTGAGGGCTGAGCTTCTCGCTATCAGAAAAGAAGCCCAGAGTTCTCGAGCGCAGCTGGAGACTTTAAGGAACTCTTTTGAGAAGTTCCAGGAATTGTTTGGAAGGTCTGCAACTTTGTCTAAGATAATTGGAGATAAGATCTTTCATGTTATACCCAACTTATATTTCTTTAATCAATAAAAGGAAATGTAGAAGGAATTAAGTATTTCCTTCCATCCAGTCCTGATGCTTAATTTTAGAGATGTGTGCCTTACTAGGGCTACAATTACCTAACATGGAGAATATCTAGTTGAGGAGCATGAGCTAGATATCTAAGCCTCTGCCCCCTTCTTCCCTTAACTATGTAAACAACCTCAGCTTTATGGGGTTTATCCATGTGAAGCTTTTTTATTTTATAAATTTAATTTTTTTTATTTCTGTGTTAACTTATGTAGTCTGTATGGATCCAACACCCATAGTAAAAAATTCCATACAGGGTCCAAAGCCTTTAGAAAATTGTTGGGAATTTGTATGGGTCTAACACCCATACTTTAGAAAATTATTTATCAAATTTTAGAAAGAATCGAACTTTGAATTTTGCCTAACCTTTGTAAGATTTACCCCTTACTTGAAATCGAGAAGAAATCAAAGTTGTAGTTATATCTTTATATTCCCAACGGATTGTTGAGATGCCCCTAGAATTGCATAGAGATTGGTGTTATTACATTATAGATATAAAGTCAAATCCTATAGAGAGTTATGGGGTCATTTCCTTGTGGAGATGTCATGTCAATCCCATCCTCGGAGAGTTGTGCAATAGCACTAAAAGATCATGTCAATCCCTTCTAAGGTAAGATGTGCAATCGCACTAGCTAGGGAGACCGAATTGATCCTTTCCAATGTAAATTATGGAATCGCATTAGAGAGATTAAGTCCATCTCATCCTTGAAAGAGTTATTAGACCATTTCCCTGGGGAGATGTTGTGTCAATCTCATTTTCGAAGATTTGTGCAATCGTACTAGGAAGACCATGTCAATCCCTTCCAATATAAGTTTTGCAATTGTAATAGGAAGACTACGTTGATCCCTTCAAGATAAATTGTACAATCACATTAGGAAGACTGAATTCATCCCATCCTTAGAAGATTTATAGGGCAAGTGCCCTTAAGCACCACTTGGAAAAAAATGAAAACATCATTATTTTGAACAAGTTAATCCATACATAAGAAACTTACATTCTTAGTCATTGACTGTGGTACATTTTATTGCCCTTTAAGGTATAATCAACTCGATAATTTGGGTATCTAGTTTTTATTGAGATCATGGTCTCAGTTGTATAGGTGATGAGAGAATAATGTTTTTCTAGTAGATGTTTTTTAGGTAGTTGATTCACTTTACCTTGGATTGTTGCCAAAGAGACTTCACAAGTTTTATTATTTGAACCAACACTTTATTTGCACTTGTGAAAAGCTTTAAGATCTCAAGGTTCCAATGACATTCATGAAGTCGACAAATATGTAGCCTAAAATTTGCTTGTTTCCCCAAGTCCCTGAGAAAAATAAGAAAAATCATATTCTGATGTAGAGCAATAAAAGTGGTGCATAGCCTTCTGATTCTCTTACAAGTAGTACACATCAAATATCCTTGGTAAATCATGTCTTCCAAGTTGATTTACAACATTCTTGGTCATTAAAGTAGTCTCTTCTATTGATGAACTTTATTGGTACCATTAATGGGAACAAAACAACGAACATTATCCTTCTAGTAGTGATGTTGTGCTCAAAATTGATACAAGTTTAACACAAAGGCCATTGAAAACCATGATAGAGATTGGTTCCCAAATATTGTATTGGGCTTGATGGGCCTGACGGTTCCTTTATATAGCTAGTACCACCTCAATGAGGAGTCGAACTAGGTTGAAAAGTTGTTAATGCTTTGATAAAACAATTGTGCTAGCAGTCGCAGAGAGGTCCATGACATATCCTATTCTAGGTTTGTCTTGATTATCTGTCATTAATTGATAAGGGATGTCAAAAACCAATTCAAGAAGAACAATTGATGGTTTTTTTATCATTGTTCCCACAAACGACGCCATTGATGATGTTCCAAAAAATCCAAGTAGCTTAGAAGCAAGGCTTAAATCTTGGATAATCGGCTAATATCTTGGTTATAGCATTTTGATCCACTTGGCTAAGATTGTTGGCGATCAATGTCTAGTGTCTAATAAGCCAAGATGGTCTATGGCTGGTAACTATAAAAATCTTATTTTGATAGAGTTTGGGACTCTCTAATATTTAAGTAAGTATATTTTTTTAAGAAAAGACAATAATATCTTAGGGAGAGACTCTGAAAATAAACATACAGTCGAAAATGGAGATTATGAACTTGCTTTCATTAAAGGATTCATAGAGTTTTTATAGCCCATGATTTTTGTCCTAATAATATTATCAAGGAAAAATATCCTTGACACATTCATTAAAAATAGATAAATATCCCTTACAAATTATTAATCAAGAATAAATATCTCTTACACGTTATTAACGAGGGGTAAGTGGTATGTTTTTTTGAAGATTTTTATATCCTAAGGGTGTAGAGAGAGATGAGTATCCCT
>Ga0325404_1003983_pt1 | contig 15756 bp, 8 predicted proteins | sample PopdelMetagenome_18_FD_205664 | JGI IMG/M metagenome (GOLD analysis project Ga0325404, IMG submission 205664) | Populus deltoides microbial communities from Bellville, Georgia, United States - Xylem-Control-R1 | ecosystem: Host-associated > Plants > Phyllosphere > Stem > Wood/Secondary xylem... | reverse complement strand
TCAGAGTCAGCTCCCGGGAGTCCTCTCAAGCGGTCTTCAGCAGTGGCATCCTGGTACAATGGAGGCTCTGTAGCTGTGGTTGTAGAGGTTGGAATTTCCTTCAGCCCTTCCTGTGTTTTTTTTTTTTTAAGGAAAAAGAAAGACAAATCTCAAAAAATGAGTGCTAGCAACTAAGAAGTTCAAAAAAGAAGAAAGACATTTAGGTGGAGGGAAAAAAAAAAAAAAAAAACAGAAGCCTCCTCAGCAATGGCAGAGGTGTAGCGTAGCGTAGCGTAGGAGAAAAAAGAAGATGAATTGATAGAAAAAGGAAAGGGGTAAAAACCAGAGGCTTGGAAGAGGAACCGATAAGAGCGTTAGCGAGAGCACCGAGAGGATTAGATGATGAAGAAGAAGAACCTGGAACAGCACAGGCTGCTGCTCCTGTTACAAGCTCTCGCATCGCCATCTTCTTCTTTTGCGATTTTGAAGAAAAATAATTAAGTAATAAGCTAAAGGCAGTGGGGGAAGGAATGTTCACCCACACCATTATGAATTACATTGGGTAATAAGTTAAAGGGCATGGAAAATTTATTGTTTATTAATAATGTAGATTACAATAGTAATTTCATAGTATATTTCCTGTTTTTTATTTTTTTTTTTTTTTTTTTTTTTGCACTTTTACTTCCTTTTTCACTTTTTTTTTCATTTAAATTTTTTTGTACTTTTTCTTTTTTTTCATTTATTTTTCTCACTTACAGTTTATTACTTTTTTTCTACAGTACTTTTCTCTTTTTTCTTTTTTTTATTTTTCTCCTTAAAATTATTTTTATAAATTTTATTTTTTTTATATATTTAACTAGTAAAAAAATTTTCTTTGCAATTTTTTTTCACTCCCAATGTATTACTTTTTTCTTTTTTTTCACTTTTTTTTAAATTTTTGTTATTATTTTTTAAAATTTGTTTTTGTTTAGTTTTTTAAATATTGATGTAATTGCAAATTAAGTTTTGTAATTTATTTCTTTTCATTTTGCATTTTTATAGGGTTAAAATGATTTATTTATTTGCTACGGTAACCCAAGTTGTTCCGATTCACAAGTTTGGTGGGATTTTTTTTCTTTTTAATTGAACTTAACTTTGTTATCGTTTATTTCATATAATTAAAAATAATAGTTTCAAAAAGAAATAATTATACATAAAGCTAAAACATATGGAGAAAGTATTGTAACTTTCCTCACATGTTACTATGGATTGCTATAGTACTTTTCTATTTTTTCTTTTTTTTCTTTCATTTTTTTTGTCATTTTTTGTCTCAAAATTATGCTATAGTGTTTCTAACATGGTTTTTTTTTGTGTTTTTTTCTTTATAGTTTTTTTTCTAAAATTAGCTCTGTCGATTTTATTTTTTTAATATTGAGCTGATTAAGAATTTAGCTTTGTAATTTTTTTTCTTTAAAACACTGTGAATTACTGGAGTGTTTTCCCACATGATTTTTTTCAAAATTGTTTTTGTTAATTTTTTTTTTTTGAATATTGAGTTTGTTAAGAATTATAATTACAATAAAACTAAATCATATAAGGAAAGCGTTTTTGTTTTCCTCATAAAACACTATGGATTGCTACAGTATTTCTCTAAATGGTTTTTTTTATGATTTTTTCTAAAATTGTCTTTGTCAACTTTATTGGGGAAAACACTGTAATCTTCCTCACAAAACATTATCAATTGCTACAATGTTTTTTCTCATTGGTGTTTTTTCCTTTCAAAATTATCTTTGTCGATTTTTTTTTAATATTAAGTTGGTGGAGAATTTAGCTTTATATTTTTTTTTTGCTTTTTATTAACAGAAAAGTTAAATCATGTGGCAAAAGCACTGTAACTTTCCTCACAAAATACTGTGGATTGCTACAAATCATTTTATTCAATCTCTAAGTTTTTGATCACCAACACAACTTTTTTTTCCATCATGAAATATTGGTTTCATCATACCTTTAATTTCTATTACTTATCTAGTGTTGGTTCACAATTAGAACACTATCAAGTACATTTGTTTTATAAGCCCGTGACAGCGCGCGAGCATGCCATCTCGTTAACAAAATAAAAGGCGTTGCTCTTTTACTGTGGGCATGGAGACATTGTGGATGGTGGCAGTATGCTGCGATTTTATCCTTTAAATAAAATTTTGGGTGCCTTTTGAGAGTAATTTTGTCTTTTTCAAACTGATTGTAGGAATTACTTTTCTTTTTTCAATTTTTTTAAAATATCTATTTATTTGCCTCTAAACTTAAAAAAAAAATTGAACTTTTGCAAGGGTATTTATGCCTTTATATTTATTGAAAGATTATAAAATGATTTTTTTGCCTTTACATTAGGAAAAAAATAAGGAAAGAGTTTACAAGCAATTTCATTTTTTCACGTGGGTTTTTTTGTGAATGCTAGAATTACAATGGGTGTTTTGAACTTTTTACTATAATTAATTAATTTTTAAATCATAAAACAGTATGTGTGTGACCCTTAAACATTAGCGTATAAGAGACGTCCGTGCCTTTTGGGCGACGCGTGCAGAATATCCTCGTGGTCAAATCTATCATTCCACCATATCATTGGAAGCACTGCCTCACCCTCTTCCTCATAGTACAGGGCGTGGTGGTGGTTGATGGACAGTTTGTCGTTGGTGGTTGTTTTTTCTTGTAACCCATGTCTTTAGCGGATTTGTTGAGGATTGGGCGTCGTGGTTTTTTCATTTGTCATGCTTTCAATCTAATGACATCGGTTACAAGTTTTAAGAGTTGATACAGTTAGGGATTCTTTTTTTCTCATTTTATTTTACGGTTTTATCATTCTGCATTATTTTTTAAAAAAAAAATATTGGTTTTATGGTTATCTTCAATTTCTTTTCTAACAGTTTATCCTAGTCTCATGGCCTAGGCCATGGGTTTTCTAGGCCTTTTTTAATAGAGTTTTTTTCATAAAAATATATATATATTGTTTTGTATTTGGTAGATAAAAACAGATAATTGGCTCATTTTGCAAGATTAAAATTCTTGATCTATATCCATCTCTCACTTTTTCCAGTTTCTCTTTTAGTTATTGTTAACAACTTTTTTTTTATTTACATTGATGATTATCAATTTGTTTGATTAGATGTTTGGATAAACTTTTCGATTTACACTTTGAATTTTTATGTAAAAAAACATGTTGAAATAGCATATCTTCAATTTCTTTTCTAATAGTTTATTTTAGTCTCATGGCCTAGGCCATGAGTTTTCCAGTCCTTTTTTAATAGAGTTTTTTTTTATAAAAAAAATATATATTGTTTTGTATTTGGTAGACAAAAACAGTAAATGTCTCATTTTGCAAGATTAAAATTATTGATCTATATCCATCTCTCACTTTTTCTAGTTTATATTTTAGTTATTATTAACAATTTTTATTTATTTACATTTGTTGTTACTCATTTTTGAGCCCCATGTGCTGAATATGATATGTATCCCTCTTGAACCAAATGCAGGAGTTTAGTTCGTGATTGTTGAAAAATTGACAAAAGCAGAGAAGAAATAAATGTTTTTCGAACCCTGTTTGAGCTTTTTTTTTGCCATCTTTATCCTCCCTTTTTATTGCCAAAATTGTCATGTTTCTTAGACTAATTAGGAGTCTTCATAATGCTAAATTTGTTTCTTCTTTATCTGGTCTTTAAGGTTTGATAAATCCCTCAGAATTTGCACTAAAAAAACGGATTCTGCTGTTGTCGTAATTTTTTTGTTCCAATTTAGGCTTTGATTTTGATTTGGTTTCGTGTAATATCTGACCATCCCAGCTATATTCTGTCACTCATGACATATTGAAGAATTGACCTACACTTTTATTGGGTCATAGGGCTCACTATTCTTATGGCAGATTCTCAGTCAGATTGAGATGCTCGACATTGTCAGTTTCCTGAATCAGATCAAGAGATCCTTTTGACCAACTAGGTTACGACCAGATTCTGTTCTATAAAATGATTTTATCTCACTTTGGATCCTTCATCAAAGTTGTATTCTTGTATGCATAGATGAATTTGGGCAATCACTTGATTTCGATATCAGAAGCTCAAGATATTCCTATTTGAATATCTAACGTGAAAGTAGAGAATTCTGTCGCGAGAAGGATTCTGACCCAAGTTTTGCACTAAATACTCAACTTCCATCACAATTTAGTTGGTCGTTGTTCTTAAGTCATATTCTTAGTCATATCAGGATGCTTGACATTGTCAGTTTTTAAATTAGATTAGGAGACCCTTTTTGACTAACCAGATTGCTGCCAGATTCTATTCTCTAAAACGATTTTATCTCACTTCGAATCCTTCATCAAAGTTGTAGTCCTGGACACGTAGATGAATTTGGCCTTTTGAATTACTTGAATTCGATATCAGAAGCTCAAGATATTCTTGTTTGAATATCTAATGTGAAAGAAGAGAATCCTATCGCGAGAAGGTTTCTAGCCAAGTTTTGTTGCAATTTTGTTCTTCAAAATTTTTTTATCTCATTTTAAATCCTTTATGGAAGTTTTATTCATGTACGTGCTGATGAATTTGGGCTTTTAAATCGCTTGATTTCGATATCATAACCTCAATATATTCTCGTTTGAACATTTAGTGGAAAAGTAGAGAATCCTACCGCAAAAAGGATTCCAGCCCGAGTTTTTCAGGTCTTGATTCAAGGGACCTAATTTAATGTTTAAAGGATTTATTAGATTAATTAAAGACAAATTTCAAACTTTAGTACCAAAGAAGGATAATATTTGGTATATGTGTGTTCATTGTCAAGCAATCAACAATATTATTATAAAGTATCAACATCCAATCCCTAGATTAGATGAAATGTTGGATGAATTGCATCTCTAAAATTAACTTAAAAGTAATTATCATCAAATTAGGATGAGAGAAGATGATGAATGAAAAATTGCTTTTAAACTAAATATGATTTATATGAGTACTTAGTCATGCATTTTGAACTTACTAATGCACCTAATACTTTTATAAGATTAATGACTCATTTGTAAGTTTTATCGTAACCTAATTTTTCATCTTCTATTTTTATATATTTTGAAAAAAAAATAGAAAAAGTTAAGAACTGATGATTTTGTCAGATTAATTCAACCAATAGGCATACTAGGTTTAACGCTAACCAGACTTATATGTGATTGGGCATGGTAGTGTGCTACACCCTGGGAACGCTGGGTCTAACACCAACTAAACCTAAAAGCTTTTTAGGCTTGGTAGTGTGTTAAGACCAACAATTAAACTTCACAATCAACCAAGTCCAAGGTAACATAGGTCTGACAAATATGTCAAACCCAATTCAATTAGACTTGGCAGTCAGCTAAGTCCAAAGCACTTCGACGTGATAGTCAGTCAAGTTCAAAGGTGACGTGGGTCTAGCAAACATACTAAACCCAAGACACTTATACTTGGCGGTCAGCCAAGTCCAAGGTAATATGGGTCTCACAAACATGTCAGATCCAAGACACTTGGACTTGGCATTCCGCCAAGTCCAAAGTAGTTGGACTTAGTAGTCAATCATGCTTAAGGCAATGTGGGTCTGACAAACATGCTAGACCCAAGGCACTTGGACTTGACAGTCTGCAAAGTCCAAGGTAATGTGGGTTTGACAAACATGCCAAACCCAAAACACTTAGACTTGGCTGCCAAGTCCAAAGCAATTACACTTGGCAATCAGTCATTGTGAAACCCTAGAAATTGATAATTTAAAGATGTAGATGATTCAATGGAAACTCTGTAAAACCCCAACAAAAGACTTTACTATGATGAATTGAATAATGATAAATAAAATAGAAATGATGGTAAATTATAAAACCTCAATCAATTTTTATGATGTTAATAAAATTATTGACAATTTAGAACTGGAAATGAGATGGGTTAGTTAAAATAAAATAAAATGAAATAGTATTGAATTATTAGAAAAGAAATTTTAAAGAGAAAGATTTTTCACATGGTATTTTAAAAGTGGACTGAGAGAAGACATTTGGTTGAACGAAAAAGGTACCCAAACTAGACATAAGGGTGTTTTAGTAAATATGGATAGATTTGCTATATAAATAGCAAACTTATGCAGAAAATACCTAGGATGGCTGAAGGAAAGAAAGAGAAAGAGAGAAACCTTGAGAGCAAAAACTCAAACGACCATATCTCTGTATTTCACCATTCGATCAATCTGGTTTTTGGATATATTATGCTCTGCACCACCCTATAGCATCTGCCCGTAGGGATCTAAAGGATCTAGTTTTTTGTGAGAGATATATCCCTTACAACATTTCAAGGAAAACCTGCCTTTTGGCCACTCACGGTTGCTAATGGTTTTCTTGTTCGTCCATTGTTGGATCCTGCTCAATATTGGATATGTTGGTAATATTAATGAGCTCTTTATTCTAAACAGTGGAGATCGAGATTAGAGAATCCGACAAGAAGTTATTCATTGGTAAACAATATATTATCAAGTTTTTAAGTCAATTTGGTTTTGTTTAGATCTAGGAAGATCTATCCATTAACATTCTCTGATTTTTTGATATGTGTTGCATGGCATAATGATGGTTAGCTTCACCATTTAGATGTTATTAGTTCTTATTGACTTAGGAGAAACTTTAACCTTACTGAAATGTTTGTTTAAATTAAGTTAGCAAAAATGAAATAAATGGAAAGTGTGGTGGCTTGATTTGTGTTTAACCATCAAAACCATGCTAATTATGATTTAAATTGAAGAATATCCTTGGTGTCTTTCCTTAGGAATGTTCTACTAGATTATTGATAGTTGGAAAAGAGAGATATTGGTTGTTCAATCTATGTATTGGGACTGAACAGTTCGGTCACCCACCTTTCAACTGAGATTAGGGCACTTAAATGATAAAATTTTAGATTGGGTTCTTCATAAAGGTTGTAGGTATGGATGTTATATTAAAAAAAAAAAAACTAAACTCGTATAATTTTGAGTTATAGAACTCTAGATATGGACTGAAAATGGAAGAAGGATCGAACTGTCTCATACTGGACAGATTGTGTTGAGTATTATAACGATAATGTCAGGGGTGTTAAGGGTAGAATTGGGCTTTCTATCCTTCAGTAAAGTTACAGAACCATGTCTTATCTTTTCAAGGAGTCAAGCCACACTTAAAACCAAAGTCCATAACTTTACTTAAGAATAAAATGGTAAACAATGTTCTTGAATGAAAACTGATAGGAAGTGTAACGAGGTAGTTGAAGGAAATAATCAGAAAGTGAAATTAGAACATGGTGATGAATTCATGTGAATGAGATTGCAATAGTATAAGAACACGTATTTTGATAAAATTATAAGATGGTACTGATTATATCTCTTGATTCTCAAGCAGAAGAGATGTCTGGAGCAGGGTCGTCATTAGTTGAAAGGACTTGGTCGGTTAAGGAAACAAGTCGGTGCATTACACCTTATCTTTTAAATTTATGTAAACTTATTGATAAGTTTCAGAATTTAATATTTTATTGCTTCGATAAATATTGGAATGAATATGAGTACCTTGTGTACTTTGATGTTTATCAACTAGTTATGATATAATTAAAATGGATATGAGTACCTTACATATATTGATGTGTATCAAACTTGTGATGATATTATTGGAATGAATAAGAGTACCTTGCATACAACGGTATAAATCAATTAATTAGGATAATATTTGAATGAACATATGTACCTTGCATATAATGGTATGGATCAGGTTAGTTAGGATAATTTTTAAATGAACATGAGTACCTTGTATGCATTTTTGTATATCAAATTAATTATGTTAATATTAGAATGGATACAATTACCTTGCATACATTTATAGGTATTGAATTAGCATGATAACTTTGGAATAAACATGATTATCTTACATACCTCTGTATGGATTGGATGTACATAAGGACTTGGAGATTGGAGGAGGAATGCTAGATAATTGATCACCATAGTATTGATGGCTAATGATACATTATGATGATACTTAACACCATGATGAGGGTGGTTAAGGGTGTAAATTGATACTTGGTACTGTAATGAGGGTGACCAAGGTTATGTGAATGATGCTTAATGACGATAGTGTTGGTAACTAAGATAGTGTGTGAATGATACTTGGCAATCGTGATTACAATATATATGATATTAATAAGAAAAATGAAAGGGGATCGGTACAAATGAAAGGTTGAGAAGACATTGATTAGTTATCCGGGTTTGGATCATTAATAGTACAATGGTGTCACACATGTGCGGCGTTGCAGCAATCATCCACCACTCAGGTGTTGAATGTATAGGTCTATCTGGAAAATATTGGGAAACAAGAAATTCTTGTCCTTTATTAATGGAAAATAGAATGGGAGTCACCACCTAGTATTTTGGTCACTAGGAACCCTAACTGGTCTCAAAGATTGAGTGCGGAGACTGGTTGTGTAAAGGAAAGGTATTAGCACCCCAAATACACCTTACCTAAAATAAACTGCATTATTTTGTTGTCTAATCAAAAACTAAGGTCTTATTATATTTTCTAATTGTTGGTCCATCTAAAGTTCAACAAAAGCCCTCTTCAATAAAGAGATTCTCATCTTTTTAGGTAAAACCTGGCAATTCTAATGTCCACAAAAGAATTTAATATCCGGAATACGTATTACATGTAATGTCGTATCCCAGATACTAAGAGACAAATAAAATACAATTTTTGTTGTTTTTGAAATTTAGGTCAAAATCTCGTGACTTTAATAAATTGGTTATTAAAGTTAAAATGCATGCCAAAACATATTTTTGAAGTTTTCTTTGTTGTATGAAAACACGATATGATTTTTTCTTTGTAGCTTTGAGAGACATGGTCGTATGCACAAAAAACAATTTTTTTTAACAATTTTTTTCAAAGTTGATGAAAACCGGGTATTTTATATTTTTTGACATAAAATACAGAACAATATTAAACAAAATAGCGTAAAAAAAATGCGGGGATATCACAAAATTTTAAAAATATTTTTTTTTACTGGGCCGAACCCGGCCCACAATTGTTGGGTTGGACCAGCCTCAGCCCAAGATCCATGAGCCCAGCCCACATCAGGTGGTTGTTGTGCATGAGCACAGCAACTACCTTCACCTCGCCTACAAAGACGTGCACCATGCACGTCCTGCATGGCAAGGGAAGAAACAAAAGCAAGAGAAAAAGGGGCAGAGTTTTTACCTTGAGAAGTGAAATGCAACCTCAGTCGTCAGTGATGGCCATCGGTGGCGGTGGTTCCAGGCGGGGGTGGCGGTGGTGGCACCTCTTCCTCTGTTTTTTTTCTTCTGTCTTTTTCTCTGTTTTTCTTCTCGTTTTTTACTTTTCCTTCTCTCTTCCCCTCTCTATTTTTTTTCTTTCTCCTCTCTCTCCTCTGTTCTCCCTCTCTTGCCTTTTTTCCTCCTTTTTTTTTTCTCTCCCCCCTTTTTCCTCTTCACTGCCTCTGTATTTATAGGCATAGAAGGGCGGTGAAATGGCCTGCCTCTGTCCGGTCAGGGGACAAGGCAGGGTGATTGGGGCGGCCTCTATGTAGCCGCCCAAACCGCCCAAGGGGTATGTCCTCTCCATTCTTCCACCACGTGGCAAGCAAGTGGGGATGTTGTGTCGGCGTCTCTTTGAGGTTTAGGAGAGGGAAGGAGAGGAGAAAAGCATGGGAGAAAGTATTCGTCTTCCCCTACCTTGCGTCTTTTTTCTTTTAATGAACAGTGGACCAAACGGTGCCGTTTTGGACAAAACGCGTCGTTTCATTTAAAAGGAAAAGGCGGCAAAATCTTGTCAAAGTCTAAATCAGTCTTCAATTTGAAATTTGTTTAATCAAGTCCTAAATTGCAATTTTGATTTTAAAAATCAATTCAATTGCATCCCAGCCAAATTCAATCATCGGCCCTGAAGTTGGCCGCCTTTTTCACTTTAGTCCTTAGGCTTTGATTTTTGCAATTTGACCCAAAATTGATTTTTGCAATTTCACTTTAGTCCCTGGGTTGAGAATAGTTAATGATATCAATAGGTCATATTGGTATAGGCAACCATTTCGAGTGTGATTAACTACTTCAGGTAAGGAGACCAATGATGTCAAGGGTTCTTGACATCAGCAATTTTGATGGTAAACCAGATATGGATAAGAATTGATTAACTATTCTGGAGTAGGAATAGTTAATTATATCAATCGATTGTATTGATATCGATACTTGGATATAATTGATTAATCTAACATGATATTGGGAGACTAATGATGCTAATGAGATTTATTAATATCGACAATCACCTTTTGGAAAATGGAAGAAAAAGTATTGATTAGTTATTTTGAAAGAATGAGATAAGCCAATGATACTAAAAGAGAAATATCTCGGTATCAAGTGAGAATTGATTCATAAGGAGATGATGTTCGAAAACATTGAGTTATGTAAAGATTTCCAAGATAAAATTATTCTAATTGGATAGGATATTAGATGAATATTGGTAAAGATGGAAAATATATGTTGTAAAAGAGGTTTATCCTAATTTTATATATCAAAATAAATTCCATGGAAATTATTACCTGTCATTGTTATTATTTGTTATCACCTTTTTATATTTATATGTATATGTTAATTTTTATTTTCATGTTCATCAGGGTCGCATCAGGAGTGATCTTAGTTTAGTTACCTTTTGCTTTCAACCATGTAATTATTTGTAAATTAAGAGACTTATTTCCTAAAACTTGAAATGTAATATTAAGTACCTATTTAACCATGCATGTTTATAGTTGAAATCGAATCTTTCACTTGAATTATATTATATGATGTTATTATGTAAGATATAGTTTATATGATGATATTATGTAACAATTAAATTATACATTGTTATTTTGTGAACTTGAATTGTATGATGTTATTGAATAAGATGTGTTGTGTTGATGATGATGATGAGTTGGGTTAAGATCCATGATGATTGGATTGGGTTGTGAAATGAAATTGAAAGTGTAATATGATTTTGTCAATAACTTGAGACCTCCCAATATTGGGGAAACTACATCAAAATTTTAGTAGAAATTTCGGTGGAACTTGTATAAAAAAAACAATTTACTGAAAATTTCCAATGTATCATGAAAAAATGATATAGAAAATCGAGGTTGTTACAACCATGCCCAAGGTAATGTAGGTCTGGCAAACATGCTAGACCCAAGGCAGTTGGACTTGGCAGTCAGCTATGTCCAAGATAACGTGAGTCTAGATATACGAGACCCAAGGCACTTAGACTTGGTAATCCGCTAAATCTGATGCACTTGTACTTGGTAGTCAGCCAAGTCCAAGATAATGTGGGTCTAATAAAGATGTTAGACCTAAGACATTAGGACTTGGCAGTTAGCCAAGTCCAAGGTAACGATTATCCTCCCTTGGCATATCCATGGAAATGGCCATCCTCCCTTGGGTCTAACCTCAGAGAAGAACTCAATTTCTATAGGCTTAGATATATTTAATATCTTAAACTCTAATCTCCCTATATATTTTTAGGTGTATAAAAGTCCTCCAAGGACCCATCATATTCCCATCAAATATTAATACATATGTAAGAGATATTTATCCATTATTAAATTTTATCAGAGTAATTACATTGTAGGCCCTTCTCTTTACAAAAGGACAAGACCCATGGGTTATAAATACACCATGAGACCTTTAGAACAAAGGTTCACAATCTTCATTCTCTATTTCATATATATTTTCAGAGCATCTCTCTTTAGAATATTCTTGTATTTTCTCTCTAAAAAATACTAATTTAACCATAGAAGAGTCCCCACCTCCACCAAAGAAAATCTTTTGCAGGTACTAGCCACGAGTAGCTATCAACTACCTTAGCTAAAGAGAAGAGAGAAGATTGCTAAGACCAATTGATTAATCGATTGTCCAACCCGGGAGCTTTATTCCTAGGCTAGTTGGATTTTTGGGACATCATCAGTGGCGCCGTCTGTGAGAAACTAATAAAAAAGGCATCTTTTTCTTGCCAAAAACTTGTTTTTGGCATTTTCAAGGCATTTCATAGCACACAACCAATGCCCATCTGGGCTAAGACGCGAGACAAATTAACTTGTTGTCGCAGACACTCCTTCCCAGCAAGAGATTCTACAACTCAATAGTCAGTGTAACTCCTCACCCAAGTTGTATTGACAACCCAAGAGAAAAATCAAACCTTGCCACCCCTGCAAATCTTAACACTCCTAACAACAAACAATACCTTAGCTCCAGGTCCACCAGCTACACCAAGAACTCGTAGATGATTACACTATTTAGAGGAGACTAAACAAAATAACATTCATGAAAGTTCCTCAAGGGATCACTCCTACCATTATCATACCCTTGCATAGAGTAAATACTTTGAACGTACTCCCCTAGTTACTATGGGATGGACACCGATCACCGTAACCATCATTCTACGCCAAACCTTCCAGGCCTAAGAGCCCAAAAGACAAAGAGCTAAGAGACAGTTTGTACATAAGCACGCCCAAAGGAATGAACATACCCATGAGATGTTTATAATCCCCATCAGTGGAGGGTTTCTCCCTTGTCTAAATACATATTGAACACTCAACTCCCTGAGGACTATTTGAGTTTGGACAACTATGATGACTTGACCGACCTAAGGGAATATGTGCAAAATATACCTGGTAACTTGGATTTAATCATCTAAGACCATGACTCAATATGCAAGATATTCCCCACTCCCTTCAAAGGATTTACACGTGCTTGGTATAACAACCTGGAACCAAACTTTATTGAAGGTTTCAGTGACCTATGTGCTAAACTAGTTACATGTTTTAGCACCAACATACCCCACAAAAAAACCTCTATAAAGCTTTTTAGTTGGGCCCAACAAGAGGGTGAGTCTACATGGGTATATTTGAGGAGATTCAACGTGAAAATGCTCAAAGTGGAAGAATTGATTGAGCCAGTAGCTTTAGAAGCCTTAATAAAAGGAGTAAGGGAACATGTCCTTTGGAGAAAACTTTATATTTTACCAAATAAAAGCTTGTCCAAAGTAAAGCAATTCATGGAAAATCATATACAATTTGAAGAGGCCAATTTACTTTAAAATGGACCTCTTTGTTTTTACAAGGACAACCAACATCAATGATTTTTCAAGTGAAGTAATCAGGGTACCCGAAGCCAACATCTTAGTGTGACCTCTATGATGTGTTTTCTTCTAAGAGCCTCTCCTATACCTATCATTCAAATCACCTCAGGATGTATAATCCTTGATAAGAATGTAAATTTCTTAAATATAAATGCTTATTTAAAATGACTTTTTATTTTCTCTAGGTGATCCCTAAGGGTGGTGGCCCCATCAATCTCCAAGGGATGAACATGGTCTCCCTAGTGTTATATGCACCACTCTTCAAAGGATGAATGTGGTTGTCACAACCTATTTTTGGGTTATTCCTTAAAAATTTTACCTTTTTCTTTTCAAAATAAAAATAAAATAATAATAGCAAGGAGATCAGCGACGTGGAAAAAGCTGGCTAAGAAAGGATTTCAAATGTAAAAAAATCAAGCTACAATTTTGGATAGAATCGAGAGTATAATTGTACCCCATTATACCCAAAACTAAAGAGACAATACATATTCAAGGTCAAATTAAATCATTATTGAACAAATCTGGATAAAAATTAAGCCTAAAAATATAATTAGATTTTTAATAGGCCAATTTGATTTAATCATAGGCCAAATTAAAATTTAATTATGTTTAAGAATTAATTTGGGTCCAGTTGAAGGATTTAATTAGGTGTAAGGACTTAATTATACTTTAAATGGGTCGATTAATTTTATCAGGGGCTTAATTGGTGAAAAGTTAAGTTTGAGAGCTCAATTTGGACTTAATTGAGAAGAATAGAATTTTAGGAGAACAAAGTTAATTTTTACAAAGTTAATTGGTTCAACTCAGTGGTAAAATCACAAGAAAATAAAAGTTTTAGGTCAATTAGGGGTTAGATTGAAGAAATTCATAGTCAATGATCATTTTGCAAAAAGCACCGAACTATGTGTTTTCAATTGATTGAAATCAAAGGTGAAATTAAAAAAAAATTGAAAGTTTAATGGTCAGTTAAGAGTAAATTGCATAAATCTAATACCAATGACTAATGTGAAAAAAAGGCTAAAATTTGGGGTTGATATTAAAGTTCGGCAAGGGCAAAATTGCATAAAATTGGAAGTTTAAGATCAATTCGGGGTGAAATTAAAAGAAATTAAAAGCTTGAGGACCAAATTGAACTTTAACCAAATCCCTAAATTAAAACCTTAAAAGCCAAAACAATGTCATTTCATTTAAATGAAACGATGCGTTCTGACCAAAATGGTGTTGTTTTTTACTCAAAGGTAAAAAAAAAAAAAGACAGACTAGACAACGCGTCGTTTGGTACTGTTCATCTTCTTCATTAATTTTTCACCTGAAAGTTGATTGAGTGACCCCCTTTTCAAGGCATTTAATGCTTCATTTCTTAACTAAATTTGACAAAAAATTGCATGAAAATGATGAACTAACACTTAACCATACCATGATGTGATCTTTTCTAGTCAATTGACACAACAATGGTTGTGGCGCTAACCCAAAGTGGCTAACTCAAGCAGCCTTGAGTTGTCAAAATTTGACAGTTCATGATGACAACTTTGAACCAACAATTGGATCCTTCTGGTTCGAATAAAGGGCTAAGATTTGGCACCATAAAAGACAACATGGTACTCTTCCACCTCCTATAAATAGGGGTGGATTCTATGTCTCGAGGGAGGAGAAATCAGAAGCCTAAGTTGAGAAAAAATCATCTCTCTTCCTAATTTTTCTTTCTCCCCTCTCGACCACCACTTTGGCCTCTTCCTCCACCACGCCTCAATCATCGTTTCTGCCACCAACCATGCTCCAGTCTTCCTTGCAACACCAAGAACGACTCTAGCAACTGTTTGCCTCCGGCCAAGAAAGGAGGCAGACCCATCGTCACTCGATGCCTCGCGCGCGCACCCCATTTTAGGATGACAACTCCACTGGGGAACACCTTGTCTTGTTGGAATAAGCTTTGCTTGTTTGATTGTTTGCATGTTTGTTTTGGTCTGTTTAATTTTAACTCATATGTTTACTATTTTAGTATGCATTTTTATATTGTTTATGCATAAGTATATTGGCAACTGATTAATGTCTTTATACATTTTAATTTTTGTGAATAAACCTATTTTTAGGTTTGGTGGGGAGTAGAGGTCTACCTCATGATTTTTAGTCGGAGTTCAGATTTGTGAAACATCTAATTATGAACTGAGTGCTTACTCAGTAATGATAATTACACTGTAACTCAACCATTCCTTATAAATCTTTATACTGCCTTCACCAAAGGTAATCACTGAGAAGATTATAGATACCTTTTACTTGCAGTGACTGCTCTCAAGACTTGAAGGGGCAATGTTGTGGTCGGGAGCGCAGAGCACTTGCCCCTTTCTTTTTACTATAAACATAATAATTTAAGAAAAAGGGAATATGTAGCACAAGGAGCAGGGATAGCATAGCTTGATTAATCACACGCTAATCTAGAAAGCGAAGCACTTGTGACCTTGCAAACTTTTAACCTGATGGTATTACTTTCATCATTGGAACATTAACAAGAAAAAGAAATCAAAGTAGAGACTATCCTGATCTCTGATTTGTAGAGACTATCCTGATCTCTGATTTAGCAAATTCCTCTTCGTACAGCTGCTTATCAATAAAATAGAACGTCTTTACTGAACTAAACCTGT
>Ga0325404_1003982_pt1 | contig 15757 bp, 8 predicted proteins | sample PopdelMetagenome_18_FD_205664 | JGI IMG/M metagenome (GOLD analysis project Ga0325404, IMG submission 205664) | Populus deltoides microbial communities from Bellville, Georgia, United States - Xylem-Control-R1 | ecosystem: Host-associated > Plants > Phyllosphere > Stem > Wood/Secondary xylem... | reverse complement strand
AGGCTACATGAATAGACAAATTTAATGGCATAGTTTTTACGTATTATAATATATAGATTGAAGACTACCTCTATAAGAAGAAACTTTATCTTCATTTATTAGGGAAGAAGCTAGACAAGATGAAGGAGAATAAATGGAACCTTCTTGATAGGCAAGTTCTAGGAAAGTTACTCATAATATTACATAGGAAATGATCACTATAAAGCTGATGAAAGCCTTCTCTAGTATGTATGAGAAGCCGTCAATAAATTACAAAGTATGTACGATGAAAATTTTATTCAACCTAAAGATGGAATAAGGTATCTCTCTTACTCAACACTTGAATAAATTTAATACCATTACAAATCATTTATCATATATTGTAATTAAGGTTGATGATGAGATCTTAGCATTGATTTTAAATAACAAGGCTATGCAAATAAATGTAAGTAACTCTATGACAAAATTTAAATTGAAATATAACGACATTTGAGACTTTAGATGAAAAATTGCATAAAAAAAGCTTAAGTGAAGGTTCATGTTTCAATATAGCCTTTAATATTGATACTTAAGGGAGAGGAAGAGATAGAAGCCTAAATAGGGGTAGATCAAAATCCAAATTTAAGGAGAAAAATCAAGTTAAAGACCAAGAAAAAAGGAGTTTATTGGAATAATGTAAAATCTAGTCATCTCATAAGGAATTGCACAAATCCAAAAAACATCGAGGTTGATTTTATATATGTTACTAATAAAAAGGTACATGATACTTTGATTTTGGTTGTTTATAGTCTAGTTGATGATTGGGTTCTTAACTGAAGCTCTTCATTCCATACTACTCTACACTAAGAAATCATATAGAATTATGTTATTGGTGATTATGGTGTGATATACCTAAATGATGGAGAACCATTGAATGTTTTTATCTCAGGAGATATGAAAACCAAGTTATTGAATGGTTTTGTATGGAATTTACAATAGCTAACACATATTCTTGAATTGAAGAAGAATATGGTTTTTATAGGATAGCTTAATGACAATAGTGATCTAATAAATATTTCAGGAGGCATATGAAAGGTCTTTAAGGGAGCAATAATTTTGGTCGAGGTAAGAAAATTAGAACCTTATATATAATCTCAAGACCAAAAGATACAATTATTATTATTCCAACTTGAAATCGAGTAGAACTATGGCCCTATAGACTTAGTTATATGAGTTAGAAAGGAATGAAGCTAGTTTTATCTTAAAAGAAGTTAAGAAGTTGTCGGAGCTAAAATCAGTTATGAGAAATAATTAGAGTTAAAATCAGTTGATTTAGACATGTGTGAGAGATGTATTATAGGGAAAAAAAAAAACTTAGCTTCATAAAATGTGGAAAAAGCCTTTAGATAAAGAAAGCTAAAACTAGTACGTAAAGATTTAAAAGGTCTTTTTCAATGACATCTCTTTAAGGCTCCCTATATTATGTTACGTTCATCAATGACTTCAACAACAATGTATGTGTTTACTTCACAAGAAATAAATATGACATGTTCGACACATTTAAAAAATCAAATATCATGATTGATATTGAAACAAACTTGACATTGAAATGCTTGAGGTTTGCTAATGGAAAAGAGTATATTGATGGAGGCTATAAGGAGTATTGCTGCTATTAGTACCATGATAGAGAAGATCATTTCGAGCATACCACACAATAATGATATTGGTGAGCCCATGAACAGGACCATCAATGAACAAGCTAAAAGTTTAAAGTTGCCTTCTAGGTTATCTCCAACATTCTAGGCTAAGACAATTAACATTATAATTTATTTAATCAGTTGAGGACCTTCTATCCTCTTGAATTTTAGAATTTCAAAAGAAATTTGGATAGGCAAGGAAAGTATTCACATTTAAAAGTATTTGATTGTGTTTCATATAAGTATATAGACTTTAAAACTATAAGTAGGCTTGGTTAAAAGGCTAGGAAATGTATCATAACCCAATTTTTGATAATACATATTGGTCAAAAAAAAGAGAGAAAAGGAAGAAAAAGAAAATCAATTCAAAATCTAAGTCAAGACAACACAAATTGAAAATTTAAAGACCAACAAGGATGAGATTATAAGTTTGGGAGTTCATTTTGGTCAAAAATTGAAAGAATTAATAAGTTTGAGGACTTAATTAAACTTTAAATTAGTTTGATTGAGGAAATTAGGGGCTTAATTGAAGAATTAATAAGTTTGGGGACTTAATTAAGCTTTGAATTAGTTTAATTAATGAAATCAGGGGCTTAATTGAAGAAATATTAAAATCTAGGGCTAATTTGAATCAAAATTATAGGAAATTAAAGTCCAATGATCAAAGTAAATAGGAAGGGGTATTATAGGAGGCTTAATTGATTTTCCCGAGATATTTTTGAAAGAATTAAAAGTTGAAAAGTCAATTAAAGACCGATTTGGTTAAATTGGAAACCAATGATCATTTTGTAAATAACACTGAAATCCAGGGGTCCAATTTGCAATTGATCCAAGGGAGAAATTAAAAAAAAAAATTTATATGAATAAGAGGCTTGATTGTAAAATGCAAAACTTCAATGGCCAAACTAAAAGATGGCCAAAACGACCTCGTTTCAAGGGATTGTTCATCTACTTCTTCGTCTAAAATAGCGAAAGCCCGCCTATAAAAAATAAAACCAACAGCCATTGGCCAGGTCTTACTGCCTTCATACCAGACCTAGATGTAGATCGAATGATCTACCATGTGTTCCTTATCTGACCGACCTTCCTCCACCGCCATGAGGTGCCAACAGACTGAAGAAACCGCCACCAACAGTCCAGCAATGGCAGAAATGTTGGTGTTCCAATCCAGCAGAAACACAGTCCCAGACCTTATCATTATCCTAGGAAGATAAGGATCAGATTTCATGCAAGAAAGCCTATAAAAGGCAGAGGCATAATAAAAAGAAAAAAAAGGGAGAAAATGAGAAAAAATAGAGAACAATAAAAATAACAGAGGAGGGGGACTACAAAATCTTCTTTAAAACTCCAGCGACAATCATTAGGGATCACCTCTAAACTTAAGCTACTTCAATGACACCACCCTTCCCTTATACGTTATTGCCATCTTGGTAGCCTTCCTAAACAATAGATTAAACGAAAAAAGAGACAGGGAGAAAATGAAGATTGTACAAAGAGAGAGCAAAAGAAAAGAAACCCAGCAAAACAGAGGGAACAAAGAAATAATCAGAGAGAAAGAAAACAAAAGGAGGAACTAAGGGGCATTGTCCAGCTACAACGCCATCATCTTCGACTTCATCTACAGATCAGGTATGTCATTTGTTTCCCTCCCTTTCTGCATTTTAATTACATAGGTGAAGCATGCGTGAATAATTCATGCATCTGTATGCCAGCTAGCCGGGTCAACTTGTACGGATAGGCCAGATTTGCCCCCCAAAAAATAAGAAATGTTGAGGCCGGGATGGGCAAGGGTCTTAGGTCTAGCCGACCCAAATTATTTTGAGCTAAGGGGTGTGTTTGGAAAAATACACTCTTATACCTTTCGTTTTTATTTCGGACCTCTTTGTTTTGATAACTAGTTAAATGAGTTCTTTTTGGATATTAGAAAATTTCAAAAAAATTTAGGAGTCTTATTTGATTTATTTATGGGTCCCTTGCACTTTTTTCGTTTTGTTTTGTTGGCTTCGCTGTATATTTGATTTGTGGACTTTTATTATAAAATGTGAATCAAACATGCAAGAGTCATAATATCGAGAACAAGCTACTTATCATTATTCATGCTGATAAAATGAGTGTTTAATAAAGATAAATTTTTCTCAAACAAAATCTTGAGTTTTTACCCGAGCCTCTTGTTCTGAAACCCATAAAAGTAGAAAATCACCTCATAATATACCTTCACCACTGGTAAGATCGTCGACATAAGAGCAAATCATCCCATTTTCAAGAAACATTACTAAGAAGTTGCAAGATTTTAAATAGCAAATTGTTTTAAACTTACATCAAAACAATTTATTTTTTCAAAATGCAAGATCAAGATTTCAAAATTTATTTTGGGTAAAGATTCCTTCACCAAAACTTAAAAAAAGAGAAAGGAGAGAAGGGTTACTCAAAACTATTATTTGTCTGAGTCAATGACAAAGCACACTTAGGAGCAATAACCAGTATAAAAGGGCAATATTGTACTTAGAGGGGGATTTGATCTCTTCGGGTAAAGGAAAAAGAGGAAAAAAACATTTTCTACAATGAGAAAATAGGGCATTTTTGTTTACATAAGGCAGTTTGATCCTTTTAAGACATCTAGTAACACTAAAGGTTATTAGTAAAAAAAAAAGAGTAATAAATGATCCTCTCAAAATGTTCAATGAGAAAAAAAATGTTTAACAAGTAAATTTGTCATGATGGGTACCATAAAAGGCTAAGTTGGGTAAAATTACAAGTTTTCTAGAAAACATTTTACATGAGCCAACTTGAGTGGGCTAAAAGCCAAACAACGAAAAGGACTTAAAATTAGAAATGACATGACCTCATCAATCAAGCAACAAAGAGATTGAGAAGAAATGGGGGCCTATATTTCAAATCAGGTAAAAATACATGCATATCATCTAACTCTGAAACATTGAACAAATGCATTTTTACAGAATTCATGAGAGGAATCCCCGATAGGATCCATCAAAGAGGAAAGCCACCTCGAAATGGCTAAGAATCGAAAATGCTTTTGAAATTTTTTTAATTTTGAGAAATTTTTTACTTGGGTAGGCTGTCCATGATAATTAGGCCACCAGAAAACCTCTGTATTTTTCAATCGAGAATGTCACCCATCATAATGAAACCCTTTGAGTTTTTCACCCATGATCAAGTCATCTAAAACAATTAAACCACTCTCGAAAAATCTTTGTATTTTTCACCAACAGGTAGGTTGTATGGGACAATTAGACCATTTGTGAAAAATCTCAGGCAGGTTGCCAAGAACAATCAAACCATTTTCAAAAAATCTTTATATTTCTCACCAACGAGCAAGTTGCCTAGAACAATTAGAGTACTTTCAAAAAAATCCTTGTATTTTTCACCAACAGGCAAGTCACCTAGAACAATTAGACCACTTACAAAAAATTCTCACATTTTTCACCAACAAGCAGATCGCTTAAAATAATTATACCACTTTCAAAAAATCCTTGTATTTTTTACTAACGGGTTGGTCGCCTAGAACAATTATACCATCTCCGGAAATTTCTAGATTTTTCATGGACAAGGTAGGTCACCTCTCAAATGACTAATTTTTCTTGAAATTTCACTTTCTCGCAAGGAAGATCATTCGTCATTTTACTACTCTTCTTTGTAAATTTACTACACAAGGCCAAAAGAAAACATGAATTTCCAATGGCTTTGCATCATAAATATTATAAAGATGGGGTAACTCTCATAACCTAATTTTTGACAACATATATTAGTCAAGAAAAAGAGAAAAAATAAAATGAATTCAAAATTTGGGTCAAGACAACACAAATTGAAAATTTGAGGACCATTAAGGATGATATTATAAATTTGGGAGTTTATTTTGGGCAAATTGAAAGAATTAATAAGTTTTGGGATTTAATTAAACTTTGAATTGAATTAGTTTAATTAAAGAAATCATGAGCTTAATTGAAGAATTTTTTGAGTTTTTTTTCCTTTCATGCACTATTAAAATATAAATATCAGTTAATAATTTTTCGAAAATTAATTTTAATTAACAAATGCAATTTAAGTTTACAATATTGAGGTTACTCGCATGATAATATCAACGATAAAATCATCGAATGAAATGTCATTATTTCAATAGAGTCAAGTTTTTTAAAATCCTAAAAGGAAACTCATGATTGATGTATGGTTTAGAAAGTTCAAGATTAGTATATACTTAAAAAAGTTATTATGTTAATGCGGTTAGTTTATTAGTTTTAATGAACTAATTCTTTTACAAATTTGTCATGCAAGGAAATATTTTAGTGGGATAGGCTTGCAACATTATTGCTAAGAAAGTTTGGGGGAACCACAACACAACTAGATAAGATTGAATTCCGATGTTCTCCTTTTCCCTGAAGATTTTTTCCCTTGTGATGGTGACCTCCTGCGCTTAAGTTCTTCTTTCTGTAACAAATTTGTCCCCTTTCCCACCTAATTTTCCCTTCATCTTTCTTTTTCCTTCATGGCAAAAAGAAAGAAAGAAAGTTGCATCTCTTCTTCCCGTCTCTAGAAAAGTCACATCTTCCCAAAAACTCAAACCTGATTATAGCTCTTGAAGCCCCCACTTGCTTTTCAAGCTTGCATTGGTCATGAATCCCTTTTGTTAGAGAAGACTTCGCCGGCCAAATCCCTAACTGGTGGGTCCAGTCCGAGTAAATATCTCATTCATGTTGAAAATGCCTCGACTGCTCATGGAGTTAATAGTGTATCCTCTATTCAAGATAATGTGATAGTGGAAGATGGGTCTGATGATGGAGATTTTGAAAAAGATCCAGTGGATTATGTTGAGTTAGAGAGTGATTTTAGGAGTGGCTCAAAATTCTTTTATTCCCCTGCTTATAACTCTATATTAAAGGAATGAAAAATGTAAGTTCTGAAGGTGCCAATAAAACCCTTGGTGTTGATATAAATGTTGGGAAATCAGCTGCTGCTGAAGATGGTTCTCAAGCAAAATCGTGTCCCCCTATTAAGGATGTTTCTCATTTAGGTACTTCAAAATCTTCTGAACCTGCAAAAGGGAAATGACTTGATTTATTTACATCTAATCGTAGCTTTGCTGGTTGCCCTAAACTTATGCATATCTCAGAAATTAGTTCTGCTAAAAACTGTACTCTGTTAGATGAAGATTTAAATAGTAGCTGTGATGTTTGAAATTTATGCATTGTGGGTTATGTGGTTGGTAAATTTCCTGGCTATAAAGCCTTGAATAGCAACATTACAAACACTTAGCATTGTGAAGCTAATTTAATTATCCTTGATTCAGGCTGGTTAGTGTATAGATTCAATAATGTTGATGATAAATTGGCTATTCTTGTTGGTGGTCCTTATTTGGTATATGCAAACCTCTTTTGTTGAAACCTATGCATGAGTACTTTGATTTTATTGTAGAATAAATGACTAGGGTTGCTGTTTGGGTGAAATTTCCTAACCTTCCTTTGAAATGCTGGTTTACAAATGTCTATCTAAGATAGCTAATGTGTTTGCGAAACCCTTATAGAGTGATAAGTTAACTACTACCATGGAGAGACTCTCTTATGCTAGAGTTTTAGTGGAACTGGACTTACTTGATGACCTACCAAGCTCTATTAATATTTGCTTACCTAATGGTAATGCTTTGAATCAATTGGTTATTTATGAAACTTTGCTAAAATTTTGCAAGTATTAATGTTTGTGGTCTTATAGACACCAAGTTGATTTCTTTCAAGGCTGTCATTTCACTTGGAGCAAAATTGACAGAGTTTTGGTGAATCCCTACTGGTCGACACTTTAAAAAATTGCCCATATACACTTTAGTACTCCTGGTGCCTTCTCGGATTACTCTTTTGCTTCTGTCCATATTGGCTCTTAGTAGAAAAAGGGTCAAAAAAGATTGAAGTTCTTCAATACGTGGGCCGAACATCAGAATTACATGAATCTTATCTCAGAGAATTGGCATGCCAATGTATATTGCTCTCCCATGTTTGTTTTATGCAAAGGGCTTAAACTTTTGAAAGGCCCTCTAAAACAACTCAACAAGCTTCATTTCAACCACATTTCCAAAATGGTTGCTAAAGTCGAGTCTACTTTGGAACAACACCAAACTATTTTGCATAATGACAGGGACAACACTCATCTTTTGACATGTGACAAACAATTTAGGGTGGATATTGTTAACCTTAAATTTGCTAAAAAAATGTTATATGCTTAAAAATTGAAATGTAATTTCATTAAGGAATCTGATAGAGAGACCAATTTTTTTCATGCTTTGATGAGTCAGATGAATAGAAGGAATTTCATTTCTTCCATTCAATGTAGTAATGGTTCTATTACTACTTCTGTGGATGAGGTTGATGTAACCATATTATTTGATAGTTTCACCCACATTTACCTAGTGTTTTGTTATGTTTTATATATAAAATGCCTTGATATTCTTCGTTTTATGTTTTGAAGGCACTTTTGGATGAAAAATGCAAAAAGGAGTAAAGAGGTAATTGAAAATTTTGACTTTCAGTCGATGTTTTGTGCAGAATGTGAGCTCTAGAGGTCGAAATAAAGTGATTCCAGTGGCATTAGAAAGCTAACATTCATACCATTAGGTTGGATATTGTTAACCTTACAGTGCAAGAAAAATAAAAAAGAAAGAGCATGGAAATCGCAGCCTTCAAAGTCAAATCTCAGAATCTGCTAGTGTTGACCTTTGGTCATTTCAACTTGAATACCTGGAGCTACAGCAGTCCAATTGATTCAAACTTAATTTTTTTAGATTCCTAACTCAACACCCTATCAACATTCCCAAATTCAGCCACAAACGATGTCATATAAGGGAGATATGATTTTTCAAAGATGACAACTAAATTATGCTAGCAAACAGGTTTCGTGAAGAAACGAGTCCAAATTACGTTCTGAAGCATCTAAACCAACATCCAAGTTTTTATTTCAGCAATTTAGCTCCTTTAAGTCAAAGCTTGAAGATTTCATGCAAGCCTATTTCTTGTTTTTAGGAAAATAGTTATTGAAGTACTTAAATGTAAACTGTCGACTTAAAGGAGGACTATTTTGTAAAATAGAGACTAGGGTTTCTTAACATATAAAAAAGAAAGAGAGAAAGGAAAGAGCATTGGAAGAAGAGGTGACTAGAAGTAAAAAAAAAAAAAAACACAAATTCTTTCTCCTACAAACCCGAAATCATGCATTCTTCCATCTTGAAGAGTAGTTGTTCAATAGATATGCAAGACTAAATTTATTTTCTTGGTTGCAATACACAAAGACCTTTAGATTTCAAAAACCGTGAGATTTATTCTTCCATTTATTTTTAGTTTATATTATAAATGAGTATGATTGTTTTTCTATGCATATTTCATATGAGTGTTCATCATAACTGTTAGAGCAGTCTCTAAGTCGTTATTGTGACAATCTATTGCTAAGTTTGATATCAAAACCGGAGTTGTGGTATATAAACTTGCGAAGCAACTAAGATTAATAATTATGGCGGATCTACATTATTAACCTTGGGGAGAACATTCAAACAAAGCAACACAAGCTGCGAACAACTTGGTTGGTTGTTAAGATTAATGAATTTATCTAGTTCTTTAGGTTGCCATTAAATTAAATCATTAGTGCGGACACTGTGATTGTTTGTTAGTTAGGATTAGTTTTACAGTGAATCTGTTAACTAATCAACATTAAGAAAAGATAAAAATTTAGAATATAAACTGGAGTTTCGTTTCAAGGATCGATTCTGATTTTCGTAGGTGGATGTATGCTTGCGACAAAGGTTTATTTTCTTGATAAATTTCATTTTCAATTGATTTTGTTTGCTAGTTTAATATTCTGCCATAGTTTAGATCATCATAAATCAAACCCCCCAATTGCATAACGTACAATATAAAATTTTGATCTGAAACTTCCTCGTGGGATCGACCCCTTGTTTGTTGTATACTATCTTGTGTGTTTTAAGCTAAGGTAATTAATTTGTGTGACCGCGACATCGCAACAAAGGTTGGGGAGGTTTTTATTAGATTTAATCAGCAGTTTCTGGGTACCTTAAAGGATACTCTCCCCCTTGATGTGGATGTTGTTCGTTATAGCCCATATCTTTATGAAGCTTCACATATATTTCTCTTAGCTGCAGTTTCTAATGAAGATTTTAAGAAGGCTTTATTCTGTATTGGAAATGACAAATCTCCTAGGCTTGATGGTTATTCCTGTCTTTTCTTAGAGAAATCTTGGGATGTTGTTTGGGAGTATTTATGTGTTGTTGTGCATAACTTCTTTGTTTTTGGAAAAATTTTAAAGTAGATTAACCATTTTATTATAGCTTTGGTTCCCAAGTCTGCTAATGTAACTTCTACTAATGATTTCAGACCAATTTCTTGTTGTAATGTGGTCTACAAGGTGATATCAAAAAATTTAGCTGCGACATTGGCTCAAGCTCTTGATGGCATCATCATTCTTATGCAAAATGCTTTTCTGGGTGGTAGACTTAGGGATGACAATATTGTTTTGGTTCAAGAGCTTCTTAGGCAATATGGAAGGAAAATGGCCTCTCCCTATATGCCTTATTAAAATTGATTTAAGGAAGGTCTTTGACTCGGTTCAGTGGTTTTTTCTAAGGCATCTCCTTCTATTGCTTAGTTTTCTTGATAGATTTGTTCACTTAGTCATGAAATGTGTTGAAACAACTTCTTACTCGGTAGCTATAAAATAAGAACTTTATGGTTTCTTTCCTGAGAAAACTGGTGTAAGGCAGGGTGATCCTTTATCTCCATACATTTTCATTGCTTACACGGAGTACTTCTCTAAAATGCTTAAATTAACATCTCAGAATTCTGCATTTCATTTCCATCTAAAATGTGGTCGGCTTGGTATTTCTCATCTTGCTTTTGCAGATGATATTCTCCTTGTCTCACGTGGGGATAAAAGTTTAGTGCAAACTCTTTTTTAGCAGTTGATGATCTTTGGGAAGACTTCAGGATTGGATATAAATGTAGAAAACTCTTCAATCTATTTTGGTGGTGTATGCGAGAGTTTGAAACAAACTATTCTTCAAAACACTAGATTCAAAGATGGAGCTTTTCCCTTTAAACAATTTAGAGTTCCTCTTAGCCCCCATAGGCTTCTAACAAGTTAGTTTTCTCCTCTGTTGCACAAGCAAAATCAATTGTTCAGCGTTGGATGGGAAATCATCTTACTTATGCTGGTAGGCTTAAGTTAATCAAGTTGGTTTTATATGGTATGGTTTAATTTTGGCTAAGTATCTTCCATATGCCGAGTCTTATAATCAGGCAAATTATTTACATCTGTAGAAACTTTTTATGGACAAACAATATTATGAGAAATAAGTTTGCTTTGGTGGCATGGAAAACTATTTGTCTACCAAAAAATAAAGAGGGATTGGGTTTGTTTGACATTAAGGCTAGAAAATAAGAGTTTCTTAGCCAAACTGCTATGAAACATAAACTTGAAATCTAATTCCATCTTGATACAATAGGTGCATCATTTTTATTTAAGCAACTATTCCATTTGGAATGCTCATATTCAAAGAACTTCTTCACCGTTATGGAAATCCATTCTTCATTTAACGAATCAACTTAGTAAGCATTCTGGTGGGCATTCACAAGCTATCACTTTGACGACAAGTTGGCAAAGATATAATGGTTGGTTCTCTTGTAATGCTTATGATTATCTCAGGTTTAGAAGTATTGTTGTCCACTGGGAGAATGTGCTTTGGGAGCACTAGTCCTTACCTAGATATAATTTCATTTTGTGGTTGGCTATGATATGGAAGCTTAGAACTAGAGATAGACTTCGGTTTATTCCAACAAACACTTTCATCTTTTGTAGGCAGGATGAGGAAAGTCATAACCATTTATTCTTTGCTTGTAGTTGGACATCTCTTTTGTGTAGCAAAATAAAGTCCTGACTAAGAATAAACAGTCATATAACAACTCTAAATAATGTTGTTCGAGGACTAGCTTTATGGAGTAAGAACCTTGAAGCTAGAATGAGAAGAGTTTATTTAGGCCTTACAGTTTACTTGATATGGGAGGAAAGAAAGCAAAGAATATTTGATAGCACTTGTAATTTGGTTGATGTAATAATTTGCAAATTTCAAGTTCTATTTTATATGATGTTACATTTTCATGGAAAAAACCATTTCCTTATCAATGTTGGATAATGTTAGAGGGTCTGACTTACTGACAATCTACTTTTGGTTGATAGTCTCACTATGCTTTGCTGTTATTGCTTATCCAAAGGCATCCTCATAAGCTTGATTATGCTGGTTTATAAGGATCTCCTTTGTGGTTGGCGACTGCAGCTATTGTTGCTAACTAGTTACTGTGAATGCAAGATTAGTCTTTGAGGTCCTAGACATCTTTTTCTGTTGTTTCACTCAGTGTGCTTACTAATCTATTTGGGAAGCTAATATCTCTGTTTCCTTTAGCGACTGTTGTGTTAGCTGAAGTATTTACTTTATGGTGGTTGCCTGATTGTTCAGGCTAAATTAATCACTTTTGAGGGATGTATGTCCTTCCATGTGTTTGCTAGGTTTGTGGCAATCAGTTGGGTCTTCTTATTTGGCTGGTCTACTATTGTTGTCTACTGTGGTGTTTGTTGGTTTGGTATGCCAAAGATATATATGTCTACTACTTCACCAATATTGGTTCTTTCTTTAGAAGTCTTTGTTGTTGTTTCTCTTATCCCAAGCTTATACTACTATGTTGATTTCTGCTATTGTGTGGCTTCCTTTCTTCGAGGCTGAGATTTCTTAGGCCCTTTACTCCTTGTTAAGCGGCTCCTTGTTGCTCTGTTGTTACTGCACCTAAAGATCTGCCTTCTCTTTTCTAAGGATGGTTCGCTACGGTAACTCTGATACTGTGTCTATTGGTTGAAATTTCTTTCTCTCTACTTCAATGGATGTCATGCTTTGTTTTTTTTTTTTTTTTGCTATGACGATGAATATGATGTAGTTGCTCTTCTTGTTCACTATTGTTGTTCTGCTTCCATTTGTTAGTGGCTGAGTTGGTGTGGGTTGTTTAGCCATATTTGTTGTTACTACAGGCCACTACTATGCTTTTCGTTGTCTTGGATGCATCTTGATTCAGGGTTATCTGATCGATATGGTTGGCTTCTTACTTGGCTCTTTTACACTTTTTAACTGGAACTTGTTCAATTTGCAGGTTCTTTTTCTATTCTTGTTTATTGCCATTGTTTTTGTGCCTATTATGATGCTTTTTTTTACTCTTTGGTTAGATTAAAAACCTCTAATTTTAGATTGGTTTCTTCTTTAACCTTTGTGGCTCATTGTTATACTCGGCCTTGCATGGCTTGTTTCTGTAGGGAGCTTGTTATCGTTTTTGGTTTTGTTTATATCATGTATATTTCTCTTTGCTTACCTGGAGTATCAGCCTCTTTTTATATGGTTTGGTTGTATCCAGTTTTTTATTTCTTTGGGAGTTTGTTCCCTTTTCATCTTTTCTTTTCTCTTGTACATGTATATGGAATTGCTGGCTTACCAGCATGGTTACTTTTGATCTTTATACATATTTACATTCTGATAAAAAAAAGAATTAAATTCAAAATGATATATTTTTTATTTAAATATTAAAATTTTATTTTTTTTATTTTTTATTTATTAACCAATAATTCTTTTCTACCATATAGGTTGTGTGATTATTGGTACGAGAGGAGAAAAAAGCAAAAAACATATGTTAAAGAAAGAGATCTTCCAGGTTGGAAAGATGTGGCAGTTTGGAGGGATTTCAGATCTATGTATGTCTTAGAGGCTATATGAGCAGAATATATTCAGCACATGACATCCAAGTATTTCTTATAGCAATCATAGTCTGGTGCAGAGAACTGGAACATGGAGATTCATGATTCCATTACCATGCACAACAGCAAATCAATTCCATTCATTTTGCTTGCAAAGTGGATGGTGAGATTCTTTTTTATTACATATTATTTTTTAAATTGTTGATTTATATGAAAATACTAACAACTGTTTTTTAAAGGCTATAATCTTTGACACGAATCAAGACCGATGAAGCTTTTTGTAGAAACTTACATGTGAAATACTAATTATTGAAAAAGGGTGTAGCAACTCGTGGATACTAAGCTTAGAAGTTCATGGTATGTTGGGTTTTAACAATTTCTTTTCTTAAGTTTTTTTTTTTGAATTAGCCTATTTTTTTTCCAGAAAACATATTACACTCAGTTGTAGGAAAGATACGATAACGATCCTTCGACCAATCCAAAAATCAATACAAATTTGTAGTTAGAGGCAAGATCATCCAGTAGAGCCGATAGAAACCAGGTTTACGATGTCTCAAACACTACGACCGAAGAGTTGCAAATTGACTAAAGTGCTTCCATTGTTGGATGCTTGCAATTGATTCCGAGTACTCAATCTTTAGAGTTCTAGTCAATTTTAAACCAACAAATTAAAGCTTGGATGAACCATCTTACCGTTAAGACAACTAATAGTGCTGAGACAACCAAACTCCAACGATTGTACATGGAACTAAAATTTTATCGGTGATTTATATCTAAATTACATCGGTGATTTATGTCTAAATTATCGATATAATGAACCTGTTGATGAGTAAATAGTGTTAGTGACATTTCCAGAAATTCTTTTCCAAGTCTCTGGAAATATTGATAGACTTATTTTATCAATAACTTGTTTATTTTTTTAAAAAAAAATATATAATAAATAGAGTAGAAACAATTAAAGAAATCAAATTAAAATGAAAAATCAAGTATTTATGATATATTTAAAAATTGATTGGTTTAAATACAATTCATCTAGAATCAAAGGGCTGGAAAAGGAGAAGGTAGGGCGTCGCCATGACCGTATAGTCAATAAAATGAAAAGCCTTTTTTATGAATAGTAGTCATATGTGGTCTTGTTTATAAAAGTCGGGCCAACAGAATTAGTGCATATTTACTGATGAAATATTCTTTTTGTAAATTGCAAAATTTTGATAGTGTTAGTTTTTTTTCCTTCAAATATTATCAAAACTATATAATGGATAAAATATGAATTTGTAAGGGAATATGAAATTGAAATATAAGTGAATACGTGTCAAGCAAAGATAAGTGAATCAGTTATCCTTTCAAATAAATAAAAGTATATATTAAAATACAAATATAATAATGTATAATCAAACACTTTTTTTATTATAATATTTAGTAAATATATAGAATTAAAAGAACTAGCAAAATTTTAAGAGAAAATAAAACTTGGTAAATTAGTGAATTTCACACACTGATATTTGTATTTTAATATTATAAAATTACAATGGTTTTTTTCTACAAAGTTACTACCACTGTTGTAAAGGTTCTAAATTTTATTTATATATTTATTTTGTCTAAAATGGTACTTTATTTAAATAAAATCTATTTATATTTCAGGAATAAATAAAATGTATGATGTAAACAAAATTGTACTTAAGCCTTGTTTATACAACAGTAATAACATTAGTATTAAATTATTTATGAATCTTTTATATGGAGTTTATTTTAATTATATAGGATATCAATAGATATTAACATTAATGAAAATTGGATAAATTATTTTGTTAAATTGATCTTAAGAAAATATTAACTTATTCTATCAATAATAATAATAATAATAATAATAATAATAGTAATAATATAAATTTTATGAATCATATCACCCAAAAAAATAAAAAATAATATTGGACAATAAAATATTTTGATTAGAAAAAATAAAACCCTCTTTAATAACAAATATATTTTTATAATATGAGCATGACTTAACTTAAGAGTCAAAGGTGTCGAAGGTATAGTAAGAAAATAACAATATGGCCCCTATAAAAAGGATTTGTATATCTAATTTAGTAATTTTAAGATTTGATAAAATTTAACATAAGAGATTTTTATTTTTATTCCTTTATTTTTTAGATTTTTTAATAATCAAAGTAAAGCTTGTTTTTTTTATTTAATATGAAATAATAAATAGTATTTATGTAATAAATTAAATACTAACATGGTACAAATATTTAAATATTTTATTAAACAAATAATTAATACAATATAATACAAATTATTAAAAAATA
>Ga0325404_1003981_pt1 | contig 15759 bp, 5 predicted proteins | sample PopdelMetagenome_18_FD_205664 | JGI IMG/M metagenome (GOLD analysis project Ga0325404, IMG submission 205664) | Populus deltoides microbial communities from Bellville, Georgia, United States - Xylem-Control-R1 | ecosystem: Host-associated > Plants > Phyllosphere > Stem > Wood/Secondary xylem... | reverse complement strand
TGTACTCTTACACTCGGACCTCTCAAGAACAGTTTCAAGAGAAGGACATAGCAAAGGTAACAGATTACCAGTCATTTGATCGAAATAAAATTACCATGACCGCATTTTATGACTGTATCGTGCTGTGCACATCTTGAAAAATTAATAGCAAATCTCGAAGTAAATACCTGAATTCTTCCGAATGACAGGACATGGTTCCTCGGAGTCCTTCGCATGGTTTCTAAACTAATATTATCTTTCAAGTAGAGAGTTTTGTTTTTTGTTTTTGTCGGAATCCTTCGTTCAACCTTAAGCTATATAACGAAAATAACAATTTTAAATGTAAAAACAAAGGAAATAATATATCTCAATTCATATGTTTCAATTATTATTATTATTTTCTTGAATATGGTAATTATTTCACACCAACAGTTAAATAATAGTGTGTTATTTAAAAGAAATTTACTTCGAATGGATATTTCGATAAAATCTCTCCTCACAAAATTCAAATTGAAACCTGTAAACTTCCATGATCAAGAGATTAGTGAAACCGGGTGATTGGTTAATTAAGGTTTCTTTAATGTCAAATAGAAAAATAATCGCAAGAAAGGAGACAGGTCGAGGAACCCAAGAAAGAACATTACTGTAATCTCAAGAGAGGGCAGATTAGTCATTATAGTTTTCTTTTCTTTTTCAAGGTACTTTCTCCATCTGAAAATCTATAAAAAAGGTAACGACAAAAGACAGCAAAAACTGCTGAATATGACCGTTCAACAGTATCCTCAATTAAATCAAATCTTAACCACAAATTAACAAAGATAATCCCACCCTTAATTCTCGTATTAAATAGGTATACCTAGCTCCTTAAACTACACTTAGGTTTGAGTATGACATCAAATCTTTTCTCATGTAAATATAAAAAAATAAAGACAAAAAGGTTTTTACTTCACTCACTTCACCTCACCCCACCTGCTGTTTTATTCTCTGTTTACCTTCTCTTTTAACAGTTTTTGACAGTGTGAGCTTATCAATCTAAAAGAATGTAATGCTGAGGTCTCTTTTCAGAGAGAGAGAGAGAGAGAGAGAGAGAGAGAGAGAGTGCTTGTGAGTTTGATAGAGAAAATGGGGTGAACTAGGAAGATATGCAGCTGGGGGGTTAGTATCACGGTGCTGCTGATCACAGCCCCGTTATTTTACTGGGTTTCATTCGTTTGGTATGTTCTTGATCTGTGATGTTCATAAAGGATCATTATTTCCAATTTTTGCAGGTTCCCACTTGCTTCAAGTTTGCGTTTTTTGTGTTCTTTTAGATGGTAGTTGGTAGTTTTCTGGTTGCTTATCAAATCCTGTCACAAGATTTTATCACTGAACATAAAGTATCGTTTCTGTGTTTGTGTAAATGTAGTTTTGCTTTCTTTTGGCAAGTTCCAAGTCTCATAGGTATCTTTCGAGTTCAAGTTGAGATCAGTCTAGTTCAAGATTGTGCTTTTCTTTTCCTTTCAATGGTAGATCGAGTTTCATGAACTCCTCCTGGGTTTGGGATCACCGTTGGCTGCTCAGTTGTGCGTTACTTCTTGTAGAGTTATTTACGTTAGGACTAATGTTGGGCCAGTATTGGTCAATTATTTGTAATGCTGCATAGTACTACTACTTGCATCCTGAATTTGGGGAATCAAACAATGCAATCATGAAATTTTGAGTATTTGACTCCTTGCTTTCTCCTGTTTGATTTTCTTTTCATTCATTCGAACTGCTTGGCTCTATCCTGCGCCGTCTTTGCAGACCATGAATTTGTAAGATCTGATTTTACTTTTATTTCAATTCATAGATTTGAAGGTTATTGAAGTGAGGAGTTCCATTTGCAACACAAACAGTGGACTTGATCAAGAAGATCCATTTGCACAAACAACAAACAGGTAGTCTGCATATGAACTGTTTATAAATTTTCAGAACACATAAAGAAAATATTAAATTCTTTTGTATCTCAATGATCTTGGTCTGTTTAGGTATAAGTGACATATGAAGTGAAGATCTTGAAGGGTCCTTTGGAGCAATATTGAGTAGCTAGAATAACTTAAATTATTATTCTGGCCTGGATCCACTACTTGGGTATTTATTACTGGTACAAGGAACAGGCTTTTGCAAAGTCCAAGCCAGTTGCTTTATTGTTCTTGGCTGGAGTCATGGCAACACTATTACATTCCGAGTCCAGAAGATTATATTCTTGGTGGTGGGACAGCCACATTAGCCCAAAGAATTCAAAATGGCTTCAAGAAAATCTCACAGGTCTTCATTCTCTTCTTGGATCCTTGTCAAATATTATGAACTCTATTTGCTTAATATATATGCTTGATGCATAGGAAGTTATACTTGGATGTTCTTTTCTCTGCTTTTGATTGTAGTTATTAAGTCAACGAAAACTTTTTCTGATTCTAGAAAAAAAGAATCCAATTATCATAAATCTCATTTATGGGCAGATTGTAATTACTTCTTCCTTGTTGGTTAAAAGCCTTGTCATCTACTGAATGCATGTCTGGTTTGAATCTTGACAAATGCATAGCCTCATATTCTAATTGCCATAATTGATATAAGGTTATGCGGCCTCGATAACAATGGACCAAGCTGCTGCATAACATATATCTATTGATGTTATTTATGGCCTGCATTCTCAATGAGCACGGATTTGTTTCAACAGATATGGATGCCAAAGTCAAAGCAATGATCAAGGTCATTGAAGAAGATGCCGATTCTTTTGCAAGGAGGGCAGAAATGTACTATAAGAAGCGTCCTGAACTGATGAAACTGGTGGAGGAATTCTACAGAGCTTACCGTGCATTAGCAGAGAGATATGATCATGCAACCGTGGAGCTCCGCCAGGCTCATCGAACAATGGCAGAAGCATTTCCCAACCAAGTACCATATGTACTCGGTGATGATTCACCTTCAGGATCTTCTGGCCCCGAGGGTGAGCCGCATTCTCTAGAAATGCCGCATCCCATTCGTGCATTTCTTGAACCAGATGACTTGCGTATGGATTCATTGGGACTCTCTATTAACAAAACAGGTTTAAAGCAGCTCAATGAGTTGTTTGGCTCACGAGATGCAGTATCTCAAGTTTCAAAAGTTGCAGATGGAAAATTGAAAAAATGCCTGAAGATTCATGAAGCAGCAGAGGTTGACACCGGAAAGCAAGCTGAAACTGAAGTTCAAATCATAAAGAAAGCTCTTTCAGAGATTCAAACTGAGAAGGAGGCTGTTCTTCTTCAATACCAGCAGAGCTTGCAGAAGTTATCCAGCTTGGAGAGAGAACTAAATGATTTCAGAGGGATTGATGAAAGAGCAGGCAAAGCAGAAATTGAAATTAAGATCCTGAAGGAAACCCTTGTTAAATTAGAAGCTGAAAGGGATGCTGGTCTTCTTCAGTACAACAAATGCTTGGAAAGAATATCTGCTTTAGAGAATGTGATCTCTAAAATGGAAGAGGACGCAAAAGGTCTCAATGAACGAGCTATTAAAGCTGAAATAGAAGCTCAAAATCTCAAGCAAGAACTTTCAGGATTAGAGGCTGAAAAGGAAGCTAGTCTTCTTCAGTACAACCAATGTCTTGAACTGATATCCAATTTGCAGAAGAAAATCTTGATTGCGGAGGAAAATGCTAGAATGCTCAATGCATTAACCGAAACAGCAGAAACTGAAGCTAAAGCATTGAAGGAGGCCCTCGCTAAATTGAGCGAAGAGAAAGAAGCTGCAGAACTTCAGTATGAGCTGTGTTTGGAGAAAATAGCTATGATGGAGAGTGAAGTTTCTCATGCTCAGGAGGACGTCAATCGACTAAACAGTGAAATTCTGTCAGGGACTGTGAAATTGAAAACCGTAGAAGAACAGTGTTTCCTGTTACAGAGATCAAATCAATCTCTGCAGTCAGAGGCAGGTACTCTAGTACAGAAGATAGAAACAAAGGATCAAGAACTTTCAGAGAAGGTAAATGAGTTGGAGAAGCTTCAGGCTTCGCTGCAAGATGAGCAGTCACAGTTTCTTCAAGTTGAAGCCACTTTGCACTCATTGCAGAAATTGCACTCTCAATCTCAAGAGGAGCAGAGAGCTTTGGCAATTGAGCTTCAGAATCACTTCCAAATGTTGAAGGATTTAGACATATCCAACCATGATCTGCAGGAGAACCTTCAACAGGTTAAGGAAGAGAACCAGAACCTCCATGAATTGAACAGTAATTCCGTTATTTCAATAACAGATTTGAAAAATGAAATTTTTAGCTTGAAGGAAATGAAAGAGAAACTTGAAGAGGATGTTTCCCTACAAGCTGCACAGAGCAATTCCCTACAGCAAGAGATTTTCCATTTGAAGGAGGAAATTGAGGGCTTGAGTACAAGATATTGGGTTTTAATGGAGCAAGTGGACTCGGTAGGTTTAAATCCAGAGTGCCTTGGCTCATCTGTGAAGAACTTGCAAGATGAAAACTTGAAACTAAAAGAGGTCTGCAAAAAGGACACAGAAGAAAAGGAAGTTCTCCATGAAAAGTTGAGCACAATGAATAACGTTAAGGAGAACAATGTTACACTGGAGAGGTCCCTCTCAGATTTGAATCGCATGCTGGAAGGGTCAAGAGAGAAGGTTAAAGAGTTGCAGGAGTCCTCCCAGTTTCTTCAGGGAGAAAAATCCAGTCTTGTTGCTGAAAAATCCATCCTGCTTTCTCAGTTACAGATGATGACAGAGAATTTGCAGAAGCTCTCGGAGAAAAATGCCTTGCTGGAGAATTCTCTCTCTGGTGCAACTATTGAGCTCGAAGGTCTAAGGACAAGGTCAAGAAGCTTAGAAGAATTCTGCCAGACGCTAAAAAATGAGAAATCCAATCTTGAAGATGAAAGAAGCTCCCTGGTCTTACAGCTGAAAAATGTTGAAGAGAGACTGGGAAACCTAGAAAGGAGATTTACAAGATTAGAAGAAAAATACACTGATCTGGAGAAGGAAAATGATTCTACACTTTCTCAAGTAAAGGACCTGTGGGGTTTTCTTGGTGTAGAAAAACAAGAGCGTTCATGTTATATACAGTCAAGTGAATCTCGACTTGCAGATCTGGAAAGCCAGGTCCATCAACTACATGAAGAAAGTAGGTCGAGCAAGAAAGAATTCGAAGAAGAACTGGATAAAGCTGTAAATGCTCAGGTTGAAATCTTCATCTTGCAGAAGTTTATTAAAGATTTAGAAGAGAAGAATTTGTCCCTGTTGATTGACTGTCAGAAACATGTCGAAGCATCCAAATTCTCAGATAAACTGATATCAGAATTAGAGACTGAAAATCTTGAGCAGCAGGCTGAAGTAGAATTCTTGTTAGATGAAATTGAAAAGCTTAGAATGGGTGTTCGTCAAGTTTTGAGGGCTCTTCAATTTGATCCAGTTAATGAGCATGAAGATGGGAGTCTTGCATGTATTTTGGACAATATCGGTGACCTAAAAAGTTTGCTCCTTTTAAAGGAGGATGAGAAACAGCAGTTGGTGGTTGAGAATTTGGTGTTGTTAACTTTACTCGAACAACTGAGATTAGATGGTGTTGAGCTTGAGACAGAGAAAAGCATCATAGAGCAGGAGTTCAAGATAATGGTAGAGCAACATACTATGCTGGAAAAAAGTAACCACGAACTGCTAGAGATGAACAGGCAATTGAGATTGGAAGTGAGCAAGGGAGAGCAGCAGGATGAGGAATTGAAAGCTCAACTTGAAACCCAGCATTTGAATCTGGCGAGTTTGCAGGGTTCGTCCGTGCAATTGAAAGAAGAAAATCTGAAGGTGCTTGGAGAAAACAGGTCTTTGCTTCGGAAAGTTTTGGATCTCAAAGAGGAAATGCATGTACTTGAAGAGGAAAACAGTAGCATTCTCCAGGAAGCTGTAATTGTCAGTAACCTCTCATCGGTGTTTGAGAGCTTTGCGGCAGAGAAAGTTGAGGAACTCGAATCCCTTTCTGAAGATATCAGCTTTCTAAACTTGATGAACAGCGATCTCAAGCAGAAGGTTGAAATGTTGGGTGATAAACTGTTATCAAAAGAATCAGAAAATCTACATCTTAATAAAAGAATTGAAGAGTTGCAGCAGGAGCTGCAGGAAGAAAAAGACTTAACAGATCAATTAAACTGTCAAATTGTAATTGAAAAAGATTTTCTTCGAGAGAAAGCAACGGAGCTTTTCCTAGCGGAACAAAATATCACAGCTACCAACAACTTAAATGCAGAATTTCACACCACTATCGAGGAGCTTAAGAGGCAATGTGAAGCATCAAAAGTTGCAAGAGAGAACATAGATAAGCGGATTCTTGAACTGTCCCAAGTTTGCACAGATCAGAAAATAGAGATTGAATGCCTTAATGAAGCAAAAGACGATCTGGAGTCAGAAATGGCTACATTGCTCAAGGAAATCAAGGAAAGACAGACTAGGGAAGAGAACTTGAGTTTGGAGCTGCAAGAAAGAAGCAACGAGACTGAACTCTGGGAAGCTGAGGCTTCATCATTCTTCTTTGATCTTCAAATATCTTCTATCCACGAAGTTCTGCTTCAAAACAAGGTTCGTGAGCTGACTGTAGTTTGTGGGAGTCTTGAAGAAGAAAATGGTAAAAAAGATATTGAGATTGAAAAAATGAAAGAAAGGTTTGGCAACCTAGAAAGCGAAATTCAAAGAATGAAGGCTCATTTGTCTGCATATGTTCCAGTCATAACTTCACTGAGAGAGAATATAGAATATCTTGAGCACAATGTGCTTCTTCAGACAAGTCGAGGACAAAAGGTACTGTTCTTTCTTTTTCTAGAAAATGCTAACTATTGGAGCAATTCAGCATATTTACTCCAAGCTAGATATGACTAGTTTTATTTTCCTTTGTATGTGGCTTAACAAGATGAAGAGTTTCTACACTTTAATATTCCCTTTTAAGTTCAACCAAGATAGATTTATCTTCTACTCGTAGAAACTTTATCATCTGACTTGACAGATATCATTTTTAACTTTTCAGATGTCGAATTTTAAACTATAGGCTTATTCCCTTTGTTCATAGCAAATTCATTATAGTGATGTCTGCGCGTGCAAGCGTGTGTTAATTAGAATTCAAGCATGCTGGGCCAATCATTTAAGCTGTCTCCTAGTCTTTTTCTATTCAGCTGTTTTATGCAGATGGTGTGCATTCTAATGGTTGGTCTTCTTCATTTGTCTTCAGGGAGTAGAAATGACTAGTCAACATCATGAAAAGAGCCCTGAAGAACTCATAAATGATGAAAGCGTTGCAGTAACAGATGGAATTTCAGATTTGCTGAAGATGAAGTCTAGAATTAACGCAGTGGTTAAAGAAATGGATAGACTTGCAGCTGAAAAGGCAATGTTGAAAGAAATGGATAGGCTTAAAATGCAGGAAATGGGGAACACTGAGGAGCCCTTAATGAAAGGGGCTGAACATTTAGAGATGAGAGGCCGATCAGCTGCAGAAAAGGATGTCCAGAAGGATGAGATGGAACTTGCAAATAAGCCCACTGATGCAGCTAAGCCACAGAACAACAAATCTGAAATTTCTGAAGTGAGGAATGAGATTTTGATGAAAGATATCCCACTTGATCAGGTTTCGGAATGTTCATTATACAGGAGAAGCAAGAGAGAGCATGCTGGGAAAGATGATCGGATGCTTGAATTATGGGAATCTGCTGAGCAAGACTGCCTTGATCCGCTTGCTGACAAACAGAAGCCGACAGCCCCTATTGAGAATGTTGCTGCATGTTGTCAGTTCAAAAATGCCAAACAGAAGAGTCAGGATCCCTCTTTGGAATTGCAGATTGAGAAGGAAGTGGGCATTGACAAGCTTGAGGTATCAACAAGCATCACTAGAGAACCCAATCAAGAAGGAAACAGAGGGAAGATCTTGGAGAGGCTTGCTTCTGATACTCATAAATTAATTTCGCTTCAAATAACAATGCAAGATTTGAAAAAGAAAATAGAGTTGAGGAAGAGAGGCAAGAGGGCCAAAGATCTTGAATTTGAAAGAGTGAAAAGACAGTTACAAGAAGTTGAGGAGGCTGTTCTGCAGTTGGTTGAAACTAATGATCAGCTGACCAAGGATGTTGAAGAGAGCCCCCCATATTTGGAGGGGAACACTTCAGTAGAGATGGAAGAGACAGGCACCATGCACAGAAAAAGAGTGGCAGAACAAGCACAGAAAAGGTCTGAAAAGATCGGAAGGTTACAGTTTGAGGTGCAGAGTATCCATTACATTCTGCTAAAACTGGAGGATGAAAAGAAAAGCAAAAGTAAGCACAAATTTTCTGGAAGTAGAACAGGCATCCTCTTGAGAGACTTCATATACAGCGGTGGCAGGAGAAGCAGCAGAAGGCAGAAGAAGGGTTGCTTTTGTGGGTGTGCAAGACCTTCATCTAATGAAGACTGAGGTAACCACTTTAAGTAAAGCTCGTTGTTATTTCTAGCTACAGTTCTTGAAGTATTCCAGATTTTCGTGTATTTTAAGAGATTAAGTTAGACCGAAGCTATTCATGTTAGCTTAGTATATAACCTGAGAATAGGCTGATCTAGAAAGTTGTACTTGTTTCGCCAGCCTTCTTACCATTGTAATTTCAACTGAACGATGCCAATGCAATCTAAGTTCCATATATAAAAGGTCTCACCGTGCAAAATGGCCACCAATATCATCCTAGCGAGTTGAAATTGAGAAGTTTTTAAAAACTATTTTTTTTTCTTTTGACAGGAAAGCTCCTGTTTCGACTTCCACTCTTCCCTAAATCCGCAAATGGTTAGTAAGCATGGTCAACAGTCATCTAATTCCTTACAGATCCAAAACTAAGACATCAGGTGGTATTTGTGAAGGTTTAGATATGAATACAGGTATTTTGGCATTTTTTTTAAGACAAGGAACTCGGGCGTACAATTATTGGATGAAAATCAGATATACCCCAATTGGGAGTATAACCAGCTTGGTGCAGTTGTGAACTCGAGAGCTCCGATGGTGACCCATAAACAGGGGAGAAGGGAATTGTTTATTAGGTGTAGAAGTTGGTAGATTCTTATCCAAACCTGTACCCCTTAGCCATCCCAAGCGGGTTAGCGCTTAAGGTAGCAGATTTTTTTTTCCTGCAACTTAATTTTCAATAAAGGAGATCGCAAGAACTCTAACTATAGGAAGGATGTACTAATTCTTCCATAGCTTGATGAATTACTCTGCTTTTTGATCGTAAAAGAGTTCGAACTTGACAAGATCATGATGTTAATGTCTAACCGTGGTCTTGCCTTGTTTACAAGATATGCATCGCCACATTGCTTACAAATTCAGTACTGAATTTAATACTGCACCAACATGTTCCGAGTCTTCATTTCATCTGCACGGTTTGTTTAATGGTACCCTTGCTATCTTCAACTTACCAGCTAGGTTAGTTGACGAGTCATTTGGCCTTGACTCAATGCTGCCCACGCAAAGATAAACAAAGGAGAGCATTACTACTTCCGTTATGTAACCCAACTATAAGGTGAGAAAAATTATCAAAGGCTTCAAAACCTCCTATGCACAGACCGGTTTTTATGTGCTTTTGATTTTTGCTTCTCTTTGTAATTGGACTAGGTTTGCCATGTGCTTCCTGTATTGGACCTCTTTTTTACATTTCTTAACTGTGCTTCGTGCCCTGGTTTACTTGCTTACTGTTTTCTTCGCTTAGCTTTCCAGGTCTTGGGAGCCTCCCCCCCCCCCCCCCCCAAAAAAAAAAAAAAAAACCCTCGAAGTTAAAAACTGCTCAACTTCTAGCCTTGGTAAAACACTAGAAATGGTCTTATTCGAAAAAGAAAATGACCAACTCCGTGTGCATGTGTTCATCTCTCCTGTCTATACACATGGATTGTTCACATAAAATGAAACCCGTGAAAATTATCCATCTACCTGACCTGACTGGATCAACCAGCTAGACTAGGTGATTCCAGCCCAAAAGAAATTTGAGGACCAGAACCACCAGGCTTAAATGGCTCATGCTGCAGCAGGGGATTCTATTTAAGTTATGAATTTTGATTCCCTGACGCATCAAGGCTTTGGGAATAATCTTCTTGGAAGATGGCAGTCTTTATATATATATATATATATATACTCGTGGTGTTTGATAGCTTAATGAAGTGTTAAAAATCAACCTTGTTGGAGGAAGATGGACAAAAGAAAAAGTAGAAGTACAATATTATACAAGAGTAGTTAGATTTTATGACTACTAGATTGCATCTTATTTTACAAGCAGAGTGGAAAAAATTCGAATAACATACAACTAAACTAACATGCCTCTCAACGCTACAAAGGTTTAAAAGAATTTCATCCGAGCTTTTATGGGGAACATTTCCTTTCAATGCTGGGGAGTGAGAGAAGGGAATGAGGGTATGGATTGTAGTATCAACCTCCGACCACTCCTCCGACCAGGGGATGATCCTAAGTTACTTTGTGGAGGAGAGACCCTCTTGCTGTTGGGAGAAGTCTTAATGCCAGAGCTTGGAGAGTGGTTTTCTCGAAGGATCTCAGGAATTTCATCTCCTGGAACATTTTGGAATTGCTTCTCAAACTTCCATTGAGGTCGAAGAATATTTGGTTTTCCGTATCTTTGGCCAGTATACAATCCAGAAGATGATCCAACGCCAAGAAAACATCTTGGTGGTTTGCCCTTCGATGAAAATGGCAGCTGAACCAGTGGTCTGGCATCAAATTTCAAAAACATCACTAAAGATCTAATAAAAAAACTCAACCTTTAAGGCAGTAAATAGTTCAGAAAGTAAACCTGGAAAACCGTAATGGTGTTGTGGGAAGAGCAGAATTTGGATGCTGCTCATCATTATTCTGGATTTCAGCTTTCTGCAATGTTTTATCAACCCCATTCTTTTCACTTGCCTCTGTTTCATCTTCTGGTTCATCTTCCATTTCCACTGAAGCAGATCCTAGATTTGGAAAGTCATTGAAGGCACAAAACTATTTAGAATTAATAATACCAAAATATGAAGTTAGTTTATTTATTTCTTGGATCATTTAAAGCCACTACATGATTAGAGGAAGGTTGCCTGTGTACTATGTAGCTATTCTGTATGAAAGCAAACTTTTGGGTAAAACTTACCGTCCTTTCTTCCAAATGCATTCTTGCATCCTTCACATCTGCAGTTAAGGGAGCATCCAACACCACCCTTCACAAGAGAACCATGATTTGATAAATCAGTTTATATTAAACATCAAAAGCACACGGAATATGCCAAGGAAACTACCTGATAGCATTCACAGTATTTCTTTAGGCAGCTTGATTTCTTGCAGTTGCATCCCCTTTTATGCCGGGCTGAAGCAGGCGTTTTGCTGGACTCATCCTAGATCGAAGAAGCATTCAAGTTAAAATAAAAGTTTGACTATTTTGCCTAAGCAAAAGGTAAGATCAGATTTGAGCTAACCCCAATTTCAGGTGCAGGTTCAGAGCTCCTAATCACTTTGGGAGCGAATGCAAGTGGGTTGCGAGACTCTATCTGTTTGCGAGTTGCTAGAACAGTATCTTCATGAATAGGCTTGTTGAAGCAATCTTGACATGCACATGGCTCTATGCAGTAGACACCAGCAGCAAAACATTCACAGTACCTGCATGGTGTGCATATTACATGATATATAATCATTATGATACCAGATAAAGGATGTGTATAGACATGCCAAGAGTCAAATAAATGAGGGAGGAAAGGGAAGGGAAGAAAACACTTAAGCATTCACCTCAAGCATACTAAACAAGAGGAGGATATAATCAAATTGAAAACTAAGATGATCTATTAGATCCAGGTTTGAAGCCTGGTTCACGTAAGGACCCTGTTCATGTAAGGGCCCTTGAGGACAGGGATCTTCATTGATAAAGATCGTTTTCCCTAAATAATTCTGCATATACTTCCATAGATAAGAGAAGTCATATGAGATATAACAGCAGTCAAACTGTGAAATCTTGCCCTACACGGGATAAAAAAACAGCTTGTGATGACACCAAAGCACAGAGATCTATTTTTGAATAGCACATCCGATTGTATTTATTTGGGTCACTAGCTGGAAACAACATCCCTGATTGAATTAAATTTCAGAAGATAACTACTTACAGTTTCAAACACTTTGATTTCTTACAGTTGCAACGCTTGCAGGCCTCGGCTTCTCCTTCCAACCTACGCCTGGAAATAAAATTTAATATCCATGACATTAAAACGTGAGAGATGCATAAACATGCTAATAAGTGTAAGAGTTATTAGGTAATAACTGTACAGGAAACACATTGTCAAATAACATGCCTCTTCTTTTTTGGGCTAGTCTGGCTGAAATCTTCCACAAATGGAACAACATTGTCATTGGGATCCATGTCTCTTTCTGTAGACGCTAAGGCCAATGATTCATCAAGCTCTTGACCACTTGTTGGGGAGTGAAAGGAGGCAGCAGAACCAGGCAAAGTAATGGAGGAAGAGAAAGTTTCGTGCTTGATTTTTTTGCTATCCCTGGAATTTATTGCCAAAGCATTTAAGTGCAGACCAATTCCAGGTAAAATGCATCTTGAAGAATCACTGCTGGGCTTAAAAGGCACCAATTGTGTATTTTTGTAGGTAATTTTCTCATCTGACTGCACCACCACTGAACTAGAGCTTGAACCGTCTTCTATGTTCTTCCTACGGGCTCCTACCATTTCAAAGTCAAGACAGCGCCTTCGCATGCCACGATGCAAATTAGAAACAGCCTACAGAATCATAAAATAATTGGACTGTTGTCAGAAAAGTCATTGAGTTCCTCAAAAGTTATGAATTGGAGAACAAGAAGAAAACAATTTTGGTCAAGTAAAGTACAAATCTTCAAAATTACAAAGGAGTCAATCTTAAAGAGCATGAAAACTTTGAACAGAGTGTTTATATTTAGGAATTGAAAATGCAACGGAATTGATGCTGCAAATTAAGGAAATCATGCCACCATAAGAAATACAAATCAAATCTTGGCACAAGTTTATCCATTGCAGATTGATTAACGGCACAAAATTTTGGTTTACCAATTCTATATCCTGCATAGTTATATTTTATGTTCTACAAAATTTTGATTAGTGGAACATGTAAACATAAAATTGAATATGGGTTGCGAAGGCATTTTTTAGTACAAGTTTAAAGGTAGAAAACAGGAGATGCTTTTTAGGTTCCACAATAGTGTTGTGGTTGGAATAGTAGCTGACAGGCTGCCCGTGGTTGGTGCAGCATGACCCATTTGTTTTACACCTGCCTAGCTTCCCTGGGAGTTGCAAGCACAAAAGGTTGCAGTGCTCACTTTCAAGATGTTTATAAGAGTTTGAATCTTTTCCTGCTGGGTATATCAACACGAACAATTACTAGTAAATAGAAGGGAGTTCATGTTCGCATGACACAACTAACAATTAAGTGTAAAATAAATAAATCAAAACTATTTCGTCAACTAGAAAGATGCAAATTATGCAGCAGATATCGGCAACAGATATGAGCTGCATCTTTTTACCTTAGAAGGATTGCTGATTATGTATTTATTTGGATCCTTATTAGCAGCAAGATTGTCCTGTGTTGGGTCCATTTGCGTCAGCTCAATGGTTTCCCCAGGTTGAGTGAAGGGGTCTTCCTTCTCATTTTGTTCACCAGGACCAATAGGATTGACTATTTGCATTTTTTGCACCTCACTAAAAGAGGCGCAAAATCCTACAACAGGGTTTGGTGACTTCTGAAAAAGCTCCTTAAAACCCTCTGCATCAATGGGAGAATTGAAAATTAACAGATCAGCAGAATCTGATATAAAATTCTCCCAGTCACATTCTGTAGCCTCTTTTTTACTCTCAATCTTGTATAACCCTGCTAAATGCACTTGACCTTCAGGGGAATCTTTATGAGAAGCCACATTAGTAAATGGAACAAGTGACGCTATTGTGCCATCAGATATGGACACAGTATCTGCCTGAGTACCACAACGAGGTGTTTGGTCACTATCAGGGGTACCACAATCATATTTTAACGTCCGTGGCAGTTCAATTGCGGGCTTCAAATGTTCACTGGGAGGTTCAACTGAAGCCTCTCTAATGGACACCCCAGGATCAAAACTCCCCTGTAGCTCAGACGAATTATCATAAAGCTGAGCCGCATCCACAGCTACCCCTTCATCATTACAAGCCTCATTCCCAATTTCAGAAGAAAACTCTGGTTTTGAGAGATCAGCGTAGTTATGCCTGAAAACAGAAGAGTGAAGTTGAACAAAAGTATATATGCTTTTATTGTAGTCCAGACCGATGAGGATGGTCAAGAAAGCAAGTCATTTACCTCTTAAGGAACCTAGTTTCCTTGTGAGAGTTGACATGGGGCGAAGTAAAGACGGACGGAAGGGATGCAAAACTAAGCGAGTGAAATGTATGGGCAATGTTTATGGACTTCACTGGCTTGATAGGAGAAAGGCTATTGATATAGTTAAAAACAGGTGAATCCTGCACCCAGAAGCAAAAATCCATGTCAATCATTGAACAAAGAAGCAACCAGATGGAACGAATACAAGATCCCAAATTACTGATCTAGAATCAAATAAGTAAATTCGTTCAGACAGAAGGGTTACAGTTACTGATAGATAAAAATCAAAAGAAAAAAAAAATACAGTATCCTTTCTACACTGACCATAAAAATAAAAAATAAAATGAGAGAAATTTTCAAAAGTCGTTATAAACACCAAATAGATCCTAATAAATGAGGAGAAATTTTTATTTCTTTCACGAAAGTGACAGTAAATTAAGATCTCAAGATTGAAATGCTACTTCGCAGTTCATAGCATTTCAAGCGACATCAAGGTAGCACGAGGAAGAACCAAATTGTAAAGATTGAACCTAAATTAGAGATGTAAACCACAAGAAACTCAAAATCCAGACAGAGAAAACTAACAAGACAGGACTCTGGTCCCAGAAAAACCCAGGTGAGTCTTTTCTGATAAAACACAGGCAAGTCAACCCACTAAGACACCAAACACAAGCGCATGCATTGAATGAAAACAACCAAAAACACGATTCACGGATGCAAAAGGGTCAGAGAGATCAGAACAAGAGAGGCAAGGAATTACCTCGAACTTAGAAAGAGGAGAGGTGATCTGGGTCTTCTCTGGGGTATCCATTGCAGGAGAAGAAGCTGCTCCGCATAGCTAAGGAGAGAAGAGAAGAGAAGAGAAGAATTTACACTAACAGGCAACAACTACCGTTTTGTTTTGGTTTCGGTTCTCTCCATTGGCTCTCCATCACTTCGTTTGTTTTCTTTTCCTCTCTTGTTTTTGTCTAGAAAGAAAGAGATAAAGAAAGAAAAAGATTCAAGAGAAGGAGCGGGAAAGCGGGAGAGAGTGGATTTTTCCCGTGGAGATTACTTTATTGACCCACTTCACCTCACCTCTAGGCTCTACCTCTACCCAGTAAACTCTCACAACCCACCACCACCATAGATAATAGCCAGCCCCACAGTGCCAACAACTGTCTTCCTATCCTATTTCAGGTACTTGGCTGTGTGTCACTGTCTCTGTCTCTGTTTTTAATAAATAAATAAATAAATAAATCCCTCTAGAATCTGACGAAGGAGTGATTTACCTTTTACTTTTAAAAAAGTAACGTATCCTCTCCCTTTACTGTTGTAAGAGATTTCTCTTTTTCCGTTTTTCTATTGAAAATTATTAAAGTTGTTTTTACTTGGGGTCTACTGCTATTGACTAATACTGTTTTTCTGGAGTAATTCTTTTTCAAATATAAT
>Ga0325404_1003980_pt1 | contig 15760 bp, 8 predicted proteins | sample PopdelMetagenome_18_FD_205664 | JGI IMG/M metagenome (GOLD analysis project Ga0325404, IMG submission 205664) | Populus deltoides microbial communities from Bellville, Georgia, United States - Xylem-Control-R1 | ecosystem: Host-associated > Plants > Phyllosphere > Stem > Wood/Secondary xylem... | reverse complement strand
GGGAGATGAATGATAAGTAAGTTTACTTGCAACTCTAAACTCTGTTAACAGAGGACGTAAGACAGTACAAGAATAGATGACGGGAGTTACAGGCTGGTAAAAGCTAAATGGTATGCTGCTAAGAAGGTGGCGTTACTTTAAGGTTTTCCGGCATAAGTTTACCGTGGAATATGGTAATCGAGCATGTGAATTTGCTATGATAATATTTTTTTGTTCAACTAAAATATTAGTTTCACTGTATGGTCAATTGGCTCAAGAGATATAATATAATAAAGAGCATGCTCCAGTGAAGCAGAGTCAAGTTTGGGTAGACACAAGGGTGGGTGGCTGATGGTAACTCACCATACAGCCCAATAACCTTTACAAAAAGATAGAACCTTTTCACTTTTGTTTGTCGCCATTTTCTACACGCGTTTTTCCTTTCATCTTTTCGGTATACTTTTCTTATTGAAAAATATCGGTGCTAAACTGAATCTTCTGGAGAAGGGACGAGTCGAGTATATGAATATAAGCTAAGCTGTAATTTATTTGCGTTTCAGTATACCGTAACTTAAAACTAAGTTTAAACAAACATTATTAGATGATTATCTAATTATATGATAGTGTAAGAGAATTTTAAGAAAAGAAACTGGGTTTTAATGAGCTTGGAGGAAGGAGAGAGGAAAGAACAAGAAGAGCAATGTGTGATAGAGCGGCAAAGGGAATGTTACTACTATACAGGTATAGTGGCAAATGGTAGTGCGTCGGACCTTAACTTCGGCGGAAAATTCTCCTAAAGCAGAAACAAGCTTGCTGGGGCGACTTCAGCGCAGCACTTTGGCAATGTCTGTGCTTTTGTTGATGCATTGAACCTTTCCCCCGTATTTCTTTGACTGCTTTTTAATTTTCATCCAGATATGGTTATAAGAACTTGTATGATCGCCGCTATCTTTCATCTTCTTTGGCTTCAGGAAAGAATATCATAAATTCTCACTAGCTACAGCAGTAATTCATCATTAGCTACAGCAGTTCATTATCAGCCTTTGTGATAAATTATTGGATATTTAATAGCTTAATTTTCCTGGTTCGGAACCAGTCAAACTCGGTGAATCAGCAGGATTAGGGAGGAGGGGGAGGAAAAATTTGCACCCTGCTAGATTCAAACATTATCATCTAGGTCAAGTTTTTCTGCTACCATACCCTTGTGATTGAAACCCACATACAATTTATTTATACTATATTAATTATTATTTTTATACCCTGCTGATTTAATGTCTTGCCTCACGGTTAAATTGGTAATTTAATGATCCAAAGTCTTGGTCAGATCAAACTCGAATTGGATTTGTTGGCTTCTGATCGCTTTTCTTTAGTCAGCTTTGAATCGATTGCAATAATGTTAAAAATAATTTATTTTTATAACTGATTCAAAACATGGAGTGATAGATGATCTTCCCAAACCTTTCGAAGTTTGAATTCGATTATGTTTGGTGAAATTTTAAGACTTGGTTTAAGTTATTTTTTAATTAGTAACTTAAATAAAAGTAATAAATATATTTTGTTAAAAATAACTTTTGATCTAAATAAGAAATTCATAAAAAAATTTACTTTAAAAAATTTCTGAATTTTAAATCAAACAGTGCATCTTTTTCTACAAAAACAAAAGTCATTATTAATATTTTTTAATTTTATCACAATTTATTTATTCATGAAAATAAATTTTGATTTTAAAATGTGATTTGAAAAATTATTTCTCATCCAAAGGTATAATTATGATTCAAAAATAAAAATAAAAAATAAAAAATAAAATCATATTATAAAAAACCACGTATCTGGTTGTGAGCTCTAGAACAAAATAAGCATTCGCTCGTAATATATTTTTTTTAATCGAAAGGATGGAAATAAAGTAGGTGAAAGAATATTAAGTGAGCATTATGATATAAATTGTTTTTTAAAATATTTTTTATTTAAAAATACATTAAAATATTTTTATAAAAAAATGTGTTTATATAAATGTATCAAAATAATTCAAAAATACTAAAAAAAATAATTTAAAATAAAAAAATAATTATTTTTAAAAATACAGTGTAACCGTTAACATCAAATACCTTTAAATACGATTCAAAATGAAAAATGATTTTTCATCCAAGGGTATAATTATGGTTAAAAAATAAAAACAAAAACACGTTACACAAAACCAAGTATCCCTTTGCGGGCCTCGACTCGAAATAGACATTCACAAACAATAGATTACAGACAATAGATTATTTTTTTAATTGAAAGGAAGGAAATAAAGCAATTGAAAAAAAATACAAAGTGGATGTTCGGAATAATAGCAAAAATTATTTTTTTAAGTATTTTTACTTAGAAATACATAAAAATAATATTTATTTTATTTTTTTAAATTTATTTTTTATATCAACATATCAAAATAATTAAAAAATACAAAAATAAATTTAAATTTTTAAAAAATACAATGCACCAAACACCTCTAAAAACATAGAATGAAACACCAAAAAAAAAAAAAAAATACTAAAACGGATAAATTCTCCATCTCCAATGGTGTATTGAGCTCTCTCCAGAACATGCTTCCAATTAGCTGTATTTTTTTTTATTATTAATATGGATATTTGAGTTAGTTTATATATTTTAATTAATTTTATAAATTTTAAAATTAATAATTATATAATTTTAAAATTTATAAAACTCTATGGGATGAATATATATTTAGTTTAATTATATTTTGTCCGTACGTAGAACCTGAACCCATAGAGAATTCAGCTTTCAAATAATACATGGAGTGTTTCGTGGATATAGTACCAATTTTAATTAATTCATAATTATATTCAACTATGCTTTTAATATTTTACAAAATATAAATATGACTAATTTAATTTTTTTTGGACTAGGTTGGATATATCAAATTTAATTAATTTTTTTAATATTATAAATACCCATAAATTAAATATATTAATTCTCTTCGACAATTCTAAAAATATGTCGGGTTGCAACCTTCTTTAGAACAATTTAGATGCTTATGAATACCCGCAATGTCAACTATCAATCTTCTTTTACGCCCAAAGTTATTCCCAAAAACATGTCTATTCCATTCTATAACCTTTCTGCAAAATCTTTGAAGTCGAAAAAGTTTTTGGATTCTATTCTGGAATAAAGAAGCCCTAGCTAGAACAGAACAAAAGAGGACGGTGATCAGAATTATTCAGATAAGGAAGGTGAAAAACTTCGGTGCAAGGGAAAGAATTATTCCAAGCAACATTACTCTCAAGACTCTGTCTACCCTCCCATGCACACACCTCCACGATGCCAAGTAAATTTAGATCCCACGAACCCTAAATCTAACAAGTTGCAGTGATGAACGCATTCGACAGACTCCTGATCAGTTCTTAGGGGCACCACGCTTTCTGTTCATCAGCTTCAAGTAAGGCACTAAAATCACCAGTAACAACCCATGATTCTTTTGTCTGATAAGCAATCTTCCTTCAAAGTTTCAATAAAAACCGACGCAATTTCATTTGTCGACAACCATACACGGCTGCAGTCTAAAAATTTACCTTTGATAATAATCAGAATTATTTTTCATTATTATTAACCTTTAATTAACTACTATAAATCAAGAATTAAATATGAAGTTTTGAGTTGGAAAAACAATTTAAATTTATAGAAATAGCTTTTCGAAGAGATTATTAATATTTATGGGCTTGATTGGACAAATCAATGGGCTTAAAGATGGAATAGGCCCAAGTTCAAATTTTAGTTGGTAAAAAAATAATTTTTATGACCCAAAATAATACTGTACAATAAAGTGATAAACTCAAACCAAGACTTAGACCTAACTTGTGTTGTCGTCTCAAGTTTAAGCCCAAAAATCACTTTATTTAGGATTTCTCCCCTCTAAAAGCTTGGATACTCTTTGAGCTCAATTTAAAAATTAATTCTGATAATAATCACAATTAATTCTCATTACTATTAACCTTTGATTAACCACTAGAAATCAAGAATTAAATATGAAGTTTTGAGTTGGAAAAACTATTTAGATTTGTAGAAAAAGTTTTTGGAAGATATTGTTAATATTTATGGGTTGGAGTGGACAAATCAATGGGCTTAAAGATGGAATAAGACCAAGTCCAAATTTTAGTTAGTAAAAAAATAATTTTTATGGTCCAAAATAATATTGTACAATAAACTCAAATCAAGGCTTAGACCTAACTTGTGTTGTCGTCTCAAGTTTAAACCCCAAAATCACTTTATTTAAGATTTCTCCCCTCTAAAAGCCTGGACATTTTTTAAGCTCAATTTTAACTTTTCAACTTTACACTTTATAAACACCTAGAAAATCTTGTATCTTTTATATATGGGATATAGTTTTTTTAGAGCGTTTTAGGTTTCACCAAAATATGACAACCAAGAGTTCTTTGAGATCAATTTCTCATTCACCCATAATCTATTTAAATCATATTAATATCTCTTGTTAAAAAGATTATGTTAAAAGTTAAATTCCAACAAAGTTTTAATCCAAAAAGTAAATGGATTCTATTTTTAATTTGACATCAAATGTACAAATTAATAGTGTTTTAATAAAAAACAAATCCAGCAATTGTTGTGACAACAAAAGAGATGTCATTCTAGTAAACTCCAAAGTGTAAAAGTTGTTTGTGATCCACCAAAATTATCACGTCTACAAAATCATACCAAAACACCCCATATCCAACTAAAGATTCTAGTCTTTTCTACATGGTATGAACGTGGAAAACCTAGGTTCTTAACTACATAATCAGCCATTTTTCCATTAATTTTAATTTCCAATAAAATAACCATGAAAGACTTATACATCTACATAATTCATTCAGAGAAAGTCAATATTCTTGAGTTTTAGCACCTTGGCAATTCCATACTAAAATAGATATGAAAATTAAGGCTAATAGAATAAAAGCATACCAAACTAAGAAATTATACTTGTCTGCAATATTGTTGTCACTTTTAAATATGATGTTCAACACCATATTTACCTCATCATGAGATATTATCCAAGCTAATGGCCTTTTGATGTAGGACAAAAGAGATTTGAAGATTAAGTAATAAGCTAATAATAAGAAGCCAAATAAAAAAGAAGAAAGCTGAAGAAGAGAAAGAATGAGGGTTGGAAAAGTCTGCAATTTTATAATTTTTATTCAATTCATTAACAATTGTCTAACATTTAGAAAAAAAGAACATATAAATACTAAAATTCTAACTAAAACAAACAATTAGGCTTATAGCCTACTAAATAAAATACTAAACAATAATTAAATCAAGTCTAACAAATAAAATGTAATTAATAAAACCTCAACTAAAAGTTTAAATAAGTTAAACTAAAATATAAGCTAAAGCTCAATCTCTTAATAGTTTGGGGTACCTTCCATTGTCTATGATCATACGAGTGTGTAAACAATGTCTTAGGTCTGGTGTCCCCACCAACTCTCCTAGGGTTGGAGAAACTCAACCCCATCGAGTGTAGTTCAAGGAGAATCTAATAAAGATCCCAAAGATTATAATCAAGTTATGATGTTTCTTCAATAATTCAAGTATAGTCTGAATCTAGTCATCTATCCCATATACTAGGATTTTCTAAGGTTCATCATCCCTAGTAAAAATAACTTGTGCATCCAAAGTAATAATAATATGTTCCTTTTATGTGAAATATAAGGATAATAGGTAGAGGTTTCAAAAGGATCGTCAGGGGTAGAATGTTATGTTTTATATATAATGAGATCCTAATATCAAAGTTTAGTGGCAGTTTATTGATAATTGTTTATCCAATCATTTCCAACACTTTCAATGGTCTAACACTATTCACTTGTAATTTATGATTGGTTTTTAAAGGACAGCATTCAGGTTTAATTTGTATCATGAAATGATTTTCATCATTAAGTGCATCATGATACTTATATAAATCATCTCAAAATTTATGTTGTTTGTTACTTTCTTGAATATGTTTTATGATCTTGACATGCAAATTACGAACTCTACTTACAAAAGACACAGTTGAATTAGACATTTGAGAATGAGGAGATAAAGAAAAAAAATTTATAGATTTTCTAGGTTCATTACTATGAACACTATATGATTAAAGGTATAGAGTGGAACAAACACTATTTGAAATCTTAATAGATATAGTTTGAACATAACCTACTAAATTAGGGTTATCTTCATTTTCCTTATCATGTGTCAGGGGTAAGGGATCAGGAACTCAACACATTGCTCTAAACCTATGATGTGCTGGAGGTCGAACATGAAGAGGTGAAGAGCATGTTACTCTAAACCTTTGATGTGCTGGGTGTCAAGCATAGTGGATGGAGAACTAGGTAGTTTAAGATAACTAATATCATGAGACTCTTATAAAATCATATTTACCTCTTCGAGCAATTCCACTAAAGGGTTTCCTAAACTTCCTTTTCTACCACTAAAACATAATTATTATATTTTTTATTAACTTTATTTTCTGACTTATTTGGACTTATAGTGTTATGTCTCTCTTCTTGCAAATCTTCTTCATTTATATCACAAAAATCCCAGGGATTAGGTTCATACACGTGAATACAATAGTCTTCCCTATGACCTATATCTTTATGTTCATGGATAACTAAGGGTTTAGAGATACATTTAAAGAAGATACGATTAAGACATTGATATTTAGCACACTGAACCTTTAAACTCATCTTAAACATTTCATTGATGACTTGTTTGTCCTTATCTTCTTTATAAATTTGGGTACTACTAGGATTATACCTACGGGGTGCAACACCTAATAAAAAATTATTATTTCTAAATCGAGACCTAAACAGGGTCTTGAAAGGGTTTTGATGTTTTGTCCATCGACTCTTTATAAGCAACTCATAATCTTGCACTATAGTACAGTCTTGGTCAAGAGTGAAAGAACCTATAAGCATGACTTCTTTTATAAAATCATCATTCAGACCTTTACAAAACCTACGCAACGTCTTGGCTTTATTCTCTCTTATGGCACATCTCCTTATGTAATCATTAAACTATGTTATATACTCATTAACAGACTTGTTTTCTTGCCTTATATTGTTCCATTGGTCTAATAGTTTATTCCTATAAGACCGGGGTATCTACTTCTCCTGTATTTTTTGTTTCATTTTGGTCTCATCAATTATGAAAGGTTTACCTCTTCTCTTTAAACAATACTCAACATTTTCCTAATAAAGTTGAGCTTCACCAATGAGCATCATTTTAGCAAATCTAACTCTTATATTATCAAACAAATTATGCCACTAAAAAAATTGATTCACATCACGAATCCACATATCAAATATTCAAGGGTTATGATGACCGTCAAAAGTAGGGGCTTCTATTTTGTTAGGGTCTATAACTTTCTCATCAAGGTCATTATGTTTAAAGTAACATAAATAATAGTCATATTGGTGGCGCAATGGGTGAACTTGTCTACAATTATTATACCTTTGATATTTGTTAGTCTTTAGGTGCCTTATTCGAGAATTCTCTTGGAATTGAATTCTTTTAAACATGCTGGTCATCTGGTTTTACAACTCTCTTCAAATAGCCTTAAGAGTATAACTAAAGGTCGAGTCCATGGTAAATATAGACTTAAGCTTGGATACTAAATGATCATGACACAAATACATGCAACACTAACTTAAAAATAGAATTAAGATCACTTACGATTCTTACAAGTGAAATCACAATACAAAAATAAAACTAATTCCATTTTTTTAAAATATGAAGATTAATTAAGAACATAAAACACCAGAAAAATTTTAAGCGTGCACTTTTAAACCCTTAAATGTAAATAATTTATCAAATAAAAGTCACAAATTTTTACTAGTTTCGATAAGCTCCACAATTAAAAAAAAAAACTAATGGAAAAATTCAAATGATAATATATAAAATGAGCAAAGATATAAGGGTGTAATGCAAGAAGAATTTTTTTAGGCTCAAGTTATTATTGTTGAAGTGACTAAGACTGATTACGTGTTACTAATGGTTGACATGTCACCACTGGTTAATGTGGTGATGGCGTTGCATTTTGTACTAATGTTTCGTTGACGTGGCAATATGTACTGATGCGTTAATAACATGTCGATGTATGGTGACGTGGTGTTGAAATGGAAACATCTCTTGAGAGACTAGGATAGTGGTTTTTTTGTTGCTATCGAAGATGAAAACTTATTGTGACTGATGAAGGTGTGTGTTGAAGATGAACAATGTTTTTTTTTTTTAAATTTAAAAGCATGTGCTCAGATACCAAAGTTAATAAGAGATAAAAGAGATTTGAAGATGAAATAATAAGCTAAATAGAAGAAGCCAAAGAAAAAAGTTGAAGAAAAGAAAGAATGGGGGTTGGAAAAGTTTGTAATTTTACAATTTTTATTTAATTCAACAACAATTATCTAATATTTAGAAAAATAATATATAAATATTAAAACTCTAACTAGAACAAATAATTGAGTTTATAATTCATTAAATTAAACCCAACAAATAAAATCTAATTAATAAATCTCACTAACTAAATTAAACCAAAACTATCTTGCCTATCAGATAAGAGTTATGGGAAGCCGCCTTACTTTTTCCCTACTAGGGCTGAATTGCTTGCTTCTCCATCCCAGTAGATGGGACTGAGGACGAAGCCTTACCTGAGAAGGCCTTATTTTGAATTGTTGTAGGGGTAGACTTTAGCCCACTTGTGGGATATAGGCTTGGGCTTGCACTCTTAGATTTTGGAGTGGCTCGCTTTAAAATAAAAACAAAAGCATCGGATTAAAATCTCGACATTATTCTCCCGCGCTAAATCCATTTTCCCAACCAATCTTTCCAAATCAGAATTTGCCAAGATATCAAATCTCGATCTCGAAGTTCTGGCCATATTTTTCTGCTACTAATCCCGTGCTTGATTGATTCCTTACCTTGGCAGTACTCCTTCTTCTTCGAGGTTGAGCATGGATCCAGTCCCGTATGCCTCCTCTATAGGCGACGATATCAGGTATCACCAGCACTTCTCTACCCCCATCACACTCCATGGAAGGAGCTTGCTTTGGTTGATACTGAGAACAAGGAGTACTACCATACCCAACAATGCCATAAGTAAAACAGACTTGTGGAAGACCTTCGCAAGCAATTTTGTTCTCCTCTCCATCAAGAAAAAACTCGTGATTTCAAACGGTTGTGTAAATCAAGATCCGCTAGAACCCTAGCAAATTTTCTTCTTTGAGCAAACCGAGTACTATCGTCTACTAAACAGTTCTACCCACCAAATTACAAAGTACCCTCAACACACTGTAACGGTACTATTAAATCGGCACATGGAAACGAATCGAAACAATCCCCGAACAAGGAACGTGACAGTCATCTCCTCGACACTCTTAATCAATACCTTATTACTTATTTGGGTGACATCCATGCATCCAACTAGGCTAAATAATAAATTGCTTTTAGTTTAGTGTTAAAAGCCCTACCATAGTCTACAAAGAACTTCAATTGTACCTACTCTAACTAATAATGCCCATTACTATTGCAAAGGTCAATACTTTTAGGATGTTGCGTTGGCCACGGAGACCTATTCCACTTGGTCCCATCATGGATAATCTATTATTGTCCCCTGAAAACTATAAAACTAGTTGGTGATTCTTGATTGCACTCTTTCACCAGATATCTAAGAAAAGCTAGTGAGAAACAATCCATAGAAAGAGTCTTTAAGATTAAAAAAATGGTATTTTTTGAATAATAATTTTGATTTGTAATTACTATAGCAAATCCCTGATTTGCTTTTTTTTTCTTCATAACTTGAATTTTAAATTAATATCCTTAAAAGAATTCTAAACACATAAATTAATTTGTCAATTAAATTCAATTTAGATGAAAATGTAAAACATCACTTTCATAATTGAGGTCACATGCTTACATTTTGGAAGAATTTACTCGATTTGTCAGAATAATAAAAATAAGAAGGTCGTGATTAAAAATTAAACTTGTTTGAAAACTCAATAAACAAAAATATATTTAAAGGCCGAGTTCAAAATCTATTTTAACTTGCTTTGTTTTTTAGGCAGGCTGAAATTGGACTGTGTATTTGTGAGAGCCCCCGAACATCAGTCTAAGTTCTTGTCAATTGTCATAACTCTTACTATATCCACACCAAGTTTATTATATGGGTACTTCCCTGAGCAGTAACCCTTAAAAAATTCAATGTGATGATGACCTGACCCTCCTTTGTCTTTTTCAAGGAAAAGGTCGGTACAGAGTAGATCCCCTGTTGTGTGGGCATTGAATGTTTAAAAAAGAAATGCAACGATGAACTTCATCAATCGGCTTCTTGCAAAGGGGACAAGGATTCACTCAATGTTTTTTTTTAAATGTTTTCTGTTAGTGTGAACATGATGAAACATATGTAAAAACAGAGCAATCATGTCCCTTTAGATTGCAGGGCATGCCACATTCCAAATAATGGTAGGTGGTCCATTTAATAAAACTTCCTTAATCCCTAATTAAAAGAACCTAAGACCCGATGCTCATGATGCTATTCACTAGAACATTATAATAATATTTTTACCTCTTCAGCGAGAAAAATTTACACTGGTTTTTTAAGGATATTAAAATATTTTTACATGGTACATTTATTATTTTCAAATTAATAGGAGTAAATAAATATTTTTCCATCTTAATCGCATAGTGAAGTAACCAAAACATCTTTAGAAGCAAAAAACAAAAAAATTAAACCTGGCATCTAGAGGTATTTTCACAATGGTTTTTTTTATTGTTATAATTTAAGCTGAGGAAATTTGGTATTTGGTAAAATTAAAAAAATAATAAACTGTTAAAATGCTTAATACAATGATGAATACACCTTTTAAAAAGAATTAAGCACGAGGTTAATAGATGTTTTTGTTTTCTCACAACATTTTTTTTTTTTTGTAATTAGAAAGTCAAATTAGGAGCACTTTGGTATTTAACTAAAAAAAAAAAAGAACGTACATGTATGACACACTCGATGGTGCGTGAGAGGTGCCCATACTATTTGGATGACATATGCGGAGTCTTCCGGCTTCCAAAAATACTCTTTGTTGTGTCGTTAGAAGCACCGCCATGTCTTTTTCTTATTGTTGCGGCACATGTCGCCGATGATTTTTTTCTCTCTCTCTCTCTTCTCCCCTAAGAATTACATCATGGCCTTCTTAGTTGTTGGTATTTTAGCTTCAATCCTTATTCTTTTGATTTCTTATTTTTTGTCTTGGTCCTTTTGTAAAAGTTTTATTTATTTTCAATTCCACCTTAAATCTTAATTTCCAAATACTATATTCTAGAATATGGTCTTTATTCTTTGGATTTCTAATTTTTTACCTAGACTCTTTTGTAAAACAATTATTGATTTTCAATTTCAACCTTCAATTCAAATTGATTATATTATGTTTTCTAATTTGATCCTTATTGTTTTGATTTTTATTTTTTTTCCTGACATTTTTGTAAAAATTATTATTCTTTTCAATTTTATCATTCAATTACAATTTTATTTTTAATTTTTTATGTCAATTTTCATTCTCATTCTTTTTAATTTTTTAGTCCTTTTACTAAATTGATTTTTTTTAATTTCACCATTCAATTAAATATAAGTTTATTTTTTATTTTAATTTTGATCCTTATTATTTTAATTGCAGCTTTTTAAAACCTTTTTGTATAATTAAAATTAATTTTCAGTTTTATCCTTTAATATAAAATTGAAGGAGAATTGAATTTTATGATTTTTCCAGATTAGATGCTTCGAGTCTTATGACTTAGGTTATGAGTTTGAAAAATTAACATATTTTTTTAAAAAAAGAGTTTTATAATGCTTTTTTATATATATATGGTTATTTCAATCACATGATTTGGGTTATGAATTTGACGGGACATCCTAAGTTGGCTTAGCCCTACAATTTATTACGACCAATTTTTATATTTTTTTTATCTCATTTTATAATCTAAATATTATATTTTACAAATAAAATAGCTTGCTAACGGTGAAGTGTGAACATCAAAACTAGTTTCATTTGTGTCGCACATGTGCTGCGTCGCGGCGAAAACATCCACCCTTAAAATCTTGTAATAATTTGTCAAATGTGGGGAGATAAGGAATTCTTGTCTTTTATTAGTGAAAAATAGAATGAGAGTCGTCACCTAGTATTTTAGTCACTAGGAACCCTAACTGGTCTCAGAGATCGGGTACGAGGACTGGTTGCGTAAAGGGAAGGTATCAGCACCCTAAATACGCCCTACCTAAGGTAAGCTGCATTGTTTTATTGTTTGATAAAATCTAAGGTCGGGTCGTGTTTTCTAGTTGTTAGTCTGTAACACTCTGTAATTTAGTACATTCATAAAAGAACTTTGAGCTTTAACTTTTAAAAAAAATGGGTATTTTTTTTTCATCCACCGAACTTATCTAAGACTTGCTGAAATTTCCACTGAAATTTCGGCAGAGTTTCCTTTGTACCTGGAGGTCCCAAGTTATCGACAATCATCCTGTATAGTTATACTCATTTCTCAATCATATCATAATCATGTAGAACCATAACAACACATCATTCATGGTACATGCCTCACATTTCGCATGCTCATTTCTTTCCCATTAACACACATAATTCATAATAATTGCAAGTAATCAAACTAAGATTTACAAATACAGAATAATACATTTTTATGTCCGACACTTAATGTAAAAGGAGTACTATTACATATTAAGTCATTTAGTTTCTTAAAGACAAAATACATTAATGTTCATCTTCTTATTCAATCATACAAAAGGAGACTAGAGGACCTAAAACGCTACTCTTGGCGTGAATCTGAAGGACCTGCAATTTCATAATGTATATAATAAATATAGCATAAAAGGAAAATCACACAATACATGCACAGGTAATTAAACATATATTCAACCATATGCAATCATTGTTCCTTGAAATTCTCATTTATCCTTCCATTATTATGTCTCTATTCATCCTTTCTAGAATCATTCAACATTTTCATTTTGTGTCTTGTTTCACCTCACGAGCGCATTTAATTCATTATAATATCTACCATGTGTTTTCTGTCCCTTTTACTCTATCCCTTTATATCAATTTCAATCCCAACATCTATTATACCCATTATGGTTTTTCCATATAAGTTGTCAAACTCGTCATGATTTCAGTCCAATTTTAGTTTATAAATATATTCAACTTACATATTTCTTGTGCCCATTTCAACACATTCCAATATTTCTTTAGATTTTCAGTAAAATCTCTCATTATTATGGAACCTGCCACCATTTTCACAGTATTCACATCCGATCCATCTTCAAATAATGTGAATACCATACATACATCATTCTATTTAATTCATCAACCTAATCTAATTTGACCACTATAATTAAGGCCAAATTTCATTATCTATCACCATTATTGGCATTTTATTACACTATTATAATTATCACCAAATTCTTATCATGCTACCAACAACACGAAACCTTAATACAACATATTTACATTATTAGTCATAATTTCTTTGACATCCTCCATGTTCGCAGGACATGATTCTCAAATTATATCAATTACAATTCATTAATTAATTCAAAATACATCATATATATATAGCATTGCATTCCTTAAGTGTATAACACCTACCATGGTTAATGAACTTCTATTCTCACGTCCCAAGTGATACGATATTTGCCTCCATCCTTCGCAAGAATTAGATCTTCATCAGTTTCTCTTTTTTTTTCTTCAATAATCTATAACATAAACACAAATTACCATTTTTATTTAACAATTAGGTATCATCCAACATTCCATTTACAATCTGACAAGTCAGTCATCCTGACAATATTAACACCACACAAGTAAGTTTAACTCAAGTTGTATATTCCAGTCATTAGAAAACAAAACTAATGCCACTAGCCCATCACCGGGTAACTAGTTCCTCCGCCCATCTTATTCCATAATTTCCAATCAATATCCGCCTCTTCAAGGCCGAATGAATAATCCTATCAAGATGTCAATCCCCATTTCATTAATATTTTTAATTATTCCCTATCAAAAATATCATTATAATACCTCTCCCCTAAAACTTGGAAGGGAATGCTGACACTAATAAATTTTCATTAGTGTTATTAGTCTCCCATATCAGGATCGACTAATCAAGTTCATTGTAAACATCAAAATTAATACCACTAATTGATGTTATCGACTATTTCTAACATGAAATAGCCAATTAGATTTTTCTTTCCATAATATCTTGGAATATTTCCGGAAATGTTGATGTCAAGATTCTTGACATTATTAGCTTTCACTTCAGGAATAGCTAGTCAAGTTTCATGTGATTGCCGATATCGACAACACCGGTCGATATCATTAACTATTCTCACCCGAATAGTTAATCAAATTCAGTATCCCTCGTTTTCAGGGATGATTATGCCAATGTTAGTAAACCTTACTAACATCATTAGCCTCCGCATTCGGGACCGGCTAATCAAGTTTCGTGTGATTGCCGCTATTGACAGCACCGGTCAATATCATTAACTATTCTCACCCGAATAATTAATCAAGTTCAGTATCCCTCGTTTTCAGGGATGATTATGCCGATGTTAGTAAACCTTACTAACATCATTAGCCTCCGCATTCGGGATCGGCTAATCAAATTTCATGTGATTGCCGATATTGACAGCACCGATCAATATCATTAACTATTCTCACTCGAATAGTTAATCAAGTTCAGTATCCCTCGTTTTCAGGGGTGATTATGCCGATGTTAGTAAACCTTACTAACATCATTAGCCTCCGCATTCGGGACCGGCTAATCAAGTTTCGTGTGATTGCCGATATTGACAGCACCGGTCAATATCATTAACTATTCTCACCCGAATAGTTAATCAAGTTCAGTATCCCTCGTTTTCAGGGATGATTATGCCGATGTTAGTAAACCTTACTAACATCATTAGCCTCCACATTCGGGACCGGCTAATCAAGTTCGAGGAATGATCATCAACGAAGTCTATTAGTGTAATTCATATTCTTAACCCAGTCAAGTACTCAAATCCATTTTTAATTTCTTGTTTATTTCACTTTATCCTCTTTCTTTGTGGTTTCACCCATAGACCCAAAGACCAAGAATTTAATAAGTTAGTAAATTAACACTACGTAAAAAGTGTAGGTATAGAACACCTACCAGCTGCAGAAGCTCAACTCGCTCTTCCTTGTTGTTGTTGTGTCGCTCCTGTAGTCCCTCATTAAGCTCCTACTATACGAGCTCCTGAGAAGTCGAGTGAATGCTTCTCTTATATTTTTAATATAACATCCTGAATAATTATTGAATCTTCCCGATTTATCATAATATTCATAAATTCACAAAATCAAATACTTCCGTAAACAATTTCTATGAATGTATTTTATTTTCTTACTTGTCATTTAAATTCATTTACATTAGAATTTATTTATACTAACATGAAATGCCCATTTAATTCAAATCTTCATCAATGATCTTTAATGTCCAAAGGGCATGACTTTTTGTCACCGATTTTCTTTTGTCCCAAGACATTTAATCTATCACCAAACAATGTAATTTAACTTAAATTTCATCAATGACTACACATGCCAAATTTTTCCAAAAGCACAATCAAAATGATTCCTTATATCATAATTCAACTTACAACATGATTTCCCATTCTAACACAACCAAAGTATTAGTCAATCACTATTCTTTATAGAATTTAACTATATCATCACTTATCAACACATCAAAC
>Ga0325404_1003978_pt1 | contig 15763 bp, 9 predicted proteins | sample PopdelMetagenome_18_FD_205664 | JGI IMG/M metagenome (GOLD analysis project Ga0325404, IMG submission 205664) | Populus deltoides microbial communities from Bellville, Georgia, United States - Xylem-Control-R1 | ecosystem: Host-associated > Plants > Phyllosphere > Stem > Wood/Secondary xylem... | reverse complement strand
AAACCGAGCCAAACCAGTTTGAACCCGTTTTTGTCCTAAAAAACCAAACCAAAACCGGTCGGTTTGAACCGGTTTTGGTTTTTTTAAATAAATTTCGGTTTGGTTACTTTTTTTAATTAAAACTGAACCGAACTGAAAATGATCACCCCTAAGATTAACTAATTATCCAACACATCAACCTTAAAAAAAACTAAAAAACCAAGAAAACCGAGAAAACCAGAAAAAAAATAACCGAAAAAACCAAACCGTGAAAAAAAACCGATTAAACCGATTAAAATTTTGAAAAAACTGGCCGGTTCGGTTCGGTTTTGATTTATAAGCCTAAAACTTAAAAAACAGAATCGAACCCAACAAAAAAAACCGAGCCAAACCGAAATAAAATCGAGCCAAACAGGAAAAAACCAAGCCAAACCAGTTTGAACCGGTTTTTGTTCTAAAAAACGAATCGAACTAAAACCAATCGGTTTGAACCGGTTTCAGTTTTTTTTAAATTCGGTTTGATTATTTTTTTTTATTAAAACCGAACCGAACCGAAAATGATCACCCTTAAGATGAACTAATTATCCAACACAATAACCTTATTACTAAGCATTTGAGATTTTAGGACTCATCAATTGGTGTCATCTGTAAGCCATCAGTTTCTAAAACTTATTTTTGACATTTTCAGGTCATTCCATGGCACACAACCAAGAAACTATTGGGTTAGGATGCATGACAATCTACTTTTTACCATGAACACTTCTACTGGCCAACTTTTCTTTCATTAATACAAAGAAATGATGTTTTACCATAAATAATTAAAAGGAATAAACTAATGTTTATTATCACCAAACTGTCAAATCTGCAACTCCCAAAAACATTCAATAGTCTCCTCTAAATAACCCTAATGGATCCTTTTTGGGTTGCAAGCTAATGGGCCCAAACTAAAAATCAACTAACATAAGTCTAATAATGAATAAACTCATAAACAATGTTTAATGAGCCAAACCTAAATTAGAAATAATTGTTCAATATCGAATAAATAAAATAAGATACTATAAACAAAGTCTTCATGCTAGAATTCCTCCATGTAGGTGAAATTTATAATAAATTTCATTCCTTATATTGCCTTCTCCAAGTCTTCTTGATGTGCTAAGAATACATGCAAACTAAGACAATAAACTCAAGAGAAAAACCCCATTAGATGCTACCACATCAAATCCATGTGGGATTTGGAATCCTTGCAAAGTATGGACTACAAACTTTCAATGAATCCAAGTCACATTAGGAACCCTTGTATTCCAAGTCAATGCATAAGTTTAGAGCCTAAATATGTCTTATTTAATATTTCTTTTCTATCCAAAATTAACTTATTAGAACTCTTGACTGATTGGGGTGAAAATAACCAAGAAAGAACACTTTATCAACAAATATGACAAAACAGAAAAAACAATTGACCAATTTAAATAATATGTTATTGAACTATGATTAACATGAAATTTTACCAGAGTATAGTTCCAAATGTTTAGTATCTCCTTGTAAACATTCAGCTTGATCTGATGTACGATTTGAGAGAGATATTTGATCTTCCAAAACTAGTCACTAGGCATTTTAAGGTAAAATTTAAACCTAACTTGGTTCATATTAATAAAACCAGAGACATTTGTTAAAAAATTCATAATTATCTGGAAAATCAATTTAAGTTGTCAAGTATATTTGCAATGGTGAGTCAAAAACTCTAAAATTCTTAGAAATATTGAATGTTTTAGGACATTAGACTCTACATAACAATGAGATTGTGATGCTCTTTTAAAATGAGGGGAATTTGTGATGCCATAGTATTTGATTTTTCTTTATTTGAGTTTAATACTCCCTTCTTTTATATTTAATCAATTAGCATATCCTTATGTTTTCTAATACTAGCACAAATATTTTAAATTGTAACTAGTTTTTATCATATTTACTAGGAAATAAATTTGGACACTTATATTTGATTAATTTAATGCCAAAATGATTGATATAATATATATGTTATATAATTCATCAGGAAATATATTATTTTACTTAGTAGATATAATTTTATTCAATATTTTTAGTTTTAAACGTAGATAAAGCATGTTTCCTCCTCTACCATTGTGAATCTTAGTTGGATTTTTAAATATGACCAATCTTGATGCCCGCACTTTATGATGAGCCAAATTATTAAATTTGTTTTATGTGAATGATGATGTTTAGATGTTGAAAAAGGGTAAAAAAGGACAAAAAAAGAGTCATGACAAACTTGTAACCATAATTATGAGATTGAAATAACTCCATAAAAAAATAAACAGAATTATAAAGTCCTTTAAAAAGAATCTTGTGTTAACTTTTCAAACCTATAATCTGGCTCATTAGATCCGAAGCATCTAATCTAGACAAATTATAAAATCAATTAAAATAACAATGAAGAGAATAAGGATCAAAATTAAAATACAAAATAAATTTTATATTTGATTGAAGGGTGCAACTGAAAATAAAAATCAATTTTGTTAAATGAAAAACATTCAAAAGAATAAGGGTAAAAATAATAATATTTTGATTGAAGGGTGAAATTGAAAAGAATAATAAATTTTACAAAAGGACCAAGAAAAAAATTAGAAATCAAAATAATGAAGACTGAATTGGAAAACATAAGACCATCAATTTGAATTGAAAGATGAAATTGAAAACAAATAAAACTTCAACAAAAGGGTGAAGATCAAAAATTAGAAATCAAAAAAATAAGAATTGAAATTGAAATATCAACAACTAAGATGACCAAACTATAATTTTTATGGGAGGATAGAGAAAATAAAGAAAGAGAAATGTTTACTGACGACAAACTAGACTACCATTGGAGACATGCATATTAAAACAACTAAAATATCTTAGAAGTAAAAAAATTAAAAATGACCTCAAGGGGCTTTTCTGTATTTTTACAATGGTTTTTTCATTATTATAATGTCAGCTAATAGGCAATTTGATATTTGACCAAATATAAAAAATAATAAACAATTAAAAAGCACAAAGAAATTACCAAAATGCCATTAAAAGCAAAAAACTTTAAACTAGAGTCAAGGGTTTTTTTATTTCACAATGTAAATTTTTTATTATTATTATTATTAAGTCAACTTAAGGACAATTTTTTTTCTGATCAAAAGCAAGTATATATATCAGATCAAAAAATATACAAGGTTCGAGAACCAACAAGTTCATATACATAATTTACAAAAAGTGACAGACTCCCTAAAGACACAAGAGCAATTTTTTATTTGTGTGTGTGTGTGTGTGTGTGTGTGTATTGTCTGGAAGGTGCTTGCGCACTTCAGGTGGTGCGTGCGATTCTTCTTGACATCTAATAATGCCCTTCTGATGTGTTGTTAGAAACACCACTGTGTCATCTTCCTTGTGAAGTGGCACGTGTCAGTGGTGGTGGTCCAGTTTGTCGATGGTGATTCTTTCTGTCTGTTTCTTCTTTTCTTTTTCCTTCCCTAAAAATTACAATTAAGCCCTTTTTGTTGTTGGTATTTTAACTTTAGTCTTTATTCTTTTGATTTCTAATTTTTGTTCTTTGCTATTTTGTAGAAATTTTTTTTTTCAATTTCATCATTTGATACACTCATATTATTCTATCTTTTTTGTACTTTCTTGATATGGTTCAGGTTCAGCCTTGGATTCCTTACAGTAAGCATTTTGTTATGTGTTTGAGATTGGTTGTTAATACGGTTCAGTATATGGTTCAGCCTTGGGTTTTTCATGATGGATCTTTACCTAGGGATGCATTCGGTCAAATTGAGGTTTTTATGGATGATGGGTTCTGCCCAATTTTTTTGGTGGGTAATTCGACAAATCAGGACAGGGTTATACATGACATGTTTTTGGGCAGCAGAGAAAGTTTACTTGGAGTATATTTTGGGTCTAGTTTGGTCTTCATTAATGAATGTGGGTTTGGGCCATATGAGGTTCAAAGTTGGCTTGGGTTAATTAAGATGTTAGGATCAGATCAGATTTGTTTGAGACTGATTTCCTAATTCTACAAAGGCTAAAATCAGTAAAATATTCTCCTAAGATTAAAGAAAATTCCGTTTATTATTTTACCTATTATTTAGGAGAATATTTATCAACAAAGGAGGAAGTTTCCTAGTCAACAAAGGATGCTAAGGGGATTGCCAAATCTGGTTTCCTAAACTAGGAAGGATTAATTAATGATTGTCCTAGTTTAGGAAGGAAACTAAATTGGCAAGTATAAATGAGGGAGATTTTCTTCATTAATTGTCCACGTAAAACAAGGAAACTAAACACAATAAGACAAGAAGACTTCAGAATTAATTCCATATTCAGATAAGATTTTCTAGTCTATTTGCGACTTCTTATAGGTGGCAAATCTGATTTTAGCATATCTAGGATATTAATTTTGGATTTTTATTATTTTCTTCTTAGTCTTTTGGTTTATTATTACTTATTTGGATCAATTTTATAAGTGATCTCAAATCAGCCCACATATGAGATTCATTAGGGTTATTTGAAACATTATATAAGTTTTTTGTATGATGAAAAGCATAACACGATGAATTTATGAAATAAACTTGTCTTTTGCGTGATGCAACACATTATCTTTGCTGGGGAAAAGATCAAATCTGACTTATCAAGGTATAACTAACCTTGTGGCACCATTCGTTTTAATTCCAATAGTGTTGGTGTTTTGAGATAGGTTTCCATTGTGTCACATTTCTTAAACCTGATTCTCAGCTTTCTTGGGGAAGTATCTTCTTCGTTGGAGGTTGTTTAACCACGTGATCAAGAAGTTCGTATCACTTATTCTTAGTCTTTTATGCATTTCTATGTTTTACAATAGCTTACTTACCCTATTTTGTGCTTAACAATGCTATGGAGACGTAAAGTATATATATAAAAAAAAGAGCTAAATAAAGCATTTTTAGCACAATCTCAAGCAAGGAACTAGAAAAGAGCACTATGGGATAAGTCATTGGAGCTAAGAAGTGCATATCCTAATTACATTAGATATCTAACTTGAATAAGAAATCTTAGTAGGATTAGGATTGGTTAGAGAAAATATGCCAAACTGGATCTCTATATACTATTTGGACTATATCTTGAGCTATATGTACAAGTTTGCTATGATTTATCTTAGGTTGAAAACTAGACATCTTAAGTTTTCCATTCATATATGGTAGACCTAGTAACTCATCCAAACGAAGAGAGAACAACATGTTTGAACTTGGATCTAAAATATGCCTGCAAACTAGTACAAGTCCAACCCATCTTTCCATGTTGGAATGATGACATGACAAATCATTAATGATGTGTAAAGAGTCCCACTTGACCAATAAATATTTTTAGAAGGTCAAAGTTAATGCATAAGTCATTAGAATCAGATTAGTATAAGGAAACCTTAAAGTAATCTGATTAGGAATTTGTTATTAACTAGGAAACTTCTCCACCTACTCAACTCCATATATAACCAATCCTAACCACTAAAAACGAAAGATCACATTTAGAGGATAAGAGAAGAGATTCTATTATTTTCAAAATTATTTCTCTATATCTTTTTCTTTTTATGAATTTACGACAAGCTTAGTTTTCAATTTTAAGAGGTTAGTACTCTTAGATCTTAAAGTAGCATGAAGATTTATGCTTAAAATTATTATATATTTGATTGTGATACATTTATCTTATGTTTTTCTATTATTATACTTGATGATTGACGACAAAAATTGTATATGATGTGCATCATATATTTTTTGTTTTAAATCTATTGCTAATGATTAGTTTATAATGGATTCATGATTAATTAACTTAAGTAGAACAATTGTCAAATCTACTTATTAAATTAACTCCCCGTGTCTGTTTAGTTATCATGAATCAATTGCACCAATCTTGATCTCAATGTTGTCATGTAATTACATCTTGTATGCTTAATAAAGGTTACTTTATAATTAGGGCTAATTAATGCACATATATTAGGTTAACTATAAAGTAAGGATAAGTAGAAAAATTTATTATTTTTCATGGTTGATTTATTTAGTATCACAAATCATATTAGAAAATATATTTAAATTCAATAATTGATATTTAATTATTCATGAGGAATACTTCTTATAAAAACATTTTTCTTTCTACTTTTTAACATTTTGCCAATTTTCCTCTTAATTTCTAGAATTGATTTCTTTTGATTTCTTATCTTTTTAAGTTGTTTTTAATTAGTTTATATCATAAACAAAATCTCTCATTTAATTACTTATTATTTAAATTGCATATTAGTTGATTTCGTCATATTACCAATTTTCATGCATATTTACTTGGTTTGCTTTAATCTAAATTTAAATAGCTTATCTTGATTGAGTAACTAAGTTTTAATACTTGTATTTCTTTGGGACAATACCTTTATTTTCTATGTTACAAATCATTAATTTAAAGGTTTAAATTTGCAGGACTTCAACATGAGTCATCCTTTAACCTCAATTTACAAAATATTATATATTTTTAATTTAGTTCTTATTTTTTTATTTTTAATTTTTTCCTTGGCTCTTTTGTAAAAATTTATTAGTTTTTAATTTCATTGTTCAATCCTAATTGATAGTATTATGTTTTTCAATTTGATCCTCATTGTTTAGATTTCTAATTTTTTTTCTTGGCTTTTTTGTAAAACTTATTATTCTTTTTAATTTCACCCTTCAATCAAAAATTTATTTTTATTTTTTATGTCTATTCTGATCCTCATTCTTTTAATTATTTTGGGTTTTTTTTGGCTAAATTGATTTTCTTTTCAATTTCACTCTTCAATTAAATATAAAATATATTTTGTATTTTAATTTTGATCCCTATTCTTTTAATTACTTTTTGTAATTCCTTTTGTATAAATAAAATTCTTTTTTTCTTTCAATTTCATCTTCAATATTTAATTGATTGAGAATTAAAGTTCATGATTTTTACAAATAAAATGCTTCGGATTTAATGACTCGGGTTATGAATTTAAAAAGTTAACATGTTTTTTTTTAAAAACAAACTTTATAATTTTTTATATTTTTTCATTGGGTTATTTTAATTATATAATCTCCACCACAACTTAATATTATTTTAAAAAAAAAGTCATGTCACGTGGTATGTACACCAAGGCTACTTATAGCTACGAGGCTTGAACTTCGCTTATCCCATTACTAAAACAATATTACACTTCACCATTCCTTATTTTATACTTTATATGCGGAAAATAACATATGTTATAGCTCAATGACCCATACAATCAGACCAATGACCATTGTTGTGTCAATGACTCGTGGATCCAGTAGCTTGATTGCCCTTGTTCGGGTCTAGTCTAATAACAATGCTATCCACATCACACTTGGGTCGGAATTTCGGACCAGGAAGAAACAAGAAAAGAGAAAAGAAAGAGTAAGCTACCACTTCTTTTGGGCTGCACTACTAGCCATGGCTTGGACCTAAATATATTTTGTTTTAACGTTTTAAATTTTTCGTGGACCAAGCTCTATCTTCATATTTATCTAATGGGCTTGTAGCATTATAAGGTGTTTTTAATTGGGATCTTTCCACCTAATATGGTAGATAAAAAGGCAGGTTTAGGGTGTTGTTTTGATTTTATTTTAATTAATCTGTAGTTGATTATATTTGAGTTTTGTTATTTATTAAAGAAAATTAATTAATCATTTAGTATAAAAATAATTAAATAGTACTTTGATAAATGTTGGCTATGCTTTATTTTGTAGTATTTTATTCTTGAAACGAGGTTGTAAAATCTAACTCAAGGATCTAAGAGTGTTTAAGATTGTCATAAGGAGATTGAAATCACTATGATTTAAACTAATATAGTGGAGGATAAAAAAAAAATTATGGCTAGGTTTCTAGATGCTCTAAATCACGACCGTGATGTAATGAATATAGTTAAGTTGCAATATTATATAGAGTTAAAAGATATGGTATACATGACTACGAAGATGAAAAGACAACTTAAAAAATACAGTAGTGCACAAAAAATTGTTGATTTAGGTTCTTTTTCATCAGGAAGGCTGAATTATATGAAAAATGAGATTTCTGAGACCAAGTCAATTATGGATGCTAAGGTCGATCCTTCTAAGGCAAACGAAGAAGTCATAACTAATTTTAAATGTAAATATAATGCTTAAAATACTTGTAACCATGATTTTAAGTATTTTAGATGTTTAGGAGTTGGATACATAGCTTTTCAATATCCAAACAAAATAGCTATGATTTTAAAGGAAGAATATATCATATACAAGATTCCATGTAAGTAACAATGAATGTAGTACAAATATTAATTATAGAGGTTGTGCTAATGTTGCTAATACTACACTTGTTTATAAATTAAATTTAAACACTACTAAACATCATAGACCATATATGCTTCAATTATTGAATGAATGTAAAGAAGTTAACATTAATAAATAGCTTTTGATGTCTTTAGCAATTAAAAAATATCATAGCGAGGTTTTGTGTGACGTGGTTCCTATACATGCGGGTCACTTTTTATACGGGCATCTTTGGCAATTTGATAGGAGAGTAGTGTATTAGTTTAGAAATACGTACTCTATTATAAAAGATGAGAAATCAATCATATTCGTGCCACCGAAATAGATCTATGAAGACCAATTAAAACTAAAAAGTGAAAATGAGTTCATAATAGGGTGAAAATCATAAAGAGGACATAAGCTTAGAGTATAGAAAAAATATTGTAAGTCATGAGAGCCAATTGGCTAAAAATAAAAAAGAAAGAGATCTGGTCAAAAGTGGAGAGAAAAAAAACATTTGAGTTTTTATACAAAATAGAGTGAGATTAATAATGCTTTTTATTGTAACCAGCCGATGATTGAAATTATGTATAAAAAGGCTTATTATCTTAACACTAATGAACTTGATCCTTGTATTCTTAATGTAACTATTTTTTTTTATTATAGGAAATGAATATATTGGCCATTTGAGTTGAGTACTTAATGTTTTAAGAAAGTAAACATTATTTACTAATCTAAAAAAAATGTATTTTTTACATTGAAAAATTTGTGTTTTTTAGATATGTTGTTAGTGTAAAAGGTATCGAGATGGATAAGAAAAAAGTAAAGGTTATTCAAGAATGGCCCACACCTAAGCCAATCACTAATGTATGGAGTTTTCATGGTTTGACTTGTTTTTATAAGAGATTTGTCAAAACATTTAGCACACTAGTTGCATCACTCACTAAAATTATTAAAAAGTCAGCATGATTCAAATGAGAAATTAAATAAGACAATGCCTTTAAACTTCTTAAAGAAAAACTTAATTCAACACCTTTATTAACTTTACATGACTTTACTAAAACTTTTAAGATTGAGTATGATGCCTCAAGAATATGTTGGAGTTGTTTTAATGCATGAGAAATTAATGATTGTTTATTTTAGTGAAAATCTCAATGGTGTAGTATCGAAATACTGAACTTATAACAAGAAGCTTTACATATTGGTGAGGGCTTTGGAGACTTGAAAACACTATTTGTGGCTAAAAAAATGATTTATTCAAATAATGAGTTGCTGAAATATTTGAAGAGACAAGGTAAGTTGAATTGGCTTCATGCCAAGTGAGTTGAGTTTATTGAGACTTTATTGTATGTGATCAAATGCAAGTAAAGTAAGGAAAATGTAGTGGATAATGCACTATATATGAAGCTGAACATTTTTTTTTTTTTGCCAAAATTGAGACATGACATGTAAAGAGTGTGAGATAGATGCATTACATATAGACAAACTAAGTTTAAAGTCCTACCGCATAGTTTGTATACTTATTTGCCTGTACCATAGGAATCTTGAGTAGATATTTCTATAGACTTTATTTTAGGGTTACCTAGGTCAAAAAAAGGTTGTGATTATATATTTATAATTGTAGATAAGTTTTATAAGATGACACATTTTATATCATATTATAAAATCGATGATACAACCAACATAACTTATTTATTTTTTAGGGAAACAGTATGAATTCATGGGGGTACTTGAAAGCATAATTTCAGATCATGATGTTAAGTGTCTTGGCAATTTTTAGAAGACTTTATAGGGGAAATTAGAAACCAAGTTATTGTTTTCGACTACTTATCATCCACAAATAAATAGACAAACATAAATATTAAATAAGACTTTAATTATATTTTTTTGTATTGTCATTCAAAAAAATAGTAAGAATCAGGAAGATTACTTGTCGTTCATTGAGTTTGCCTATAATTAAAGTATACATTCAACTACTAATTATTCACTATTTGATGTTGTTTGTGGTTTTAACCTGTTAACTCTATTAGATTTGAAAAAGTTATCAAACTATAAGAGGTTTTTTGTGACTACTCTTTTTTTAAAAAAATATTAAGACGACAACATATTAGATCGACTCGGGTTAACCCAAGTTAACTTGCCTAATCCGTAATTTAGGTCATGAAACCATGATAACTCCATAAAAAATAAATCGAAACAAATTATGAAGTCTAATTCTTAATCAAGCCAATATTAAAAGATGAAATTGAAAAAAAAAACCCAATTCAACATGTGTTAACCTACCAAACTTGCAACCAGGGTCATGAGACCAGAATAATACCATAGAAATAAAATCAAAATAAATTATGAGACTGAATCTCCAATTCATCTAATGTTAACGAATGAAATTAAAAAAAGAACAAAAAATTATTCAAGTCAACTTGAATTAACTCACTAAACCTGCGACCGGATTATGAGATTAGGATAAACTCGTAGAAAGTAAATCAAAATAAATTATAAAATTTAATATTTAATAAACTCAATTTTAAAAAGATAAAATTTAAAACAATGTGCAAGGTTAACATTTAGTTTTTGTTAATGGTAATGGTGTAATTTCCAAAGTGATGAATTTTTTTGAAGTGGTGGAAAAAAAAAATTGAAGGTATGTGATTAAATTATTCACCACCCACCTTTCAGCAGCTTTTGATGGTTTTTTTTTCCAGAGGCGGAAATCCAGAAGAGATGACAGAGAAAAGGCAAAACCCACCGAAAAGTTATCCTGCAGTCTGCTCGAGAATCAGAGATGACATAGAAACCACTAACATAAAGCAAATCATAATTTTGCCCACTTTACTCCTATTACTATATCATTCTAGCCGTCGGTTGGTGTGGTGTCCACTCCAAAATGTAGGGTGTCATGCTGGGCATCAAGTGTGTGTGACACAAATGTTTTATGTCAAATTATAGTATGTTTTTATATTTTAAAAGTATTTTTAAAAAAATTAAATGTTTTTTATTTATTTTTTGGTTTTAAATTAATTTTTTAAAAATATTTTAAAAATATTTTGATATATATATTAAAATAATTTTTAAAAATAAAAAATATTACTTTAATAAATTTTCAAGTAAAAAAATCTTTAAAAAACATAACTTTTCTCGATAATCTGTAAACACTTGTACTAGTGCATACAGTTTTTGGGCCATTTCTTCGATTTCTTTTCTTGTCAACTTTTTGACTTCGATCTTTCTTCTTGGAGAAGCATGATCGGTCGCAACATTTGCAATTATAGAATCAAATTTGCCATGAGTTATCGAGGTGATCGAGAGATGAATGTGTGACTTATGCTTGCAGAATGAGTGTCTTCATGAACTCATAGAACAGTTCAGTCAAATCTCCAACTTATAGCTAGAGAACACGCAAGCTTAATGTAAAAATCAACTATATATGAGCATTATTAAGGCACCTAGCTAGAAACATTAATTCACGACCATTTGCATCATCAAAATCATAGGATTCTTCTTCTTTATTTTTTTTTTTGAAAAAGAATCCTAATTCATGATTATTGATCATAATTATATTTTTTAAAAAATAATCATTTATTTCATATATATTTTTTATACAATAACGACTCTATTTTTTAATTTTTGAAGGTCTCAATTTATAATGATAAATATTTTACGAATATAATGGTTAATATGTTTATCTAATTACAAACCATATCAATAATATAGAAAAAAATAGATTGACCTATGTTAGTTATAATACTAAAACATGTGGGATTTTCACTATACTTTTTGTCATTGTGTAAAATTTTATTATTTTTTTCAATTTGATCATTAAACTTTGTTTTTGGACGTTTTAGTTTTATTTAAGGAGCAATTGATTTTAAATTCTTATGAAATGGTGGGATTGGAAGAGCAGAGACCGAAATGAAAAACACGACAAACATAGATAGTGTATCATATGTTTTGAAAAAATTCATTTTGTTCCTCCAACTTAAACAAACACGCAAATTATATAATTTTGGTCCCTCAAAATTGTTCTAGTGTCATTTTGGTACAGAGATTTTTTTTCCCTGGTTGAGAGAGGAGAGAGAGAGGGGAGTTGCTGGATTCTGGTGGTAGAGAGAAACTTGTTGTTGGCATCGATTTAGGCCACTAAAATGAAAGATTTTTGTGTCAAATTGTTCCATTTGACGAAGTGAGTTCATATTAGATGTTTTTGTACTTTAAAAGTTCGTGAAAAAACATATCTGAACTCGGGTTGATTTTTTATTTTGGGTTGAGTTCGGTTTTAGAATTTTTTGAGGCCATGTGTAAGTTTGTTATGGTTTCTCAAGTGTTTTATAGTTATTTTGGGTAAAAAAACGGATTGAAAAAAAAGTTTTTTGGTCAAAAAAGAATACACCTCGAATGTTTGGATAATCATAATGGCTGAAATCTGAGAAAAACAAGCGACGTGTAGTTTGTCTTAGCAACCTTGTCAGATCCAAGCGTCATGGATATGGCAAACACTAGCATATATCTAAGTATCATATAAGTTATGTGACATGTTATGCATTAATGCGGTAACATCACATGAATTGCAATGCTATAATATGTCACTGACAATGATGGCGTCCAACAATCACCACTTGGACTCTCTCTATACCCAGGATATACCCTCCTCTCTAGCCAGCCAGCCAGCCAAATTAAGTGCGTTTCGAATCGAACCTGGGAAGTACTGGCAGGTGAATTTGATTCCCTTCGAATATTCCCTTATTCCCACCTCTTTAATTTGCCTCAAAATCCAAAACCAATGTGGGTGTTAATATGTGCACACAAATAGTAAGAGCCTAATCGTCATATATCCTTTTTAGGTTTTAATCATTCCATATCATATTATCATCGTCAAAAGTAACCATTTATATAAAATAGGTGTGTGTATATATATATTTACACCCATTTTAAAATTAAATAAAAAAATAACACTAAATATAAAAAAAATATCATGATAAATTATCTACCTTAATTTGATTTAGGTCTAGTGTTATATATATATATTAATAGATGTTTTTATGAAGTTAAAATCTTGTTTTTTGATATAATATACGACTTTTTATCTTATTATAAATAAATGCTTGTTATAGTAGTCTTATATATGTATATATTTGAAATCTAAATTCTATTTTATTATTTAATTTATAGTTTATAGATGAAGATATAATTTGTTTTCTAGGTTTAGAGTTCATTTTTAAGAAATTGATTAATAAAAAACGTGGAATTTTCCTTTCCGTCCTATGGTGTATATAATAATAATAACAACATTAAGGAGTAATAAGAACGCAAGCATCTCCTTAATCCGTTGATATGTGAGACCAAGATAAAAGTCATGAAATCGGACGATCAAGGGAACATGTGCTTGGAATAACAAGTGGGTCCATAAGAATTAAAAGTAGAAAGTGACACGTATAACGTTGTATAGAGACCAAACCGGATAGGAGTGGTAGGAAGTAGCATGGCTGGCTTCGGTCGCCTGCCACTTCTCAGAACAAAAACACCCGCACCTTCTTGTAATATTCCTTTGGCATCTTAAATCCGAATGTAACTCTGATTCTTCGACTAACCCCGAGCTGCTTCTCTATATAAATACCCCTTCCTCTCCTCTTCTTTTCAAAACTCCACATCCCAAAAATATTTACATCCTAGCTAGTATTTGTTCTTTTTCGACGTGGTGATCAATGGCCGCCGTCGCCGCTGCAGCTGGTGGAATTGTGGTGGTTTTTGATTTTGACAAAACCATCATTGACGTGGATAGTGATAACTGGGTTATTGATGAGTTGGGTTTTACCGATTTGTTCAATCAACTCCTCCACACCATGCCATGGAATTCTCTCATGGTCAGTACATACATTATTTAATGTCATGTAACAATATTATTGCTTTTCTTTTGTTATATTAAAACTAATGTTTCTGGAATGATCAGTTTGTTTATATTCCCCCATGTTAATTTCTTGATGTTTTTCTCGTTTCTATTTATTTTACATCCTTTATGTACTGATTTTAATAAAAAGATTCTGGCTTTCTTGAAAATTTCCAGGACAGGATGATGAAGGAAATTCATTCACATGGAAAAACCATTGAAGACATTGCAGAGGTTCTGAGACGTATTCCTATTCATCCCCAGGTCATCTCTGCTATCAAAGCAGCCCATGCTTTAGGGTAATATATCTATTGTAAACGCGCACGCACAATTCTCTCTAATTATTTCTTTTGTTAATTATGCTTAACAGCGAGGAATTAAATTTAATCTTGATTTGTCTGCAGGTGTGAGTTGAGGATTGTAAGTGATGCAAACATGTTCTTCATCGAGACAATTCTGAATCATCTTGGGTTGAAGGATTACTTCTCTGAAATCAACACGAACCCTGGTTTTGTTGATGAGCAAGAGAGGCTAAGGATATCTCCTTACCATGATTTTACTCAATCTTCTCATTGCTGCAGCCTTTGCCCTCCTAACATGTGCAAGGTATGTTGATAACTACAGTCAAGATCAAAGATTTAATTTCTTTTGGGAATTAGAAAAGGCCATTCATATTTGAAGGTTCCTAGAGGATTCTAGATCACATATTTATGAAAATCATTGGTGCTCGATCGGACACAGAATGATTGGAACATGTTTTATTATGATGGGGACAACTGGTCATAATTACATATCTTTGTGACCCCACCACATGTATGATCTCGACATGTAGTCAACTTTTGATTTTTATAATATTATAGGTAGAGAGGTCAAATATTTTAATTCTAATGCATGATTTATTAGGAAACTATAATTATAATTTTTGTGCTTTATGTTTTCCCTAAAATTAAATAGGGTCTCATCATTGAAAGAATCCAAGCTTCCATATCCAAGGACGGAAGCAAGAAAATCATCTATCTTGGAGATGGCGCTGGCGATTATTGCCCGAGCTTGAAGCTTACCGAGGCAGATTATGTGATGCCAAGGAAGAATTTCCCAGTGTGGGATTTAATCAGCGAGAATCCATTGCTTGTGAAGGCAGAAATTCATGAATGGATCAACGGGGCAGAGCTAGAACGGGTGCTGCTCCAAATTATTGAAAGAATTTCCACGGACGAGATCAGCAGCAATTCTGCTCAGTTGCTCTCAGCTGATTGCAAATTACAGACCATATCAATTGCCGCTCATGAAGGCTTGCCACAACCCCTCTCAGTTACCCAGTAGTTAACCTATATTAGCAGCACAAATGTTGGACAAATGCCAACGCTACCTAGTTCCCCCCCCCCCCCCCCCTGCATCTGGGGTTTAAACAAGAAGCATGCAAGTTTGTGACGTTTTATGTGGATCCATAAAAGTGTTCTATAATATAAATATTAAGTTTGCTTCACCTTGTTATTGTTGCTTGTGCCGTAAGTCCTGCTATCTTAGACAAGTTTCCACAAGAGACATATATTCAGACCACAATAGCTAGAAATTCAAGGGAAGAAATTGTTCTGCATAC
>Ga0325404_1003971_pt1 | contig 15769 bp, 6 predicted proteins | sample PopdelMetagenome_18_FD_205664 | JGI IMG/M metagenome (GOLD analysis project Ga0325404, IMG submission 205664) | Populus deltoides microbial communities from Bellville, Georgia, United States - Xylem-Control-R1 | ecosystem: Host-associated > Plants > Phyllosphere > Stem > Wood/Secondary xylem... | reverse complement strand
TTGTTGTTGTTGTTGTTGTTGTTGTTGTTGTTGTTGTTGTTGTTGTTGTTGTTGTTTATAATTTATATAGTTAACCTCCTTATGGTTGGACCCTAGTCTTGCCGGGTTATTTATTACTTCGACACTCCTGCACTTGGGAGAAGACATCAATCTTTTGGTCATGTCAATGACCCATCTTCTCACAATTGTAACATTTAACTTTTATTTTTTCAAACCTAGGTTTTGAATTGCCATTGTTAGTTAAACTGGTCGACCAGTTGACTTGTTGAGGTTATCTCGACCTCCTCTTCCTTCGTTTCCTCTACCTTATCCATGTCCTCTACGTCTATCTAGAACCATTTTGCTTCTCTTTTGAATGGTGTTTTGAAAAGAGTGTTTGTGTACCCACGTCTTCTTGAATGTTATTGATTATTTCTTCTTAGGCTTGTAGTTTTCATATGAGTCCTTAAATAGTCAAAAGTCTATATTTTGCAATTATTTTATCGTGACCACAACATGATGGAACTTTTTTTTCAGCAAGCATAGAATCTTTTCTACCACATGTGTTTCCTCTATCTTCTCCTCATTTGATTGTATATAGCCAATACTATAGCAAAGTAATATGAAATACTCTTCGATTCAAGCATATATAGCTTTTCAAAGTCACCTCATAACTTTTATAGGTGTACCTTTCTGATAAAGCAAGCTATTTAGTTTGATTGTTGCAAAACTTATCATGCTTGCTTGGTGATGGTTGTATTAGTCATTATCTCAAAAGTGACATCATGCAGACATCGGTGGATGATTATAATTTCTTGTTGATCTTTTATTTGTGCCTTTTACACGGCCTCCCTTTAGGCTGAAGTCAACGTTACTTCTTTTATAGGCTCCTCAAAACCCTTTTCAATTGTTCCCCACACATCTTAGGTACCTAGCCAAGTTTTCATATGAATACATCAAATTTCATAATTGTCCTTTGTCGAACGAGGACATTGAAGTGGGAAGTTCGTATTGGTCATGTCAAACAATCAAACACAAGCATCACTTGTTGGAAGAAAATTAGTATGGTAGGAGTTTATGAACAACAATGCAATAAGCAAAAACCGGAGAGCAAAAAGAAGATTTGAGAGGAAGGCAATCTTATTAAGTTTTTTTCTCTTGTGTATTTCTATTTACACTTATTTTTATGCTTCTAATTACAAGCCTATTTATAGGCTTCAAGTACTAGACAAACAAGGAATTAAACTACTCAAAGAAAATTCTAATTTGAACAGGAAACGTATTATGCCGACTTAACCAGTCGATTGTTTTCTGAACTGGTCAACCAATTTATTTAATTCAACTTGTCATCTAGTTCCCAACTAGTCAATCAGTTTAACTAATTATTTAGAAATCTAGCTTACTTTCAACATCTTCCTACCCATCCTAGAATATTTGTGGGATTCATATGCATTTTTTAAAATTTAGATTCCGTATGTTTGGTGGAAAAGAATTTTTTACACAAAAAATTCTTTTTAGTTAAATAAAAAAATTTATTCCTAAAAAATAAATCATTTCTTATGTGTAACTAACAAACAATAATAACACGGTTATGCATCGCTGATAAACTTCTTTATCTGACAAATGGATATTTACATGTTAAGTGTCTTACTATGTAATGACAGTTGCTCTTCCCATGTGGCCAGAGATTCTCTTGAGTTTTGGGTTCCTTAACGAGGCAAGTTAGTCGTCAATTACGTAGGAATATCGATCTTTGACAAAAGTTTGTGCTGGGTTTCGGAACAAAGGAACATGAGCATGTATGATTCCTACGTAGCAGCAGTTGCATTATAGATTTATCATCAATTTCAGATTTCTGCCCCGTTCTGCAGATCCCTCATAGTAATGGGTCCAAAGGGTTTTCACCAGTTTGAGATAGCTTGGCTAGCAAGAGTCTATTTAGGATTTTAGTATGAGTATGGATTTCGGCACGGTTCTTAACAATTTGTTCCATAATTAGATTTTAAGTTTGCATGCTTTAAAGCAGTGGGTACTGATTCTAAAAGAATAAAAGGAGGAGCGGATTGCCAATTTGTTTCAGGAATGTCTGCAAGGATCTGCAATAATGAATCAGTTAATGGGGTAAAATAGTTTTTTTAATAGGATCCACTTGTTATTATTGTATATTTTTATAATATTGGTAAGAGTTTTTTATATTTTTTTTTTTAGTGATTGTAGCTTTTTTTTTATATTGTTGTTGGTTCTTTTTAACAGTTATTTATTAATTTAACAGAGTTTATTGAAATGATTCGAATCAATGATTCGGGTTTCAGATTTTCTTGATGCTTTAAGAATTATACCATCACCTAAACATCTTTTTTTACATTAACAAAAATTTAACCTAGTTTGCAGCGTAGCTCGAGCCACCTACCTAATATAATCTATTAAGAATTGTGTTTGTGTGATCATGAAACTTGATGATTCTAGATTTGGATTTCGATGTTAAAACATGTGACATTGCATTTGTAAATAATTGTATCCAACAAAACTTCTAACATTTTATAAATTTTGTGGAGGCATGTAGTAATAGGGGTGTTCATGAATATAGTTGGGTCGGTTTTGGGTCTATAATTATATCCAACCAAACTTCTAATATCTTACAAATTATAAATCTAACACATTAGTTTTTTTTAGACTCAAACATGTTAAATATACACTACTAAATTCAATGGTTTTATCGATGAAATTTTCTATCAATATTTAATCTTCTATTCCGTCAGCTTGAATTTTACCGACTGATTCACGGACTGAAATAGTCAGTTGGTAATTTCATTCTTGTCAGTATAAAAAAAACCAATGGTTTTACAGACAGAAAATACGAGCCAGAAAAAATTTACCCGCTGGAATATACCGACGGAATAATTTTTTGGGTGATTGGCTATGACATTTAGAGTAATTTTATTTCAACCCTCTATAAAATACCAACAGAATAATTCCGTAGGTGATAGAACAGTTAAAGTGGCATATGCAAAAAAGTTTTTCCAACTCTCTGGAATATACCGACGGACAAAGTCCGTTGGTAACTCCGTCTGTAATAATTAAAAAAACTATTTAAAAAAATAAAATTATTGAAGAAAAAAATAAAATTGTATAACATTCATGTAAAAATAAAGTATTTTAATATAAAAGTCAATATTCATTACAAATTTATATGTTCAAATAAAATTAAACTAGAACAATGGCGGGATTGGAGGAGGAGGAGGATAGTCGTTCCCGGAACCATATGGTCAATAAGAGGGCGCACACGTACCAATCATTTGTGATCTTATATTCATGACCATTTGGTAAAGTTCTTCATAATCCGTAGAGAGTCATTCATATTTTTCAGTGAGATGGACCATATGTTGTTGCAAGGCCGTGAACTTCTGAGACTGGGTGCTCAATATCAATTACGAGCTCTCAACAATTGAGACACTACAGGTCGTTCACATGTTCTCAGTCGTGGTGTTGGAAAGTCTGTGCACTCAATTTCTATCGGCTCCACCAGACGATCCTGCTACCATCCACAAATCTAGATCGAAATCCAGATGGGTCAAAAGATTGTCCATGTATCTCTTCCTTAACTGGTTGTTATATGTCTCCTATAAATAAACAATAAATCATCAAATTCAATTCAATAAAATAATAATTTACAAAAAAAAAAAAGGTTGAACGAATATACCACAAAGTGATGAGCGTGGATTTCAATGAACTGTTGCAACTTTTTTTGGCAGTCTTTACTTTGCATGTACGTCTCTACAAAGAGCTTCATTAGGCTTGACTCACGTCTAAGAGTCGTAACCTGTAAGAAAAAAATATTGTAAGTTAAATATATTTATAAATAACAACAAATTAATAAAATATAGATGTGATTAAAATTTATTTTACCATCCGCTTCGCATGTGAAACGAACAGAACAGAGTCGCCGGTGTACATGGTAACCGAATCATGAATTTGCCAGCTCTGGTTCCCCGCACAGGACTGTGAGTATCATGTTTAATGCTCGAACATCACGTGCTGAATATATTCTACCCATTTATTCTCTGGAATGTATTGTGGCCTGATATCCTTCTAAACCGCCACGTCATTCTTACCTAGTAGATCGTTTTCTCTAGCATACTTTTTAGATTTGTTTTGCATCTCATATCAAAAATCACGCAACCTACATGATACAAATGTATTCTATATAAGTTATAGACAAATTAAATTTTAATATATAAAATTAAAAAAAGTAATTATCATATTGTTTTTTATATTACCTCGTTGCAGCGTGATTCTCTTAAACCCTCCTCGCAACATTATCATTTTCTCTATCCTACTTTAATTTAGCATTGCATTAAAAATGTATAAAAAAAAAATCAATAATTTCAATAAAGTAAAGGAATTAACATAAAATATAGTTAAAATTTTAAGTTAACACTAAGCTTAAATCTTATAAACCATGCATCAATATGAGGTTTTCAATTAGTATGTTTGGAAACCTGACTCTATTAAAATAATGGAATTTCCATCAATGATATAAACACTAATGTTATTACTCAGGCGGTCGTAATGTTTGTGAACATGAAAATCTATAAAATTAATAAAATATTAGTTGTTTATAAAATATTAAACACAAACCACCTCAAAGCAAAACAAACTTACATTAAAAGTTCGTCCTTTTAATGTGTCTCGTACTTGCAAGTGAATGGATCCCGCTGTGAAGGAATACTGCCTTTTACGTTGTGGAATCGCACTCGAAGAGGCAGCATCGTGAGTCAATGCAAATGCCTCTTCTTGGTCGACACCTAATGAAACATTGTCATCATCGCTGCTAGAAGAACTAGCTGCGATCATGTGGTCATGACATGCAATTGATTTTTCCCTATGCATCTACACAAATTTGATGAATATTTGGGTAATCAATTTTGATTTTTTAAAACAAAATTGGCAGCACCTCTCCTATACTTAAAACTACCTAGAATTTTCAATACTACAAATATACAAAATATATGCCACAAACCAGTTGATTTTATTTTATTTCTACCAATAATTTTGGATTATTCAATTTAATCTCATTTTCAACGTGATAATGTTTTTACTCCTAAATTAACATGAATTTTTTGTAGTTAAATTTAATCCTATATATTCAATTAACATTTATACTACAAATTTGACGATAACAATTAAAATTCAATAAAACATTATTGCAATGTAAACAATAAAATAGATAAAAATAAATAAAATTTAATCCTATATATTCAATTAACATTTATACTATAAATTTAACAATAACAATTAAAATTCAACAAAACAATAAAATATTATTGCAATATAGACAAAACAATAGACAAAAAAAAATAATACAAAAACAAATATAGGTTTAGGAGTGAAAAATGCTTACCTTAAAGGGGTCCTTACTTTCAGAGTTTATCTACGTGTGATAAAAAAAAAATACATTGTTAATAAACTAAAAAAAATATGTCAAAAGATTCACTATATATACTTGTTAATTGTGTTGAGAGAAAAACCCTAAATTCTACTTGAGGACTTGAGAAAACTTGAGACAAGAGAGGATTGAGAGAGTGAGAGTGAAAGTGAAAGTGTGAGAATTGAGAGAATTGAGAGAGTGAGAGTTTGTGAGAATGAGAGAAACAAAATGAACTGGTGTCGCCGTTGGGTTTTATATTATGTTTTTACCGAGGGAATCGCCATTAGAATATTAAATATTATTATTTTTAATTATTCCGTCGGTGATTTCCTCGGTAAATTCATCTTGAAATTTTTATTTCGCATTAAAATTTTTTAAAAAACCCTTTAGATATTTCAAGGTCCGTCCGTGATTCTGTCGGTAAATCTATAAATAGTACACACAATCATAAAATGCATTAATTACAAGCGCATTAGAATTCACAGCTCATCAGTAATTCCTTTGAGAACCTGGCACTCACTTAGTGGACTTTAATTGCCATAACCGAAAAGAGAAGGGGAACAGAGCCTTTTGTTTCTTGAATACACCAACGAACACAAATCGTCAATATTTCCATCAATGTGATGCATAGTCAATAGTGCCAGAAGGAGGGGAATAGTTCTCTGCTCCTCTGGAATACACCGAAGAACACAAACCGTCAGTATTTTTATCGGTGTGATGCACAGTAAATGACACCAGATTGTATTTGTATTCCCTATCTATCCTTCCCGCAAATACTTAAATTAAAAGTTGCACGCACAACACAATAACACAAGTTCACATAACAATTATAAAATAAATAATAAATACTTCTTTATAAGAATTTCATTAATAACTATTACATGATAGTTAGTCAGAATTATCTTCTTTTTCTTCAGTTGACTCGTCAACAGCTCCATATCAATCTTCTATGTTGATAACATTGATATCATCATCTTCATCGACTTGTGCTTGTCCATTAGAGCTCAGAACAACATTCAACTCCTCAACGTCAACATTAACAAAAATATTATTAAAGATGTGAAAATTTAAATTTTCTTCTAAGTCAATCGATGGAGCAACTCGATATGGTTCAACCAATTCACTAACTTGAAAGACATCATCTCTCATAGTTGAATCATCATTCTCATCTTGAACAACCTCGAAATGACCCCTGGGTTTGTTTTTCAATATGGACAACCAATCAACTCTTGAACGATCATTTCTAAAGAAAAGGGTGTATATGTAATAAACTTGCTGGTATTGCTTGGCAAAAATAAAGACATCATTGACATTGCAAAGTCTAGGTTTTGAGTTAATTTTGACCAAAACATGATGGGGATATAATTTGATTCCTCTGTCAGTTGTGTCATACCAAATAGCATTTGAATAAAAACACTCTATTATGCTCGCTATGATATTGCAATTCAATTACCTCTTCTAATTTTCCATAATAGTCAACTTCAAACTCACTAGAAGTCCACCCCTTAACACAAACATCATTGTTATATGTCTTTCCACCCTGCCTATATTCTTTAATATATTTTTCTTGAATATTGACAAGTTCTCACTCAAAGGCACTTCACCATCATCGTTATGCCTTGGAACGCGGTTGATTCTTGTTCTTAAATGAGGCTCGAAATAGTATGAGATAAATGTTGAGATCTCCTCAACAATATAGGCCTCATATATCGAAGTCTTTACATGTGCCTTGTTTTTAATCCTTTTTTTAAGGTTGAACGAGTACCTGCATGAAATTAAACAAATATTTTCAATTAAAAAAACAATGAAAATACATTTTGTATTGGCATTTGAAAATGTTTTTAACCATTTTTAATTAAAAATATTTGCATTTTAAAATTATGTTCAAATTTAAAAAAATGGTATATTTACTTACTTAAAATGAAAAATCCACAATCAAATTTCATTCATAATGCAGATGCTATTAAATAGAGTGTTATTGTGACTAGAAAAGTTAAAAAAGGATAAGTTGTGTTCAGATTAGGAGGGATGTGGGGGGGCTGCTTGTTTAGTTGTAAAGGGGGGGCTGCTTGTTTAGTTGTAGATGGGAAGAAGGAGAAATAGAGGATAAGAGGGTCGATGGTCATGTCATATATTAACTATTACCGATGGAATTACCAATGGAATGTTTTTATTTGTCAATTTGTCTGCAATTCTGTCGATATAAGTGACACGTCACTGTACAAACTTCCTTGTTTTAATCCAACTATAAATTTATCGGTAACAGCATCTACAAAGACTTATATGTTATCGTACTATTTGGTTTTTTTAAAATTCCTTCTATTCTGATCGGGATTCCCTCAGTATATACCGACATAATATTTCTGTCGATAAATACCAACGGAGTTAGTGATGGAAAAAATTCGGTTGGTAAATATCACCCTAGAATACTAATTAATTTTTTTCTTCGGTAATTCTGTTTGTATTCATAAATTTTCTAGTAGTGATATTGGAATGGGTTAAAATAGTATGGATATTACAAATATCCACGAGTTAGGTTTATATTGTTAATTTCATATGTTTATATTTAGAGGTGGACCTATATATCATTGACTGTAGGTGTCATGACACCCCTGATATTAGGTCTAATTTTTATACATTTCACCACCATTAAATTCTTGTTACCTTCCCCTACCCTCTAGCAAAGAGACAAACCATTTTTTGTTATGTTATAGAAATCTAATAGAAAGCCCACTAATAGGAACTTTGGAGTCAAAATATTTCTAAAAAAAATAAATGTTCAATAAAAAAAACTATCAAATATAAAGACAAAAGAGTATAGGGATACAGGTTGGGGGTTGGGTTAGGTTGACAAGGTTTAAAAAATCTTAACCTACCATCCGACCCATGATATCCATTTCTTCAGTTTTTTGATCCATTATCATCTATAATATCCATATTACCCAACTTTGACGAGTTGGGTCGGGTCAGATAATATAAATATTATAGATGAGCTATATTTTTTTAACACCTCTATATAATAGCCTCGTAAACTGATTTGTCAAATAACAGTCCAATGCTTGATATGAACCTCATAAGAAAATTAAGTTTTTTAATAAGGCATTGTAACTCCTTGTTTTGTGAAGGTTATGCTTCATGATCACCCTTGCATTGTTTTTGTACTCTTATATGTTCAAAGGAAGAATGTAAATCATCTGAGTAATTAGATTTATATTTTGATTTAGTCATGATATCATTGATGTAGACCTTTATATTGTGGTTGATCATATTGTGAAGGATCAAATTATTGGCTTTTTGGTAAATAAAACCATTATTTTTTTGGTCAAATATCATTACCAACCACTCATACATTTCCAATTAGTTAGGACATCTAAAACCATTTTTTGATACATCATTCTTTATAATAAAGGTTTGGTTATAGTTTGAATGATCATACATGAAGATGAGGATTTCATCTTCAATAGCTAAATCCTGAGTGAAGTTAAGTAGCAGTCTTATAAAACAAAATGAAATACAAGTGTTCAAAGATTTCAAACATTTAAAGAGGTATATCTATCCCAGGCAACATCATATAAGAACAAGAATAGGTGAATAAGAATAACGATTAAAAGTAAAAAAAGATAAATTGAATTGAATAGATTGCAAAACAAAGTACGTCTATATAGTACTGACCATCTTTTTAAAAAGTTGATGGCTCTATTTATATTTGTATAATATTTGAATTCTATCTAATGATATAATTATACACCTATACAATTAACCTATATCAAATAATGAGGTATATTAAATCCTAATACAAACTAAACTTCTCATTTGCTAATAATCACTTGAATTCCTAACAAACCTAAAACAATTGGTCAGTTTAACTAGTAAGGACTCCAATTATAAGTAGATTAAAACATGTATTCATTTATATGAATACAAACTCCTAGTGTTAATAACTTTACTTTGGTTGATCATGAATTTTGGTCTTCTGGTTTCTAGTCCTCTCGGTGATTAAAAATCTTTAAACTTAATTGATTATATTATGGATGATTGATTTTTTTTTTCCCTTTCTTTTCCTATTTAAACATAAAAAATAGTTCACTTCTAGTTAACACTGGATGTTTATTTTTTATGTAAAAAATAATCAAAAATCAAATCTATATTGTTGATCCTTTTACCCTAGGCTTAAGATCGAACCTAACTAATTTTTTTTATGGACAAAGATAGAAACCAAACCAGCCATTTTCATGGAACAAGATTGAAACCCAGGTGGTCTTATTTACCAATAAAGACCAAAACATACACGAGCTCACACCAAAGCTCACAACCAAAGCCTAAGTGGTTATAACACCACTTACACTTTAATAACATGCTTCACTAAAATAGAAAGAAAACAACACACTCATAGTAATAGATTACAAAGAAAACATCAAGTCTTTAGTAAGTGTAATCTAACTCATTTTAGATGAGGTTGGAAGTGCAATCAATGTTTAAGAAAATAATTAAGAGTCAGTTCAAAGTAGAAAGAATGATTATAGAAATAATAGCTTAATAATTGCAACAAACTTATTAAAAGTGTAAGGAAAGACCTATTTATAAGAAAAATGGCTAGTTAACCATTTAGAGTAAGAGACAATATGTTAAGATTTTTGAATTATGAAAAGTCTAGTACACTACATAGTTCAAGCTAGATGATGTAAAAACAAATATGTCATCCATAAGGTAAGAGTAGAGGTGTCAAGATTTTTGAATTATGGAAAGCCTAGTACACTACATGGTTCAAGCTAGATTATGTAAAAAAAAAATATTCATCCATAAGGTAAGAGTAGAGGTATGAAGTGGTTTGAAATGCTAATCTTGTTTGTTTTAGTTGTAAAAGTATGTGATAAGATTATTTCAAACTCAAATATTGGTGTAAAGGCAATGTAATTCAAATTTTGGTGTGTGAAAAAGTTTTGCACAACTCTCACAAACTTGTACATAAAAGATATTGAATGATTTTAGCTCACACAAAATATGTTTGGTATAGCCATGTAATATACTAAATGTCATTTTTAGTGTGGACATAAGGTGTTTGAGGGAATTCGATGCCAACTTTTTAATGTTGGCTTTTGGGTAGAAGAAGATGGTTTCATGAGTTAAATTAGTCCCTAAAAATACTTCAATCATATTTAATAACCATTTAAGACTAATATTAAAGCATATAATCTCATCAATGTAGTTTTATATTTAGCCCAACTTTTAAAACATATTAATCATCTTTAAGAAGTTATAAATAATTATATATCTATATCCACTTAATCTTAAGGAAATTGTAAGCCACCAATTAATAGTTTGATTCTTCAAAACTATAAGTAATAAATATCGTTGGACTAACACTGGCTTCGCTCAATGGAAGTTAGATAGAAAAGGCACTCCAAATATATTCCAACTTATTATAAATAGCTTAATATTAATAGCCTTAACTACTATAAAAACAAAATACTTAGATGATGGAAGTTGTTGTACTCATTTATTATGGATTAAACAATAATCAAAAGATTATAAGATTTTATCAAAGATAACAATCATCAAAATAACACAATCATTAAATACAATAAACTTGCTCAAAAATCCAATTCAACATAATAGGTCCAAACATATCGAAGTCAAACATCACTTTATTAAAGACCATGTTAAAAAAGAAGACATATAACTCAAATATATAAATACATACCTATAGCTAATATACTTTATAAAGAAAAGAAACCTAATTGGCCTCTTTGATTCACTATACACCAAGAGAGAAAGGGATTTGCATATAGCATTCTTCTTCTTCAAAAGAAATTTTTGTTTTTTTTTTTTCAATTTCACCATTTCATATTGAGCATTTTGAGAATGAGATTGATAATTTATTTCAATAATTTTGATATGAGGTTCTTGTAATGAAAAAAACATTCTAATATTAATTTGATGCTTAATTTGGCAAAATAAAATTTATTTTTTTATTGATTAAAAATAATTGAAACTTTAGATATCAAATTTGAAATTGAATAAAAAAAAATCTTCTTTTTCTCATTTCACTATTCATAAGACATGTTTTAAAATATTTTTGTCCCTAAATTTTTTATGTTTTTCATTTTTTTATCCCTATTTGTTAAGGTTTTTACATTTTGGTCCAAAACTTTGTTTTGTTCACACTTTAGTCTTTAAGTTTGAGAGATGGAAGAGAATAATCAAAAAGTGGGGAAGGAGATAAAGTGATCGATTTGCTATATTCTTTTTATAATGTCAACAAACACTTTTTTATACAGCCCTTCTTGATTTTTTAAAAAAATAAAATTCTTAAATTTTATTCGTTGTTTTTTCTCTAAATATCTATTTTATTATCTTATAATTAAATAAGAAATATATTCCAAGAACTTCCCCACAACAACGAGTGAGTAGTATGTTGTTTATATATTTTTAATACATTCACGTCAAAATCATAGAAATATTGCTTTTTATTTATTAAAGTTTTCTTTTATGATTGTGATAATTTGTTGTCTAGAAAACAAAAAATTATAGTAAAAAAAAATAAGAACAAAGGAAAGTGCATTAATGAGATGAAGGAATTTTACTTAAAGAGCTACCTTTGTTTAATCCTTATTTCAAATTCTTTATATTTATTATATTTATTATAATTTATTTTGATTTGTATCAAATTAAGAAATCAGGATAAAAAAGATAAATTTTGGTTCAAAAAATATATTAATAAGAAAAGAAGGAATTGTATGAGAAAATTGTTTTTTTCTCAATTGAGTTTAAATTATTGCTTTCCTTACCAAAAAAAAAAAAGCAATTTGATTGTTGTATAATTAGATATAAAAAAAAATAAGAGTTCTTTGCTTCACCAAATCACATATTTTAATAGGCATCTTTCTATGAGTTTTTCAACTCAGTTTTTTACTTATGATAACAATTTTTTATAAATATATATATAATTCTCTATTTATTTTATTAAATATATATATATATATCAAATTTTTAATTTCCAATTAAAATTTTTCTTCAACCAAAAAACATTCACAAGACCTGCATATTCATTTTTAATATATTTTTTTTTAATTTGACCGAAAATATATACCATCGATCGCTAGTTTTCACTAAACTACCAAGTGAAGAGAGAATATCTTTTATCAAAAGAGAATTAGGCATGCGTAATCCCATTTGAACACAACTTGGTTGGCAAGTATATATACGTACTTAAAAGGGTACAAGACATCTAACGAGAGAATCTTCAAGTATACTCGTTAGGACAAGATCTTCAACTATTGCCAAATAATTAACAAGTTAAAAAACTGGTACAAGGAATCCATGATATTAATTTCCTTCATTCTATATTACTTTTTTATTTTCTTTTTTTGCACTGAAAATGTGAAACTTTTTATTATATGATGGCAAAAGGGGGAGAAGAAGATACCATGTTATATCACTCTTATGTTCGGTCCTAAACTGATTTTAAATTAGCAGGCTTTGTCTAAAATTTGTATAGTTTCAGGTTAAAGCTTTCTTTACGAAATATTGCTTTTAGTAACTTCTATGAAATCGTTTAATATTTATTTGATATAATTTTGAAGGGATATATATTTTCGTTGGGTTTGTCATCATTCAAAGGTTTGATCAAACAGCAAAAGAAGATTCAATGTATCAAAGAGTCTTATTCTACAGGGAGTTCTCGACGATTCAGAGAGCTTGCCAGCGATCATCATGGTCTCGAAGAAAGTTCATCTGCTCTGTAATTAATTTATCCTTTCCTTCTTAAGGTAGCACACATTTGTTTCAGTCCTGCTTCCTTGCATTTTCAGAAACGCTATCCGATGTTCGCTCCCTTAAACATCCTCCAATATTAAATGATTCAAACAACTATTTTTTCTCCTATAAAATCCACTGGAAAGAATCTATATGGGTGCGAGAATGCCTTGAAGATATCAACAAAACATGATCTACTACTCAGTTCTTAAACCTTGAATCAATTTACGAACTATCTAATGAAGCTTAACCAACTATTTATTTGATAGTTATGTGATGTTATGATCCAACCGTGTTTTTAAAAAAAATTATATTTTTTATATATTTTTAAATTGTTTTGATGTATTAATATAAAAAATATAATGCTAAGGAGAATAAAATTTATTTTAATAATTCAATTCTTGAAAAGATTCCTGGTGTAAATAGGAATTGAGACATGGTTGATAGATTAGGCTATTTGGAACAGTGTAGAAGTAGTGGAGGTTATGGGCATGAAACTTTACCATCTATATCGGCTTGTGAAGCCCACATAATAGCTTTGAATCATCATTATTCATGTAGGTTAAAACGCCCACATATATATATATATAGTTGAAAGAACAAAGCCAGAAAATTGGAGTTGCACGTAACCCTAGCTAGGTTTAACTAGGGTTAAACCGATTATCTATCATAGAGGAAGATTCTTGTAATTATGGGGTCCTACTAATATATATAAGATGGCTACTATGTATAATGACATAAATAATCCTGGAGAGAAAGTAAAAGGAGGATTAATTCACCAAATAGCATATAGACTTTAACAACAGGTAATATCATCTCATCCTCTATCCTACTTCATGTTTTTAGATCCTTCGGAGGCCCACAGGCGCGCATCTGTCATGAAGTCTAGTTCTTGGTCTAATATCTAGGAAGAACTAACACTAACAACAGTTGGCAAAGTAGTAAAGTATAGAAAAATTAAAAAAAAATATTCGTCTGAATCCAATTATTTATCAATAATCTGTTCAGTTGACAATGAACAAGACCGAGAATTCCAAATTCGAAATTCTACTCAACTTTGTTCAAAAGGAGAGGAAGAGAAGAAATAGAAATGCCCTTTAAATATGTTGCCTTATAGGCATTAAATATTCTTAAGCTTCTTTTCTTTTCTTTTTGTGCTAAAATATTCTTAAGCTTTACGGAAAGCCAGTGATGGATACATTTACGGGCCTAATGTAAGGTTTCTCTGGAAGAATCACAGACTTGGATTTGTTGATGAGACTGTTCCTCTAAATTCCTTGGCTAATTCATTAAGGATATTGATTCCTAACTTTGGCGTTGCTCCAACTTTATATATTGTCTTTCATTGACAACTGCTAGCTCTCAGTTAGGGCTTTCAAATAGTTAGATGCCTGATCATGCTTATCTCTACAAATGATTGAAGACAGAGAAGAAAAAGGAAATATTTTAGGTTAAAATCCATTGTATATACATGTTTGTGCATGGAAGTTAAAACGACAGAATTAAATTTCCAAACAAGAAAAAACAATATATACATTCTAAGAAGGCTTTTCTCTCATTCAATAATCACATTTTATATGTATATATTTTACAAAGAAGAAGACATTAATAATAATTGAGAAACAATTCATTGGGTTGACCTAACCTAAATCAAGAAATCGAGTGCATCTTAAGCATGAGTGGAGAACGGAATTAGAATCATTCCGGTCGGCCTCTAACCAAAAGATGATCAGTTTCTGAACAAACTCATGAAGAGTGTTAATGAAGACTGGAATTTCGAGGAAAAACTTGTTTTTAAGCTACAACATTGTTGAACTCTTATGATCACATGTCAAGCCAAAGTATGAATTATATCTTTTTTTTTTTTTTTTTCTTCATGTTCTAGCTAAGACTACTGGTAAATGCAGGGGATACTTTTTTTTTTTATTACTTTTACATGTGAGAGATTGACCTTGGCTCGTCATTAACTCATCCTCACAAAACAATGGGTTACACATAATTAATTTATTCTCTTTCTTTTTGTTGAAAAGGAGTTTTTCTGTATATATATAGACTCATCGATTAATTTCTTTTTTCTTATTTTTAAATTACCAAGTATAATTATCCATGAAAAATAATAGAAAGGAAAGTTTTTACCCAAAAAAATTAATTATAAACCATATTGAATGTATATATTTGATCACATAGGATGTATTTAGACAAAATCTTAGAGTAACAAGGAATCAAAATAAAATTTCCATTTTCATTTTTAAGATAAAAAGAAATAATAATTGAAAAAATTTTATAAAAAGTGATAATAATAAAAATAATTAAAGTGATTGTGGCGGTGATGGTTGTTGAGGAGGAGTAGATGGTGGGGTAATAATAATCTTATAATAATAACAATAATATAATTAAATAAACTACCACTTAAGGTTGTGATGGTGGGGTAGCTAATGAGAGAAATTTTATGGTGATTAATAAGTAATTAATGGTATTTTAGTAGTTATTTTCTAAGTCTACCTGTTGATTAATGAAGAAATATAGAGACTCTAACAAATTAATCGCTATTTGTTGATTAATTCTATTAAAAGCCTGTTAAATTCAATATGAAAATCGTGTGTTTTT
>Ga0325404_1003970_pt1 | contig 15770 bp, 12 predicted proteins | sample PopdelMetagenome_18_FD_205664 | JGI IMG/M metagenome (GOLD analysis project Ga0325404, IMG submission 205664) | Populus deltoides microbial communities from Bellville, Georgia, United States - Xylem-Control-R1 | ecosystem: Host-associated > Plants > Phyllosphere > Stem > Wood/Secondary xylem... | reverse complement strand
TTGATCGATTAAACGGGAAAAGGGAGTCTCAGGGGAAAACGGCGCCGATCCAGCAAGAAATCTGCGGCGCTGCTGCTGGTGGTAAGGGTCCATAATTCAGGATGAAAAGAAAAAAGAAGTGAGAAAAAGGCAGATAAGGGTTGGGAGGGTTATGGGTTAAATACAAGTTTTGAGAGGTTTGGGGGTTTAAAGGAGAGAAAATTGGTGATTTGATTGGAGAAGAAGATTGTTATGGAGAGATTTTACTGGTGTTAATAGAGTTTGTATGATAAGGGAAATATAGTTGACTGGAAGAGTTATAGATGGAGAGTGAGACTGCAAGTGTGAGAGAGGCAATTTTGCATGCTTTTTTTGGTAAGTATTCATGCAAGGAAGGAAAGAAACCTTTCGAGTGTTTGTGTCCTCTTTTCTTTTCTCTTCCCTTGCCTTTTTCTTTTGTTTACGCGGCGTATGTGTTTCGTCTGCTTGTTGTGGGTGTCCAAATAGGTTAACAAAGCAGCAATTTTTTCTTACTCGTTCTTTTGCCCTCGCATGTGTATTCTGTGCCTTTCTTAATATTATTATTTTTTTCTTTTTTTTAAGGTTGTTTCTGGCCTCCTGTTGTTTATCTGGGACCCATCGTTGAGGTTATGGGAGCTCAGGATTCGAAGGCTTCGACGTACAATTTGGGCACTTAGTATTCAAAATGAAAAAGAAAAGCGAATTAACACGGCAACAACAAATTTTAAAGAAATAAAATATTTTATGTATGTCACAGTTTAAAGAGGTGATATTTAATTAATTAAATAAATAAAATATTTAATTAAATTGGGATATCATTTATAATTTTATTGTGATTCTAAACATGATAAAATTATAATTAATAGTGTAGTTTATGATTGCTGCATTAATTAAATTATCGGTTGACACTGAGAAATAGAAATAAATTACTATGTGAATAATAAGTTCTTAAGATTTTAATTGAAATTTATTCTTGAGTCTACAAGTTAGAAAAAAATATACATTTTAACTCATAAAACAAATTTTGAAGAAATATTTTATAAAATCATAGTTTTTGTGTAAACCGATCATCAAATTTATACAATTTTCTTGATCGGTTCATACAACTATCTCAATTGACCAACCAGTTGAGTTGGAGGATAGGTAGTGAGGTTTCTGCCACATCTAAATTTAACAAAAAAAAAATTATGAGACTTATTATTTATTTTGTTAATATAACATTTAATTTAGTTAATGATTTTAGGGAGTTAAAAAATTTATATTTTTAACAAGATTTGGATAATGTTTTTCCTATATAAGAACTATATCTAAAACTTTGTTTCACTTAAAAAAAAACCTTTAAAAAATTATAATAACCAAACTCAACAAATTTTTACCAAACTCAACAAAATCTTATATTTCATAATCATAAGTAGCCCACGAATGCAAATAAGAAAACATATATACATGAAAAATATATTTCAATTACTTAAATAATACAACATTCAAGCAATTGATGAAATCCCAAAATATATAAATATAACTCGTCTATTTATCTACGTTTACGACGTCTACGACATCTACTAGATGATCTAAGCTCATTAATAGCATAACTTGATCCAGCTTTTTATACTTGCCTGAGTGGCCTCATCCTCTGTCATGACATCATCAAGAGTTAATCGATTTTCAAAGGTTTCAAGTTTAGTGCAACAAACATTTAACCATTATGATTCATAGATGTAAATTTCATTTTCTTTGTCAATATTACAAAGCACAAATACGGTCCCTTAACCCTCTTGTAGCATAAAGTCAACCTAATATTTATAAAACATTAATTTTAAATTAAAAGATCAATGTTTAACATATATTGATTATAATATATTAGATTACTTATGATATTTTGAAACTGCTGGATATTTTCGGAAACATGCTCGAGATTCGGAGTAATGACTTGATGTGTAATATTCATGTGCCAAATCAAATACTTCTTATTTGTAATCACAAGATGAATATCTATAAATATCTCATTCCTTCATGAATCCCACTATGATATATAAACTTCAATGCAAATTAACTAATTATAATCATCATTTTTACCCCAACTAGTTATAGCATACAAAGCTTCACTCGTATCGATATCGTTTGGAATGTGTTGTCCGTTGCTGAACTGACACGTTACCTGATATGGGAAATATTGCTCGACAATATCAACAAGATTACTTATGTCTATGTATCCATTCTGATAGTGCAAATAGCTAGATAAACATCTAATCTTTCATTACCTTTAAAATAGAAGTTTCTTAGATACTAAACAAACACAATTCGATGAAGTCAAGTTTTTTTATTTAAAAAATAACTAAAAAAAATACTTGGATAGCATACTGTCTATCTAGCTTACTCCAATAAAATGCCAACTCATGCTACCTGTTGTCATAATCCAATTTTTTACCCTTATTTTTTATATCTAAATATTCTCAAAATACAAAAAGTAAAAAATATATGTTCTTGATATATTTGTGTCATTTTCAGCATTATTTCAAAAAAAATTTAAAATTTGAAAATTTATTTTCAACGTATTTAGCAATTAACACACATATTTGAAAATTATTGATTAATTCTTGATATTAAATCGACACTGAAGTTGTATTTTTTTAAAAATATCAAAATATAAAAAATAAAAAAAGTTAAAAATAAAAATATACAAAAAAGAAGATCAATAGTGCAAGGAAAAAAAATTAAGAAATAAAATGAAATTGATTTTTGGTCACCAACCAATTAGGAAAGAAGAGATAAAAAATTTTGCCTATAAAATGATGAAGGAATCTCAACAGAGAGGGAGAGGGAAAAAACCACAAATAATCACCAAAACACTCCCTCTCCCATAAAAAGAAAAAACAACAACAACAATAAAGATTCTTATGGAAAAAAACAAAAAAGTTTACCTTTTCTATAAACTCACACTCTCCAACACAAAAATTAAAAAATAACTTGGCAGCTTCCACGAGAGTTCTTTGCAATGGAAATGGATAATTGGGATCACGCAAGCAACTTTAAAGCCTAGTTGTAAGTTGCAACTAATTGCAACAATTTCCATTGCATTTCTCACATTAATCCTCACATGTTTCTAGTAATTTTGACTTATTATCAACATCGAGAATCAAAATTGTTAGTAGTGTATTTTTTTCTTTGATTCCTATATGCCTGAAAAGTTCATGTGTGCTAAACCAAACCCATTATTAGAAAGCATCAAAAAATGGTGATTGAAGTCATTAACAAAAAAACTAAGTAGCATAGCAAAAGAATTGTTCATCTATACTGATATCACTGTATATTGTAATAGTTCTTTGAGTTCTCTTCATTTGGTCGCCAGTTCCTTCTGCTTGGTATGGTTAGGGTGGGTTATTAGAGGGTTTGGATTCTTTTAGAGCATGAGATGTGGCTCTCGGCTCATGGGTTGGTGTTGGGTGCTTTGTGTTTATTGCTTGGTTCTATCAGTCTTTGCTGTTGGATAGGCTTCGTGTTGATCGATTGATTAGTTCTGTTGGTGGTCTAGCATGACTAGTGAGGACTGGTTTGGATGGAGCTAGGGTGGGGGCTGCTTTTTCCCAGGTTTGAGAGAACACCATCATTGTGCATTTAATACACAGCCTACTTTCACCTACGTTGGCCCTCTGTTTAACACAGGGCACTTTTCAATCTGGCTTGCCAGTTTATTGATCTCTCTTGCTTAATTTATGCTCATGTCTTGATGTAACCAGGTTTTGTTTGGTGGGGACACCAGACCCACACCACAAACTACACGAGTATATAGACAGAGATGACGGAGGATGGCCCAGCCTGTCACGCTTTGGTTGTTATTTTATTGTTATTTTATTTATTTAGCCCATTTAGGCCTGCTCATTGTTATTTTATTATTTATGTTAAACAGTTTGATTTGATAGGCCGAGCCCAATAACGGGATGTTTTAGGGTTTACTGTTTATATATTTTTCTGTCATTTTGAGAGACAGTTTTGATGATTAATGAAAAATTTCCAGACTTTGCATATCTCCAATTCCCTTTCTTCTCTTCTTCAGCTTCTTTCTTTTCTAAAGCTTCTTTCTGTTCTTGCTTTAATTTTATTATTTATTGTTCCGCATCAAATTTGATATCAGAGCATGGCTTTTAATTGTTTTTACAATTAAACGATCCACAGGTTTATGTTTAACCCTAGATTGATCTAAAAGAGAAAAAAAGAAAGCATACTGTTCGGATTACAAAAAAAAACTGTTCATCGTCGATCTTCAGCAGCGGCGCCCTGCCATCAGCGCCACCTCAAGCAATCACAACGACAGACCCACCACCAAGAAGACCTGCACATCAGTCCCACTGAACGATTGACCATTCTACATCAACGCTAGTCACAGCCAACGGTCACAGCCAACGGTCACAAGTCCACGCCGATTTACTGCCTTCTACAACCCGCAACGCCGCCACCACAACAGCTCTTTGTCTTCGGTTCCAAATTTGCTAACCATCAGCGCCAGCCGCACCCCAGCAACAGCACCAACCGCAACGCCACCATCCACAGTGCCCCCACCTTCAGCAACGACAATGGATCAACAGGCCCCCGTCTAGCAGCGACACCACAGACAACACCGCCTCTTCCCTCGCACCGCCGGGCCCAAGCAGAGTCACGAAGCCTCGCTTCGTGTGCCGTCGCCGACAGCAGCGGCAACAGTTCACAGAAGCTAGGGAAGCAAGAAAACAGAAGCTGCAAACATAATTAACCTAGCCACCTCAGCACCACGTTAGAGCATCCGTGGCATATGCCATGTCATCAGTTCTGCCACATCACCTGTCATGTCATCAGTTCTGCCACGTCAGCGCCCCACATCATCTGCCTCATCAGCATATCCTGCCATGTCAGTTGCCACGCAATCCTCCACTGCCACATCATACGGTCAGAATTTTTACCCATTGAAAATCATCATTCCTGGTATGTTTTTACACTTGTTAACCAATATTTAGCATTAATATTATTTTTTTATGCTTGCTCGTAACTAAAACATAGCCCGCCTTTACATTGAATTACCTTAATTTTGAGCTTATTTAGCATTGAAGATCTAATCCTCTTAATTAATTGTGGAGCTTGGTTAAATTAGTGGGAAAACTAAAACATTGTGTTTGGATTACTTGTGTGCATTTAGAGGACTTGCATTGCTTGCTTGCGCATTTTCTTGGTTTAATCTGTCATTACTCAGTCTCCAAGATAATTAAAAAAATTTTAAAAAAATTATTTTCTTTATTTCTATTTTTTTATTTTTTTTATTAGCTATAATTTTATTTTACGTTTTACTTGCAAGTGTTATTTTGTGATCTCAGTCTCAGGATTAGTTTTGCATGCATTTACGTAGTGGTCGTCTAGCACACAATCTAGAAGTCATAGCTACCATGGACCCGAACTCTAGTAATGTTCTTAGAGATATTCAAGAACAATTACAACTTATGTGAACGGAAATGAGCAACATGTCCAATCAAATGAACAACCTTTCTGGGAGGATGGAGTCCATAAAAACTTTGCAAATACGACAGTCTAGTGAAAGTGAGCATTTTAGTGACAACCATAGGAATCCTTAAAGACCAGTTCCTCGTAGGAACTACCACCATAACCAACACCAAGGTCACAATGACTTTGATGACCCTCATGATAGTGAGCATTCCAATGATTACCGTCACAGACCAGATCATCCTAGGAACCGTCAATACAACCGCAATTAGGGCCATCACGACTATGATGACCCTGACGAGCGAGTCATGAGGCATATCAAGGTAGAAGCCCAAACTTTTGAGGGTCAACTTGACTCGTGGATTTTTGATAGATGGATCTGTGACATGGATCAATTCTTTGGCTGGTATAATCTATCTGAGAATAGAAGGGTAAGATTTGCAAAGATGAAACTTAGTGGAACTGCTCAGCTCTATTGGGAAAGTGTAGAAGAGTCTTTGATTAGGAGAGGTCAACCCCCTATTACTGACTGGGTTGAAATGAAGACTAATTTAGAAGAAAAGTACTTACCTCGTTCTTATAGAGAAAATCTTTTGGACCAGTGGAATAACTTGAGGCAAGGTGGCAAGTCTGCCAATGAATATGTGGCACAATTTGATGAGTATAGGATGAGGTGTGCAGTTAGGGAGGATGAAGTGATGACCCTATGTAGATTTCAAAAAGGCTTAAACGATGACCTTAGAAGAGAGGTTGTGCTTAGGGGTGTTTCCACCCTTGATGAAGCTTATACCCTAGTACAAAATTATGACTTGGTCACAAAAAGCCAGTGGACAAGACGTCAGGACACTCGTAATACCCCTTCTAGATCTCAACATGGTAGTAATAACTCCATATTAGGTGCCCCACCTCGTAAACCCAATCTTTTGATTTCCCAGATACCTAGAGAAGACAAGGGTAAGGGTATTTTTCATGAAGCACCTAAAACTTCAAGAATTCAGTGCTTTAAGTGTCAGGGTTTTGTCATATTTCCTCTACCTGTCCTAATAAGGCTTTGTTCATCAATGGGCAAGAGGATATGGATGAAGAAGATACTTGTGATGATAAGGTATATGAACCTAATCCCGATGATTTTCAAGATCTAAATGATGAGGATGATGAGTCTAACTTGCTAGGATGTGTTAGGTCTATATCCACTCAAATCAAGACAACCAGGTTAGGTGTGGTTAGATGTGCTTTAACACAATCTAAAGGAACTGAGGATTGGAGAAGGACTGCTATTTTTTACACTTATATTAAATATGGAGATAAAGGGTGTAAGATCATCATAGACTGTTTTAGTTGTATCAATGCAGTTTCCTTGGGTAGTGTATCCCGCTTAGGCTTAAAGTCTGTTCCACACCCTAAACCCTATAATATGTCTTGGGTTAATGATACATCTATAGCGGTCAGAGAGAGATGTCTTTTTCCCATTAAGATTTTTGACTATCATGATGAAATTTGGTGTGATGTCATTCCCATGGATGTAGGGCACGTCATTTTGGGTAGGCCTTGGTTATATGATTTGGACGTTACAATCTTTAGATGATCAAATTCTTGTTCATTCACTTTTCAAGGTAAAAAAATCCAACTTATTGGATTACCCCCAAGGTTTAATGATAATAGTCAAAAGAAGAATAAAGTGAAAGATGGAGGGCTTAACATAATAAGTCCTAGGGAGTTTGATAAGGAGCTTTGTGAGGAGTCTGTTGTGTTTGCTGTAGTGGCTAAAGAGATTGTAGAAGACTTTTTAGAGGAGCCACCTGAAGAGGTAAAAGAAGTGTTGAGAGAATTTCTAGATGTTTTCCCTTCTGAACTACCTGATGCTTTACCCCCTATGCGTGATGTTCAACATGCCATAGATTTTATCCCTGGGGCTACATTACCAAACTTGCCTCACTATAGGATGAACCCGAGTGAACAGGCTGAATTGCAAAAGCAAGTATGCGAGTTGTTATAAAAGGGATTTATAAGAGAGAGTTTGAGCCCTTGTGCAGTACCTGCACTGTTAACACCCAAGAAAGATGGATCATGAAGAATGTGTGTCGACAGTCGAGCCATCAATAGAATTACAATTAAGTATCGTTTTCCAATTCCTCGATTGGATGACATGCTAGATATGATAGTAAAAGCCCAGATCTTCTATAAGATTGACTTGAAGAGTGGATATCATCAGATTAGGATCCGTCCGGGAGATGAGTGGAAAACAGCATTTAAGACTAAGGACGGTTTATATGAATGGCTAGTCATGCCTTTTGGCCTTTCCAATGCACCAAGCACTTTTATGAGAGTAATGACACAAGTGCTTCGGCCATTTATGGGAAAGTTCTTGGTGGTATACTTTGATGATATTCTTATTTATAGCAAAACCAAGGAAGAGCATTTCGATCATCTTATTCAAGTTTGTTTGCAAATGTCAAAAAATGTTCCTTCTTTACAGATCAAGTGGTCTTTTTAGGGTTTATAGTGTCATGGAAAGGAGTCTCTGCTGACCCCTAAAAAGTCCAAGCGATAGTAGATGGGCCTGAACTTAAGACTATTCATGAGGTTCGTAGTTTTCATGGGCTTGCGACTTTCTATCGTCGTTTTATTAAGGGATTTAGCACCATGATGTCGCCTATTACAAATTGTTTGAAACAAGGTGAGTTTAAGTGGAGTAAAGGAGCTAATAGGGCATTTGAAAGAAGAAAATGACGAAGGCCCCAGTAATACGGCTACCTGATTTTACTAAAGTGTTTGAAGTAGAATATGATGCTTCGAGAGTCGGTATAGGTGGAGTACTTAGTCAGGAACGTCACCCTGTAGCCTACTTTAGTGAGAAACTTAATGAGGCAAAATAAAAGTACTCAACTTATAATAAGAAGTTTTATGCGGTGGTTCAGGCCTTGCGTTATTGGCGCCATTACTTGTTACCACAGGAGTTTGTTCTTTACTCCGACCATGAGGCCCTTCGCTATCTTAACTCCCAAAAGAAGCTTAATCATAGATATGGTCATTGGGTTGAATATTTGCAAGCATACTCATTTGTTTTGAAACATAAATCTGGAATAGAGAATAAGGCTGCAGATGCTTTGAGTCGTCGGGTAACGCTGTTATCTGTAATGAGTGTTGAAGTCACAGGATTTGAGAGACTCAAAGAGGAGTATGAATCTTGCTCAGAATTTGGAGAAATATACTTGACATTGAAGGATGAGAATCACCGTGTTATAAATGGTTATCACCTCCAAGATGGATACTTATTTTGGGATAATAAGCTTTGTATCCCGAAAACATCCGTGCGTGATTTTTTGATATGGGAGATTTAAGCTAGAGGTCTCTCAGGACATTTTGGAAAGAATAAAACCATCGAAGAAGTGGAACGCCAGTTCTTTTGGTCTAGTTTGAAAAGAGATGTCGTTAAATTGGTAGGTCAATGTCGAACTTGCCAACTAGCTAAGCATAGAAAACAAAATACTGGTCTTTACACCCCATTGCTCATTCCTACTTGCCCTTGGCAAGATGTGAGCATGGATTTTGTGTTTGGGCTTCCATGTACTGCAAAGAAACATGATTCTATTTTTGTGGTTGTCAACTGCTTCTCTAAAATGGCCCATTTTATTCCTTGTACTAAGACCACAGATGCTTCCAAAGTTGCAAAACTCTATTTTGATGAGATTGTCAAGTTGTATGGTCTTCCCCAAACCATAGTTTCGGCTAAGGATGTTAGATTCACAAGTTATTTCTGGAAAACCCTTTGGCATATGGTGGGAACCAAATTGAATTTTTCTACTGCTTACCACCCCCAAACTGATGGTCAAACTGAGGTGGTTAACAAGAGTTTGGGCAACCTTTTAAGGTGTCTAGTGAGTGATCATAATCGGAATTAGGATATGATTCTTCCTACGGCCCAGTTTGCCTATAATAGCTCTATCAATAGGTCAATAGGCATGAGTCCCTTTGAAGTTGTACATGGTTACAAGCCTAGGAAACCTTTAGACCTTCTTTTCATGTCCCTTCATGCTAGAGTGTATGAGTCAGCCGAGTCTTTTGCACGTAGAATTCAGGATTTGCATATTGAGATCACTAAACAGATTCAAGCAAGTAATGCGCAATATAAACTTCAAGCTGATTTACATAGACGACATAATGAGTTTAATGTGGGAGACTATGTTATGATACGGATTAGACCCGAGCGGTTTCCTTCGGGACCTAATCGAAAATTACATGCACGTAGTGCCGGACCTTTCAAAGTGCTACAACAGGTTGGTCCAAATGCTTATGTTCTTGATTTACCACATGATTTTGGCATTAGCTCTACATTTAATATTGAGGATCTAGTTGCATACCACAAACCACTTCCTATTCCAGATGATCCATTTGAGATACCACTTAACTCCCCTTCTAATGATCCTATTGAAACCTCTATCCCTTTCACCTTGACATCAGCACAAAAGGATAATATTGATGCTATTCTGGATGAACAAGTTGTTTTTAACAGGAATGGTGAGGTTTAACGGTTTCTAGTTTGTTGGGTGGGTCGACCTGACTCAGATTGCACTTGGATTACTAGAGATACTTTGCAGCAGCTTGACCCAGATCTTTGGGAGTACTATCAGAGTCGGCCAGTACTACACTCGACAGGGTCGGGTTTCTCTAACCCCGGGAGAGTTGGTGGGGACACCAGACCCACACCACAAACTACACGAGTATATGGACGGAGACGACGTAGGATGGCCAAGCCTGTCACGCTTTGGTTGGGAGACTAAGCCCATTTGGGCCCATTTCATTGTTATTTTATTTATTTAGCCCATTTGGGCCTGCTCATTGTTATTTTATTATTTATGTTAAACAGTTTGATTTGATCAGCCGAGCCCAATAATGGGATGTTTTAGAGTTTACTATTTATATGTTCTTCTGTCATTTTGAGAGACACTTTTGATGATTAATAAAAAATTTATAGACTTTGCATATCTCCAATTCCCTTTCTTTTCTTCTTCAGCTTCTTTCTTTTGTGAAACTTCTTTCTATTTTTGTTTTAATTTTATTATTTATTATTCCACATCAATGTTTTTTTTTTTTTTTTTCCATTCGGTTTCTTTTCTTGGTTTGGCATTAGTGGCTTTTGTGCTTCTGTTGTCATTTCATTATGCCCTGTGTGCGCTTTTTTTTTTTTGGTTTTTTTTGCTCAGCCTGTGTCCTTGATTTCTTTCATACTTTCACATCAGTTGGGGTATACATAACAAAAAAAAATTCTTAGTGGTTTTCCCTGCATTCTTTCTTGCTGCTTGGGCTCCTGTTGCTGCCCTCTCAGTTTTGTTTTCTTGGTGTGTGCTCTTTGGCTTCTTTTTTTTATCATTATCTTTTGACCATGCCTTTTCTTATGCATCCTTTTTTTTGACAGGTTTTCTGACGCCCTGCAAAGCTTCCCATCCTTTCATTTGCTGCGTCTATCTTGGTTTTGCAGGTGGGTTATCGTTCTCTATTGTTTTTTATGGGTTGCCTTTTCTTGGTGGCTTTGTATTGCTTGCTTGGCTATGTTTGTGGTCTGTGATTCTTTTTTTATTTGGTCATCAGATGCTTCATCTTCTTCTGTTTATTCTTGCTTATGTTCTGTTCTTTGCCTGTCTTTTTATTTGCTTTTTTTTGGGGTGGGAACACTTGCCTTGTCCACTAACTGTTTGATTATAAGTTTGTTTATCTCTTTATCACCTCTTGCTTCGTGTCAGCTTTTCTGTGTTTCTTCGCTTTTTTCCCCTGCTATGTGTGAAGGACAAGCAATCCATGGAATTCGTTGGATTGGTTGTGATTGTTTTTGTGCAAGAGGTTTGATCTTTAATCTTGGTTTAGGGTCGTCATTAAATTAAGATTAGGCATGACCAGTGTGGTTACTGTGCTACCTTTGATTTCTATGTTTTTTGTCCTTCCATTGTTTGGGATGAGAGGCTTTCAACCAGCCATCTTATTTTGAATGTTGGAGAGTGCACCACTGAGTTAAATGTGTCATTGCCATGTCTATGTGAATTGTCAGTGCTTCGAATCCATTAATTTGTTTTTTGTTCATTATTTACACCGAGATTTTGGTTCAACCATTTCTGTCTCATAAGCTGGATTTGTGTGCATTTATTTAGGCTCGCTTGATGTTATCTACGTATATATCTTCTTGAAATCTCGGTTGTTTGGTTGTCATGTCATTTTTTTAAAAGATGGTCATGATGCTAGCCTACGTTTAAAAATGTAATATGGCCATTGAAGATTGCCTTGCTCATAATAAGGGTTTCTTAATGTTATGGCTTGCTTTTAGACTTAGATGCAACAAGCATGTGTTATGAAATATAGATTAGAGACAAGCTGTGAGACTGGATTAATGAAGTGTACACAGAGACTTTTTCAAAGCTTATACTTGGTCTAGAGTCTTTTTCAAACATCACCATTCCAGCACCTCCTTTTCTGGCAATCTCCCCTGATTCATTTGTTTTATGTGTGTGTTTGGGGTGTTTGACCCCTGTCTTATTCCATAAAATGGTAGCACAAAATAGTTTAGCAGAGTTGGTAAACTGCAGGGAAGAAAAGCCTGCTCTTTTTTTAGTTGGGATTAATAGAAGACTCGCTGGATATGTGTGCGCAGAATTATTGTGTCCTAGATTCTATATTTTGGGCAGCAATCAAAGCTGTCAAGTTATATTTGTGATTTTGAAAATTTAGTGAATTGGGTCATTTTATAATCTTTTTAATCTATTTAGGTTTGGGTTGAGAGATTAATGATCCTTTTTTTGTTAAGATTTTCATTGATGAAGGGATTGATCAATAGAGAATTGGATGATCAAGAGTCATGAACCCTTATGAATTAATTTGAGAAGCTACTTTTGAGTAAAGAAATGTGGTTCTGAAATTATAATGTACAGTGTGGATAAGAGCATCATTATGAATTTTACAGGATTCTTCTACCAGTCTCATGGCTATGTAGGCATGCTTTTGATGGATATAACTGACAAAAGTGGTCAGCTAGGGAGGAGGGGTTGAGGTATGTGTTTTATACTGAAGATTGAGGTTATAAAAGAATTATGGTGATTGAGAATTAAAAAACATGTTTTTTTATTGCTGTCAACGCATGTTAACTTTAATGGTGCTGGGAAATCAACTTTGTTTTAGGATTAAGCTTCAGAGCATGATTATTTCATTAGTTGACTCTGGTAATCTAAATGAGCTAAATGTTTGCATTGAAATGAAATGAAATGAAATGTGGCTAAATCCTTGCCTACTTGCACGATACCCTTGCTATGAAAAGATCAAGGCAACAGTCATAAGGGGCAATATAGAGGATTGTTATTGGTTAGAATTTTCTTGGTTGCACATTTAGGCTTTGGATAACTTTCATGAAGCTGCCATTCATTTGGACTAGATAATGCAGCCTTTACAAGGATTATCATGCTTAATTCTTTGATGTATGAGACCATGACAGATCAAAAGGTGATATTAGATGGAGATGACATCACATTAGATTTTGGCAAGTGGAGAAATTCAAGGAATGGCTAGAAATGAGAATCAGATTGTGAGAGTTAGGGACTATACCATAATCAAGAGAAACTGTCCACCTTTACATGGTAATCTATTCGAGTTTTCCAAATGTTGGAATTTTTTCGTGCAACCAGGTTTCTTATATGCAAGAACATGTGTACGTTCTAAAAGTTAAACTTATCTAGTCCCAGTATTCTACCAATGCTATCCTTTCTATCATATCCTGCTCAGCTATCCTACCCATCCTCTATTGTCTAATAAGTGGCTGGTCTCTTTCACTCTATACAATAGAAGGGATGCATGCACTTTCCACCAAGTCATATAAGAAGGAGTCCCAGTATTCTACCAATGCTATCCTTTCTATCATATCCTGCTCAGCTATCCTACCCATCCTCTATTGTCTAATAAGTGGCTGGTCTCTTTCACTCTATACAATAGAAGGGATGCATGCACTTTCCACCAAGTCATATAAGAAGGGAAACCGATAAGAGGCACTAAATTGATACCAATATGTAGTTTTTTCGCAAACAATTATCATGTTGTGGTTATCCATAAAAAATTAAGTTTCTTTCAGTAATATTTTAATGATTTTTTTAAAAATACATCTCCATAATTTGGCATGCCTTTCCAAAATATAAAGCTCCACAAGGATCTGTTTCTCCTTATGTTGAAAAAGTGCAGCTATCAAGTTCATCATCAAACCACGAGCATAGATATTTCCAATGTATTATTAAAAATGACAAATATCAACTGAAACCAAGAATTAAACCAAGTGCTGAAAAGAAATTCAATGTCCGATTTCCTAAATCCTACCTCTAATGTTATCACGCAAGGATAAAAAATGAAACTGGCAATTAAATTATTATGTGTTAAGTTTTTCTGTTGGAGCAGGTGGTTCACTACCTTAGCATTTACCAGAAAAAATATGTTGGCTCAACATATTGTTCTTTTCCTGTTAAGTGTCACCACTTTGTATATTATTGTATTCCTGTTTTCAAAGCACATATGATTGTTAAACAAACGTCATAGAAAGAGGGTGCGCGCACGCACGCAAGGATAAAAAATTAAATTGGGAATTAAGTTATTATGTTTTTATCTTTTAAGTTTGAGCTTGAGGAAGCTTTTGTTTGTTGGTTTTTTTTATAAGGGGTGTATATATGTATAGATATATACATGTTTTGGTTGCAATAGAAAAGAAAGAATGTGTGTATTGTGGTTGGACCATGCCTCTTTTTATTTTATACATTTTTAATGTGGTGGGAAACTAACTGTAAGGCTAACTGATTGTCCATATTTTTTATTGTCCAAGTTATTTTCGTTGTCATTTTTTATCATTGAGGAGCATCCTTTCTATTGCTCATAGAACCATATATTATAGGAGCAATGTTCCTTTTTAGCATGTTATTAGGTCCAATGATCATAAAAAGACATGATGGGAACAGATAGTTGTTGTGGGATTGCCATCCTAAGTGAGTTTAATGGGATGATATGACTATTGCTAACAGTCAAACTTTTAAAGAATTGTTACGAGAATTGGAGAAAGGGTGTTTGATAAATAATGTTGTTCGAGAATTGCTCAGGCCAAAAATAGCATTGCCTTTCATCTTGATTTATCAATGGATGCAGGCTACTGCATATTTAAGCTAAGACAAAACTTATGAGGTTTTTGTCGTTTTTGTTGATGTTTGGGGAGTTCATAACCTGCACTTTGTATTTTTGTTATGATCATTGCGTCTAACATTTTCTCATTTTTAATTTTTAAGTCAATGGTGTTTTCTATCAATAACATCAAGAAATACATCTTCCATGCATCCCTCCGTGCTCAGGTGTGTCACGTCTGGGTGCCGAAACTAAACGATGAAACAAGCAGTTTCAATTGCTTGTTTGTTGTCAGGTCAGATAATTCTTTATCATGATTTTTGTCACGTAACATTTATAAGGAAATAATTTTCAATTGCTTGTTTGTTGTCCGCCTCTTTTCTTTTCTTGTAATTTTCCTTGCAATCTAACATTTGATTTGCTTTTTTTTTCTAAGGAAATCCTTATTTTTCCTTTTCTCGCTTTCGTTTATTTTCTTTATTTCTAAGGAAATCCTAACCTCATTGGCACTGCTGTCCCTATGGTATTTTAATCTAGAGATTTCTGAGCTTCTCCCGTATAAGCATCAATGCACTGTCTACTCTTCACTCTGATCCTTTACTTTGTTTTTTGTCATTTATTCTTTGCCTTCTAACACGCCTTAACCTTTTATTTCTCAGCTTTGGCCAAATGCCGCTTCAAATTCAGCGGCTCCCGCCTTTCGCAAACGCTATTAGATCAATTAATGAAAACAGAGCTTCAATAGCTGACTTGACCTTTATAGAGGTTGGTGGTACGATAGTTGTCCCCAGTGCACAAAATCATTATCTGGCGAAGGAAAAGATCCGAGATGTACTGAGCATCCTGCAGTGACACCAACACCGTGGTAAAAAAAATATTATTGTTATACACATGCTTACCTTACATGAATGTAGTCGTAGCCCAACATAATTTCAACAATAATACTCCTATTTATCGTATAATAATATACATTAATATTTATAAGCTCAAATGTGATAAGAAGATATAGAATTTAAATGAACTTGTAAAAAGATGAATGAATATAAAGATGAAAAGATAAAAGAAGACAAATAGATATCCAAATGATTTCATAATATTATCGAAAATTTATAAATGGTTTTACCAGAAAAATTATAAACGGTATAAATTTCTTTTGGTAATAGAAAGTTAAAAAT
>Ga0325404_1003966_pt1 | contig 15775 bp, 10 predicted proteins | sample PopdelMetagenome_18_FD_205664 | JGI IMG/M metagenome (GOLD analysis project Ga0325404, IMG submission 205664) | Populus deltoides microbial communities from Bellville, Georgia, United States - Xylem-Control-R1 | ecosystem: Host-associated > Plants > Phyllosphere > Stem > Wood/Secondary xylem... | reverse complement strand
GGAGACTGCGGTAAATGACGCAGAAGAAGAAGGAGAAAGAGGAGGAGGAGGAGAAGGAGGAGGCTGACCTGGCGGTGGTGGTGTTGTGGTTGACGGTGGCTTAAGGTGGAGATGTTGCGGTGTCAAGTGGTGGTTCCTCCTTTTTTCTCTTCTATTTCTTGGCGTTTATTCTTCCTTTTCTTTTCCTTTATCTGTTTCATTTTGTTTTGCTTTGGTTTTTCTTCTGTTCTTCTTTCGCTCTCCTCTCTGTGTCTGTTTTATTTTGTTCTTCTCGCCTCCAATATTTTTTTCTATCTCCCACCAATTCTCTCCTCCATGTTTGTCTTTATTGTTTTCCTCTTTGTTCCCCTTCTTTCACCTCCCTTCCCCTCCTCTGTTTCCTCCAAAATTGTCCCGTTCATCCCCCTCTCTATAACCTCACCTGTTTTCCCCCCTCACCGCCTGTTGAGGGGGGTATTTATAGGGGTAAGGGGAGTGGGAGCTACCCTACCCCTATAAGTGACGAGGATAGGGTACTATGGCTAAGCTGACCTTTGTGCAGTTGCCTAGAGCCACCCACAGGGCATACCTCACATGCCCCTCCCATGATGGTGGCAGGCCATGAGGGGCATGGCTTTATTTTAGGGTTTAGGCAAGTAGGGAGAGAGAGGGAGAGGGAAAACGTAGGGGAACAAAACTTCTTCTTCTCCTGCTGCACGTCTAGAGCAAGAAGAAGCACAGTGCCAATCAAAACAACATTGTTTTGTGCTTTTTTTTAATGAACAATGCATGAAACGACATCGTTTTGTACAAAACGCGCTCTTTCATTTAAAAGGAAATGACGTTAAAAACATGAAAAATTCCAAATCAGTCCTCAATTTGTGATTTGTTCAATCAAGTCCTCAATTGCAATTTTAATTTTAAGAAACAGTTCAATTGTGTCCGTGCCAAAAATCGGATGTCAACCCTCAAGTTGGCCGCCATTTTTATTTTGGTCTCTGGTCTTAGATTTATGCAATTTGACCCTCAATTGATTAATAAACTTTTAAGTTCTTTAATTTGGCCCTTGATGTAGACAATTTCAGTCCCTCTATTTACGAGTCTTTTCCAGTTTGGTCCTTGTTTTAGATCTCTTCAATCAAGTCCATAATGAACCATCAAACTTCAATATTTAAGCAATTAAGCCCCTGATTTGACTAAATCAACTCTTGAAAATTATAACTTGAGTCCTGAACTTTAATTTCTTTCAATTAAAGCCCAAATTGACTTAAAAATCAATTTTTTATTGCAATCAAACCCTCCATAAATTCAATTAAACCGTCAATAAAATTTAATTGAGTCCATAAACATCTGATTTTGGATTTTTCTTAAATTGAATTTTCTTTGTCAACAAGGCTCTCATTAGTCACAAATATACTGTCAAATTTAAATCTTTGTATTTATAAACTTCCTTAACCAATTTTCAGCCATTTTCTAGGCGTTCCGACATCCTCTTCTCACTGCAATTATATTTTCTTTATTTCTTTTCAATATATTTTTTGATTTTTGTTTTGGAAGAGAAAAGGTGAATTTAGGGAATAACCCATAAAATGGGTTATGACAATGAGGCTGAGATAACCTCAAAGAAAGCAAAATAAAACAAAGTATAAAGCTTAATTTTCAATCAACCCAATATTGAAGGATAAAATTCAAAAAAAAAACATTCAATTGAAAAAGGATAAAAAAAAACCCTAAGGCGACTGGGCTAACCTGCGACCAGAATCATGAGACCGTAATAAACCCATAGAAAGCAAACAAAAAAAAATTATATAGCTCAATTCTCATTCAACCCAATATTGAAGGAATAAAATGAAAAAAACAAATTAAAAAAAATCTCGGGTCAACCTATCAAACCCGAGTCTTAAGACCGAGATAAATCCATAAAAAGAAAAAAAAATTATGAAGTCAAATTCCCAATAAATCCAATGTTGAAGGATGAAATAAAAAAAAATATTCAATTAAAAAAAAGACAAAAAAAATATTCAATTAAAAAAAAAACAAAAAAAAGACACCCAAGTCAAATCCATATAGAATAACTATTTATTATGTCTTGTTTAGTGTACTCAAGTTGCAACAAATTATTATTATTATTATTATAAATTTCATGTTTGATTTGAAAGGTTGATTTCTTTTTGCTATAAATATGTTTTATATATGCTGATATTTGTTTTTGCTCATCCATTCATGAAGCCTGTAGTCTTATATGATAATATAAGAAAAAAAAATGAAAGTTGATCAAATTTAAAATACAAAATCCCCTTTTAGTTTGAATATTTTTGGCTTTGGCCTTCGTGAGCAAATCAAATTTGAAGTAAGGAATCTCTTTTAGCTTTTATGGATATATCATAAGGATAGTCATACGCAAGTTACTATTAGATGCTAGCTCGAGTATGGTCATTTCAAGCAAAAGAGAGGTTCCTTAATTCAATTAATTATTTACTTATTTTGAAGACTTTTCTTTTTATTCTATAAAAAAAACTTCTTTCTTGAGAGACCATAGATATAGTTTCATGCATAACTCAACTCATTAGATTAATTAAATTTATGTCATCTATGTAGGTGTTTAACTGATCATCGCGAATTTTTCATTCGTTTATCTCTTTACTATCAAGTAAGTTCTTGTGAAGATTCTTCTTTTTTTATTTGTTTATTATTGTATTTATGATACGCATACAACCTTAATTTATATGTCATGAAATTGCATTATTCATAGAAATTGCCTCTTTAACTCACAAGTCTTTGTGATGCTAATATAAATACATCTAGACTGGAATGTTTTAGGGTCATTTAGAATTTTGAGTGAAGATAAGTTTAAGAATAATTCTTTCTTTTAGAATTTGATAGACTCTTTGAGGCAAAATTATAACAAATAACTAGTTGTTCAATTATCTGATTTTTAATCATAATCTACATGAATTACAAAATTAGAAATCTCATAAACCCTTTAAGAATTGGATGATTGTTAAATCTTGAGTGCTAGCTTTTTTCTAACTCTTTATTAACTCTTTAATAAATATCTTTATAAGAGTTATGAGTAACATTATTGTATTTATAGGAAAAACATAACTCTAACTATAATAAAATATCACTTTGCTCCCTAAAAAATATCACATGTTTTATTTCGGCACAACTATTAAAAATATATTCAATTAAGTCTCTACTTAATTTTTCTAGGTTTGCAATTATAATCCTTTATATAAATTACATTAGTTCCTCAATTTTTAAAAACTTATTTATAGTCAAGTAAAACTTGATTTTAATTTCTTGTTGTTCCTAATATATTAACCCAATTATAAACTATAATCCTAATTAAAATATGATTAGATATATTAAATAACTTAATTTATCATCAATCTAATAATTGATTAATATATATTTGAAGGTTATGTACTATGCATTACAACCTATTATGATTTTTAACATATTAAAAACGTTATTTATGGTTTGAGTTAACCTTTCAACAACTAGTATATCAATATAACTAATATTCTTTCATTTGTATCGTTTTGATGTAGACATTTAACCATAAAGTATGTTTATGTTGTCAAATTATATCAATTTTCAACACGATAGTCATTGATTATTTGAATAAGATTTAAAATGCTTTTCAAATATCATTCTACCTTATTTAAGGATTTCATAATCAATTTTATTTGAGAATACATGAAATATTTTATAGTTTCTATGGTGATAAATCATTTTTTGATCACTTAAATACTTTTATAAATTTTTTATTATATCCAATTCCTGATCATTTTTTTGCATCTGATTTAAGAAACGTGTAGTCAAGATCCAAATATAGTTTTCCCTATATAAGATAATTTAGTTATCTCAAGTCTAAGGATCACTTATAAAATTGTCAAAAGAGTCTTTTCATGTAAATAGGTAATCTCTCCATATGAAATCATTGTGCAATTAATGTGCTTATCATTAAATAAACACCTATATATTACTTTCAAATATACCTTATATCCTAGTCTATGAGAACAACTATTTTCTTTTATAAAAGAATCTAAAGGTAAACAGTCTCCTATTTGTTTATGATGACAATAAATATATAACTTAAATATAAAAATATGTCTCCCCCTATCTTTTGCAATGTATTAGGTGACTCTTCATACTTGAATTCCATGTACTAGATGTAGCCTCTTCATGCAAGGAAGCAGGTGGTGGTGACCTAAACATAGCTTCAATTATGTCATCACTACTAGTCTCATGCTCTTCTTCCTCATCATCATGCTCTTCTTCCATGTACTCTTAGTTGGTCCTTAGGAACCCAAACACCGTCCTTATTCAAGACATTTCATCTTGGTTAGGGTCTTATTATCTATTTTCATAAGCTTTAAATATGGATTCCTATCTATACCCGTCAAAATAATCCTAAAATGCTAAAAAATAGAAATTAATGCTTGACCATATGAAATAGACTTTTGCTTTTGATCATATGGCATGATCGTATTCCTAATCATAATATACAGAAGATTTATTAGCCATCTCCTAATAACGCAATCGATTAAGCACATATCCATCAAAGTTACCTCATCAAAATGCTCTTTCTTTGGAAATATATTGTGTGCTATAATCCTATGTAGCAATCCAGTTCTTAACATCAAATCTTGACTTTATAATCCTTGGTTCCATTGTTATCCTCATATCAACAAAAAAAAAAACATTTTTATTAACATAGGATAACTAACTTTCTTCAAATAATATATTATGCTCCAACCATTTCCTAAAACATAATGTCTATATCAAAAGCATTGAGATCATTTCCCAAGCCTCTTTTTATAGCATTAGACCTATTTGCAGAAGAATTTTGAAATCTTTGAATATCATCACCTTGGTAAGAGGTTCAATTATTAGCCCTTTTGCTTATTGATTCCACATTTTTTGTGCTTTTCTTGCTTGCTATTATACTTGAATCTTCAAGAAATAAGCTAAAAATATGATCAAGAGGATGTATTTCGGTGAGTTTTTGAGAGAAAGTTGGGTTTAGGGTTTGTTTTATTTTCTAATTTTGTTTGAGAAATAACAAATATGTATACTGCCAAGCAATCAACCAACTAATTGTTTTGTGTTAAGCTTATCTGGTCGGCCAATTAATCCCAAGTTGAGAATTTCCTAAAATTCTCTTTAGATCCTTTCTTTGTACTAAAAATAAATCCTTTCTATATAAAAATTACATCCAAAAGACAAAGAAATCGAGGTGCTAAAAATTGAAAATATGAATAATAACCTTGTTATCAATTATCTGACTCAACCGATCAGCCAATTAATCTAGTTATATGAGTAGATCGGATGGTTCACACAAAAACCTATATTTTTTAAATTTTATCATCCAAATATATTTTATAAGTAATGATATACCAATTTGTCCAACCTTTAGACTCAAATTCCTTGTAGTTTGCAAAATTGATCTTACTTAGTGGCTTTGTGAAATCTACTAATTGGTGTTCTGTGCTTATAAGCTTAAGTACAATATCTCTTTTTACAATGTGATTCCTTATGAAGTGAAGTCTTACTTTTATATGTTTTGTACGCGAGTGTTGGATTGAGTTTTTATAAAGACTTATAGCACCAGTGTTATCACACTTAATGAGTATATGATCAAAATTAAGTTAATAGTCTTCTAGGATTTATTTCATCCATAAACTTTTTACACAACAACTACATGCCACTATATATTCTGCTTTAGTGATTGATAGGGCTACTAAGTTTTGCTTTTTATTAGCCCAAGATACTAGTAAGAATCCTAAAAAATGACATGTTTCACTAGTATTTTTTTCTATCAACCTTGCATCTGACAAAGTATGTATTTGAATATATGATAAAGTTTTACTCGCTTCCTTTCAGATACCATAACTCTAAATCTACCGTACCATGCAAAAAGAAAAAAATACGTTTTACAACACTTACATGTGATTTTTAAGCAAGCTTGAAAACATGCACATAAACATACACAAAACATGATATCAAGTTTACTTGCAGTTAAGTATAAAAGAGATCCGATCATACCTTGATATTTAGTGATGTTTACATTCTTACCATTTTTGTTCATATTAAGCTTAATTGATGTTCCCATGAGTTATCGACAACTTTAACTTGTTCCATCCTAAATCTTTGTAGAAGATCTTTGATGTACTTGCTTTGGTTGGTGAAGATACCATCCTTTGTGTATTTGCTTTGCAATACAAGGAAGAAGTTCAATTTTTCCACCTTGCTCATTTCAAATTCATCTTGCATGCATTTTGTAAAATTCTTACAAAGAGATAATTTTGTCAATGTTAAAACCATTATCAACAAGAAAGGATTTTAATATATCATACCATGCTTTTGGTGCTTCTTTTAAACTATACAAGGACCTTATGAGTTTGAAAATATAATTGAGAAAATGAAAGTTTTCAAAACCTTGTGGTTGCTTAACATATACTTCTTCCATAATAAAACCATTTAAAAAAAATGTATTTTTAACATCCATTTGAAAAAGTTTAAAGTTAGCATGTTAAGCATAGACTGAAAACATCCTTATTGATTATAGTCCAGCTACCAATGTAAATGTTTCTCTATAATCAATACCTTCTTATTGATTATAACATGTGACAACTAGTCTAGCTTTGTTTCTAATTATTGTCCCATATTCATCAATTTTTTTCTAGGAATCCATTTTGTTTCTATTGTGGATTGATTGTTAGGTTTAGGGGCAAGTTCCTAAATATAATTTTTTTTAATTACTTTAACTCATCTTGTATGGCCAAAATCCATTTTTCATCCTTTTCAGCTTCTAGAAAGGACTTGGTTCTATTTGAGAAACAAATACAAAATGCCCACTAATGTTTCTAAGAGAAGCTCTAATTCTAGTTCCTTTAAATAGATTACTGATAATTAATCCGGGAGGATGGTAGCTTACATACCTTAGCTCTTTTAGTGTTATGAAGGAGTTACTTACCATTTCTTGATTATTGCTTGAGCTTGGCTGGTTTTTTTCCATTCATTTATTGTTAGTGGTGATTCCTTTTAGAACCTAAATTATATTAAGCTTTTTCCTTCTTAATAGAACATGCATAAATAATATGACCTCTGACTTTACAATAATTGCATTTATGGTTAGGGTCATAGGATTGTTTAGCTTTAACACAGTAATTTTTCAAATACTTTCGGTTCCTTTTAGGTTACCTAAACCTTTTTTTTTGTTAAAAACACACCTTTGACATGAAAGCATATTTTCTTTTGACATGAAAACATATTTTCTAAAATCTTGGAGCCTTGTATGAATTTAGCTAATGTTGTATTCAACTTTTCAACCTTTTCTTTTAAGGATTTATTTTCTTTTTCAAGTTGATTAACCTTTTTATTTTCATCAATAACAATACAAGTTTTATTTTCTAGAGTTTCTTTTCTACAAATAAGCATGCATAATTCTTTTTCAATAAACTATATTTTAAACCTAATTTTTTTAAATTCATCATATAAAGATTCAAGAGTATCATGCAACTCATTATAGTTAGGGTTAGATTCATCATCCAAAGATTGTACCTCATTTTCATTTTCGATAGCCATGAAGCATATGTTTGCCACATGCTTTTCTTCATCATTTAAACTTGAGTCAGAATTGTCACTCCTAGTAGTTGTCATTGCCTTATTATGATGATGATTTCTTATCTTGTATTGAAGAAGTGGACAATCTACTTTGATGTGTCCTGTCTTGTTGCATTTAAAACACCTTAGAAGTTCTTTGCTAGACTTTTCCTTATTCCCCATCTTTCTTTAAATTTAAGAATCTTTTATCTCCTTGTTTCTTCCTTAGAAAGCTCATGATTGCCTTGTAATTAAGGCAATATCCTCTTTAATGCTTTCTTGGTTATCATCATCATCATTACCCTCAATATGGTGAATGATTTTAAATGATGAATTTTTTTTTGACTTTTCCTCTTGTTCTTGTTATTCCATGTTAATCTCATGAGTCTTTAGCAACTCGTGGATTAGGAGACAACTAAAATAGAAATACAAGAAGATTCAATATGCTTAAAAGCTCACTTTTCCCTTGGTATTTCAAGTGTTCTCGACTTGTTATCACAAGGAGAAAGAGAAGAAGAAAAACTACTAAATTAGAAATCTAAGAAAATTCAGAGCGCTTTAGAAGCCCTTTTTTGCCTTAGTATTTCACAATTTCACGGCTCATAAACCATGGAATCAAAAATTGAAATGTCCCCAATTATAATTGAGGCTTCTTTCAAGGATGTGTAATTAAATTGTTCTAAATAACATTTTTGGGCATAAATCTACCCTTATGTTAAACATAAACAAGTTGTATTACTCTCAACAATATTTTGGACATTTACCTTCCATAGGTTTCTTTACCCTTATATTATTAAAGGATAATGACTTATTATTCCTATAAAAAATATTTTGGATATTAACCACTTAGGGTTTTTTTATCCAAATATTAACAGTGAATAATAATAAATTATTCCCAATAATACGTTGGATATTAACCCCTTTGGGGGTTCTTTATCCAAATATTAATAGTGAATAAAGACGAATTCCCCAAAAATAAGATTTTTATATTTTTTGAATATTGGTCAATACTCTTTGGAATTTACAAACATGTTGTAAAATCCAAAATGCAAGAACATAATTTTTATCTTAATACCATATTTGTATTTTTACAACATCAAAATACAGACCTTAAAATAAATACGCCAGACCCGGTTGAGCAAACAAGAGGCACGCGTGAGGAAACTCACACGTGCATGCTTAGTTACTGTTCAAGTGAATTATAATTCACTTGAATAGTAAAACACAAATGAAAATGCATGCACAGAGACGAGGAGAACAAACCTGGAGGCTGAAATGAAGGGACGAAGGTGATGTAGAAGGCGTGCTAGTTGGTCTATCAACGCTTTAGTCTGTTTTAGCCTTTTCCCCTCTATTCTCTATCAATGTTCATCTCCTGAGTTTTATCTCTGTGTCTTCGTCCCTCTCTCTACTGGTTTTTCTGTCTTTTTTTTGGTATTCTTATATGCCTCCTCCATGTCCGTGTGTTTTTTTGTTCCTAACTTTGTATCCATTTTCTTTTGCGTCCAACCCTCTCTATTTCTTTTTTCTCTTCTTCTCATGTTTTTTTAGCTCCCCAGTTCTCCTATGTTCTCTGTGTTTTTTCCTCTCCTCTCTCTTTTTCTTCCTCTCTTTTCTGTTTTTCCTTTTCTCCTCCATCTAGGTCAGTAGAGGAGGCTTATACAAACACACACACACACACAACTCTGTTTAGGAAACGACTTATTACACTAATCTAGGATATAATCTTGGGTGATTTACAATCAAATAAAGCAAAATAGGAAACTAAAATATTCTGTGATTCCTATTTTGTGATTCCAGTAATTATTCTCCACATTAACACTCTCATCCTAGCCGTCTGTGTTAGGGATAAAATCCCAGCCATTAGATAATGGCGAGGTTCCTCTCTTTATGTCATTCCGCAGCTGGCACAGAGGAGGTGTAGAACGGTTTCCCTTGCGAAATCGTGACTGGCGGCTAAAACCATAGCATGACAGGGGGAGTTATGTGGTACACACCAGGTTGCGGAGGATGCAAGGACGAGTGAATTCAAAAGCTAGTAGGAATGGTTGCAGTTGCAGACGAGGAGGTATTGTTCTCAAAATACAAATGAAAAGTGCTATGTTAATTATATTTCCATGACGAGGCTGTGCTGTTGTGTCAAGACCAAGGTTGCACGACGTCGTCTTTGTTTGAAAACGAGAGCAAAACGTGAGTTATGTCTAAGAGATGGATGATGTCGTTTTGTTTTTTGAACCGAAAGGCAAAAACAAATAAAGAAACATCAATGTAACAAAAAAAAAAAGACAGTTGCATGGCTAATTTTCATTTTCTGATCTAATCCCTGTTCTTCAATTTCTTCAAATCCGGCAGAGTTTCTTCTAATTTCATCTTTAATCAACTCCCTTATTTTAGCACCTTTTCAATTTAGTCTTTGGTAAAAAAAAAAAGTCCTTCAAATTGGCTCGCAATTGGCCTTCAAACTTTAAGTATCTTGCAATTGTGTCCCTGCAAACTCGGGCCAAAAAATCCTTCTCACGACAAGATTCTCTACTTTCACACTAGATATTCAAATGAGAATATCTTGAGCTTCTAATATGTAAATCAGGTGATTCAAAATCCCAAATTCATTTACACGTAGAGGAATACAACTTTAATGAAGGATTTAAATTTAGATAAAATCATTCTGAAGAACAGAATCTGGCCGCAAATTGACTAGTCAAAATGGGTCTCCTGATTTGATTCGGAAACTGACAATGCCGAGCATCCCAATATAACTGAGAGTTTGACATAAAAACAGTGATCCCTAGGACCCAATAAAGATGCAAATCAATTCTTTAACATGTCATGAATGAAATAATATAGCTAGGATGGTCGGATATTGCACAAAACCAAGTCAGAATGAAGGTCAAAGCTGAAACAGAATTAGTTTACAACAGAATTTTGATAGCAGTAGAATCAATTTTCAGTACAAATTCTAAAGGATTTATCTAACCTTAAAGACCAGATAAAGAAGGAATGAATTTATCATTATGAAGACTCCTAATTAGCCTAAGAATCTTAAATATTTTGGCAAAGAGGGAGGATAAAGAGAGCAGAAAACAGTCGAAACATGGTTAGAAAAACATTTCTTTATTCTCTGTTTTTTTGTCAATCTTCCAGCAACCATGAGCTAAACTCCTGCATTCGCTTCAAGAGGGATACACACCATCTCCAGCTCGTGGGGCTAAAAAATGAGTAACAACACAAAGTATCATAAAAGATTAAAAACTCTAAGCTTAAAGACCGAAACATAAATATAACATTGAACTGTTTCACTTGATCGAATCCGTACATAATCTAAATTGATCGAACCCAACAAACTCGATAAAAACCTACTGTTAGGCCAACTGGTCAACTAGATACCAACCGGTTGACTACTATCATAGGCCAATTAGTCAGTTGGTCTAGACCAACTCTTTGATCAATTGATCAGGATTTTAAGAATCCTAATATGATAGTCTTCAATTATGCAGATCCCCAAAATAAATCATTAGTTTGATGAGGGTAGGGTCACAACAACCATAAAAAAAGAGAAAAATAATTCTCTTACAACCTTTTCTAGGTTGACTTAGGCTGAGTTTGGGCTGACTTAGGCTTAGGCCAAAAGTTTGGGCCTTACATTTTCAATATGCATAATCATTACCATTAATAAAAGATACTCTAGATATAGATGATCATTTATTTTGAAGATTATAATTAGTGGTTATTATTCTACTCAAAGTCTAAGTAAACTTATATATGAGAACTAAACTCTGATATCAATTGTTGTTCCAGGATTAAGACAACTAATAATATCAAATAATGCAAATTATTTCAAGTAAACATAATAATCAACAATATAATTAAAGTACTTAAAGTAAAGAGTTAAGAGAGAGAATTTGCAAACTTGCTATATTCATACCTCAAATATCAAACCGTACTTGAGTATTATATTTTTTTTTATTAGTCTAAAGTTCAGGAGTACAATAGCCACCTGATGAATCCACACCAAGCCTTTTACACCACTTAAAACCCTTCTTCAAGATTTTTCTCACTTGAAGATGTACCCTCTTCAAGATTTTACTTTGATGATATTCCTTCACTAATACCAAGAGTTTTTACTTAACTCTCATGGTTTTACTAGTATGATTTTTTTTACAACAAACTCTTTCAATATAGTGGATGATACAAATGAAGTTCTGATATCTTTATAACTCACTAAGTAGAACTTATAGGATTTAAAAGTATCTAAGTGTAGTGAGAATGAAAATATATACTCTTTGTGTTATAATATGATAGTTTAAAAGCACTAGTTAGAGTATGATCAAATATTGATAATCTTATTGTTATTTTGATCTTGGAGTAGATTTTTTATCATATGTGTTTGGAATTCATTTCTAATTTTACAATTAGACAAGTTATATAAACTAGTTATTGGAAGCCAACTAATGAGTAAAACGGTCGACTAGTTCAGAATGGTCAAGCCAATCAATCAACCGATTCTTTTAGAATTCCTAAGTGTTCATCACTAATGAACAAGCAGTCGTCTAATTAATGCAGAATTTCCAATTGTTTATCACTGATGAATAAACGGTCATCCAGCTCATGTAGAATTCCATATTCAACCATTTTAATCTAGGTGAATTCTTAGAACCATCTATCTTAGATCATTTGATATATCAATCCTTTAATGTATGCAGAGTGATGTGTGTGAGTTCATTTTAATTATACCATCAAGTAAGATATAAAGATTTACAAATTAAGAACTAAAATGAATACTTAAACTAGTCTTCACTTTGCTTCCTTCTTTGGCTTTTTGATTGATTTTTCATGAAATTCTTCATGCTTATTAATGTGATATTCATATGAAACATAATTAAATTTATTCTCAACGAAGTATATTATTAGTGCCAACAAATCTTGTTTAAGTCTATAAATGAATTTTTACAGCTTGCATATTTTTTTGGAAAATTATTTAGATTCAAAACCTTTTGGTAGTACTGTAATATACATATCTTTATGAATATTCCTCTATAAGAATGCATTTTTGACATCTATTTGCTAGAATTCTTAATATTAGCATGTAGCTATAACAAAAAGGTTTTACATAGCTACCAGCAAGAAGGTTTCATCAAAGCCAATTCTTGTCTTTTCTTGTAACCATTGGCAACTAGTATGGCTTTACGCATCTATACATTGCCATTAATACTAATCTATTTCTTAAAGATCTACGCACATCCAATGAATTTTACTCCTTTAGGTTAATCAACCAAATTATATTTAATCTATTTAGAATTTTATATCGTTGAGTCGTTTCATGGAATTAATATTAGATATTGGCTTTCATGTAATTGGTAGCCTCATTAAGTATGAGCAACTCATCTTTTTTAACTTCTATGAAAAATTCATATTCCATTGGTGTATGACATCTCTTATTAGATCTATGGAATTATTGTGTTTCTTGATCTTTAAGTTGAGTATCTAGTGCTATATATTCGAGCTCAGGTTCTAATTGAATGTTAGTTTATGGTTCTTGAACTTCTTCAAATTCTATTTTCCTCTAACCATTCCTTTCAAGAATAAATTCTCTTTACAGTCCTCTTACAACTCAATTTAGTGTGTTTTTCATTAAATAAACACCTACATATTAATTTTAGGTATCCTTTACACCTTAACCTTATGAAACAATTGCTTCATTTTATAAAGAAAAAAATAAAATATGTATCCACCTCAATAACTTTGATTAATTTCTAGTATTAATAAAGTATTAACTAGGAGCACTATGAACAATGTCCTGATATAATAAGAACCTTATAATTATCACAACTTTATAATTTTCTTTTCTAAACATCTTTTTTCCTAAGAATCCATGAATACAACCAGTGAAATAGAACTAAGATATATTAATATTCTATATCTTAACTTTTGATTCCTATTTTACTTGTAATGTCTCACTCTCATAGTCGGTATCCTTATTTCTCTGATTTTCAGACTGGTGGAAAATGGCTATCGAAAGTGTTGGTGAATCCATTGTATCTAAGATAGCAGAACTCTTGGTGGAACCAACAATAAGGCAATTTCGTTACATGTTCTGTTTCAACAATTTTGTTCAAGAATTCAATGAACAAAAGAAGAACCTGGCTTTGACACTAGATCGTTTGCAAAAGGCTGTCGAAGTTGCTGAAAGAAATGCTGAAGAAATTGAGAAAGATGTCAACAAATGGTTGGAGGATGCAAACAACGAAATTAAAGGTGTGAATCCATTGGAAAATGAAACAGGAAAAAATGGCAAATGCTTTACTTGGTGTCCAAATTGGATACGACAATTCAAGTTAAGCAAGGCACTGGCAAAGAAGACGGAGACTTTGAGAAACCTTGAAGAAAATAGCAAAAAGTTTCCAACAGTGTCCCACAAAGCACCTCTTCAAGACATAGAATTTCTTCCATCAAAGGGATTCACACCCTCAGAATCGTCAAAAAAAGCTTTTGAACAAATTATGGAAGCTCTCAAAGATGACAGTATTGACATGATCGGACTGTACGGCATGGGAGGGGTGGGTAAAACCACCCTAGTGAAAGAAGTAGGCAGGAGAGCAAAAGAGTTGCATCTTTTTGATGAAGTTTTGATAGCCACGGTGTCCCAGAATCCCAATGTCACAGACATTCAGGATCAAATGGCAGATAGTTTAGGTCTGCGTTTTGACGAGAAAAGTAAAAAAGGGAGAGCAGATCGATTATGGCAGAGACTGCAGGGAAAGAAGATGCTTATAATCCTAGATGATGTCTGGAAAGTTATTAACATGGAAGAGATAGGGATCCCATTTGGTGATGCTCACAGGGGTTGTAAAATTCTTCTAACAACACGTCTTAAGGATATATGTTCTTATATGGAGTGCCAGCCAATAGTGTTGTTAAGTCTCTTATCTGAAAATGAAGCATGGGCTTTATTCAAAATCAATGCAGGTTTACATGATGAGGACTCTACCTTGAACACAGTGGCAAAGAAGGTTGCGAGAGAATGTAAAGGATTGCCTATAGCACTTGTGACAGTGGGAAGGGCTCTAAGAGAAAAATCTGCTGTTGAGTGGGAAGTAGCGTTTAAAGAGCTCAAAAACTCTCAATGTTTACACATGGAACAAATTGATGAACAAAAAAATGCATATGCATGTCTTAAGTTGAGTTATGATTATTTGAAGCACGAGAAAACCAAGTTATGTTTCTTGCTATGCTGTTTATTTCCAGAAGATTACAACATTCCAATTGAGTACTTGACGAGATACGCAGTTGGCTATGGCTTACATCAAGATGTGGAGTCCATTGAAGATGCAAGGGAACGAGTTTATGTGGCAATCAAAAACCTCAAAGCTTGTTGTATGCTGTTAGGAACTAAAAGTGAAGAATATGTGAAAATGCATGACTTGGTTCGTGATGTTGCTATTCAGATAGCATCATCAGAAAAATACGGATTCATGGTAAAGGCTGGCATTGGGTTGGAGGAGTGGCCAATGAGCAATAAAAGCTTTGAAGGTTGTACAGTAATTTCCTTAATGGGCAATAAACTCACAGAACTTCATGAAGGATTGGTGTGTCCACAGCTCAAAGTTCTATTGTTAGGACTGGATGATGGTTTGAATGTTCCAGAGAGGTTTTTTGAAGGGATGAAAGCAATTGAAGTTCTGTCTCTTGATGGAGGGTGTTTGTCATTGCAATCACTTGAATTCTCAACGAACCTTCAATCGTTGTTGTTGATCAGGTGTAAATGCAAGGGCCTCATTTGGTTGAGAAAGCTGCAAAGACTTAAGATTCTTGGTTTTATAAGGTTCTCTTCCGTTGAAGAATTACCTAGTGAAATGGGGGAGCTCAAGGAGTTGAGGTTGTTGGATGTGACAGGTTGTGAATTGCTAAGAAGGATTCCTGTGAATTTGATTGGAAGGTTGAAGAAGTTAGAAGAACTGTTGATCGGGGATGAGAGCTTCAAGGGATGGGATGTTGTTGGATGTGACAGCACAGAAGGAATGAATGCGAGCCTAACAGAACTCAATTCGCTGTCTCATTTAGCTGTATTATCATTGATGATACCGAAGGTTGAATGCATTCCCAGAGATTTTGTTTTTCCCAGGCTGCTCAAATATGATATACTATTAGGGGATTGGTATTCACTCGATAAAGAATACCCAACCTC
>Ga0325404_1003960_pt1 | contig 15783 bp, 14 predicted proteins | sample PopdelMetagenome_18_FD_205664 | JGI IMG/M metagenome (GOLD analysis project Ga0325404, IMG submission 205664) | Populus deltoides microbial communities from Bellville, Georgia, United States - Xylem-Control-R1 | ecosystem: Host-associated > Plants > Phyllosphere > Stem > Wood/Secondary xylem... | reverse complement strand
TTGAAACAGGTCCACGGATATGAGTGCACGCATATCAAGAGAAGAAAGATAAAAGGAATTAAAATCTTCTGAAAAAATATTTTAGATATATTTAATAAAATTATATATTTATATATTCAGGTGCATCAATATAAAGACTTAGCAGAAATAACCATTGAATTGAAGCATGATGATGAACCAACAAATTAATAGTAAATACAAATAACAAAAATATCACTCGAGTCATGCGTTTTGGAAAATTCAGAAAATGCCTTAGAATGCAACTGTGTAAGGGAAGTTAAGATGGCTAAGGAGGACGAGACAGAGAGCACACATAATGAATTCCAGAGCAGTGAGGAAGCACTAATAGATAATAGTAATAAAATGCTGCTTCTACGGCAACTGGGATCCCCCTACCCATTGGAAAATGATACAAGAACAGAAGAAGCAAACACCAACTAAGAACTTAGCAGTTTTAACAACTTAGACAATATAACAATTCATTTAGCAAAACGGAGAAAAATAATTTTAGCTAAACCTTGGTACTTTTTGGATGATTAAATAAAACATTTAGGAAAAAAAAAATCACAATCATCAAACATAATTCCATTTTCACCCACCTATATTCATGCATGCAAATACAACCATCAATTGTTGAGTTTCCGTCGATGGGTGAGAGGCTCGTTGACTAAGGAGGGTTTTGGATTTTTTTAAAAAATCATAAAAAATATAATTTGAAGGATTCAAGATTCGCCATCTAATATTAAGATCATTAAAAAATCTAATAGTCTGCGGGAGTCTGGGTAAAGGAACGAGTTGTGCACGAGAAAGCCTCATTACTCTTAGTGTACTCTATTTATGGTAAGCTGCATTATTTATTTGTTTGGTATAAAATAATGTATTGTTATGTTTTCTAACCGTTTGTATGTTTAAGGTTTAAGAAAAGTCTTTCTTGGTAAAGAACTCCTTATCTTATCAAATTAAAAACTTAGCCGTTCTAAAGTCAAAACATAAAAAAAAGAAAGAAAACTGTTTCTTTATTCAATATCAGGAATACATCTTACATATAAGTTTATAATCCCATATATTAAAAGAAACAAAATTAATTTTAGGTGTTTTTGAAATGTAAGCCAAGTTCTTATGATTTTAATAAACTACTTATTATATCCAAAATGCATACAAAATAAAAAGACTACTTTTTTTTTTGTGATTTTTAGTAGGCTAAATTATGCAATTTTTGAGAAACTTGGCTGTATGCACACAAATAAAAACATATTTTTTTATTTTTATTTTCTTAAGATAAGAAATTTTTTATTTTTTTTGAAAAATTGAAGAAAAACAAGTATTTTTAATATCGTGTCAGTATCTTACAGTATAAGTCTATAATTCAAATATTAAATGAAATGGTTGAAAAACATGTGAGGGACCCATAAATAATTTTAAAATGGTCCCTGAATTCTTTTCAGAATTGTTTTTAAATTATCTGAGGGTTTGTTTGGCAAAAACACAAAAAAAATAAGAAAATAAATATTGTTGAAAAATAGTAGGGTGTGTTTGCAAAACACGCCTTTAACTAAAAATCAGAGGCTTAGAAAAAGTTTTAAGGTCGTGTTTGACAAACACGTCTTAAGAAAAAAAATATTGCATTTTTCTTTTAATGAAAATCAAACATGCCAAATACTTTCTTATTGAAAATGAGGTCACCTAAATGTTTATGCCTACAAACAAAGTCCGAAAACAAAAAAAACAAAGATTTTAAAATCAAACACATTTTTTGGCTTGAATTTGATGAAGAACAAAATAGATAAACCCAAAAACATAATTCCAAAAGCAAACCAGATTACGTCAAAATAATGACACAAACATATGTGAAATCAACATTCAAACAAGATTTTGGGGCTCGATCTTCACAATAATCAAATAAAATTCATGATTATTTGATTTTATACAAAACATAAAGGTGAAAAAATCAGAGATTATATGCTATGATTTTAATGTTTTTAGGTCATTAGAATCTTAGATTATTGAAAAAAAAAAGATTGTGTGCATGTGTAAGAGTCAACAAATGATCAAAACGACACCTAAATCAAAGACCTAAGGCAAAATTTAACGCAAGAACATCAACTAAAAAATGTCAGCAAACCTAGATACCCAACAATAAAGCCTGAACCTAGAAAAATACAATAAAGCTTAGAAATACAAAACTAAACATTGCAAACAAACCAAGCATGCTTAAAAAAACTTGTTTAAATAATTGAAACAACGAGAAATAAAAATCAAAAGAAAAAATAGTAAGCAAAGTCCATGATGATAGCAAGAAAAAAAAGGCATTTCTCTATGCATAAACACTGTTCTTTTGATTAAACTTATTGTCTCGAAGGTCAAACAAGATGCTTATAACTTCAACAAATCCAACAAGCTAACCTAAAAAACAACTTAAAACACAACAACTTCAATACTTAGCACATCTTACAATAACTTCAAAAATTGATTAACCAAACATCAAAACATGCAAAACAACATTCTATACTAACATTTGTCATTCCATTATCATACTTTAACACTTCAAATCAAAGCAATTAAACAATACTTGAGCATATACAAGCTATATTCAAAGCATGCTTAAAGATTTCAAAACAAAAATTATAGCTTTTAAACTACCAAAAGACTTTAAAGGATGTATAACAAATATTATGAGCAATATTTTAAAAGACAAAATAAAAAGGGAAGGGTGTGTGTTCATTGAGCTCCACCCTTTCATCAAAGTTTGAAAGTTTATCTTATAAAGAGAATGTGGTTTTCTCCTCTGGATTCTTTACTTCTTTCTTCTTGAATTTCAGCTTCTTTCCAATCTATATTCCACCCTTTTTTTCTCAACAAATCAATCTTTATAATTTTCCCTTCAATTCTATTCTAGGTATCCTATTAATTTCTATGTATTTCTTTTCTCTTCTCTCTATGATTTTCTCTCAGATTCCTCCCTTTTTTATGTGATTTCTTCTCCTTTTATAACCCTAAAATGACAAGTGGTTGTGAAACCAGTTGTGGATTTGAAGGTGGTTTTTTCAAAACTAAGTCATTGAGAATTCTTTCCTATTTTTTGCCTCTAATATGTTAGAAGACCATTTTTCTCCCTTATTCTTTAGTTTTCTTTCTTCCTAAATGTCTAATAAAATCTTAAAACTTCTAGAAAATGCTGGGAACCTCATAACTGAAACCTGGCCGAAAATAGTTGATTGAGGATGCACTTTCCATGAATTAATTGTGGCAAATAGGATATTATTGAAGCCCAAAAAATCATAGACCTTGTAAAGGGGGTGTTACTCTTCAACTAGGATCAAACCATGCTTGATTTGGTGGTCTGTAGCTTTCCCACCATCGATTCAAAATTAGGTGCAACACTGCCTAATTTAATGAATCAGAAAAAGCTATATTAGGACAAGAAGTTGAGGGTTTCTATGTGGCAGGTGGGGGCACAAACATCAAACAAGGGTGGCACTACCTTGCAGATATGAATCTCCTCTATTGAATGGTGGTGGTTGAAGCCTCTGAGGTGATCGGAGATTCCATGTTCATTCACTTGAAGGTGACACTTTGATCTGCCTTCTCGGTTGAAGGAGATAATAAAATAGGGATAAACAACGTGTCACTTGGTTTTTTTTATTTAAAACAGGTGATATATCGTTTGCTTAAACCCTAAAAATCAGGGTTTTCTAAATGAGAGTTTGATAAATTTCAATTCGATCCCTGTTGTTTCAATTTAAGCTCAAACATCCTTGATTTGGACAAAATTGATTAATTTTATGCAATTAGGCCCTTTCCAAAAATAAATTGAAATTCAAGGTATCCCTTGATTTCTAATTTGTTCATTTAGCTCATAATTAAACCTTAAACTTTGATTCTCTTCAATCTAGTCCTTAGAAAAGTTTGGTACAAACCCTAATGTTATGCATCTTTTGCGAACAGGCCATTGGTTTTAAATTTCTTCATTTTGGCCCTTAATTGACCCCCAAAACTTTGATTTTCTTGTAATTTCACTCTTGATGATTTCATCCAATTAAGATTGTAAGAATTAAGTCTAGTCCTCCAAAATTCCAATCTTTTCAATTATATCCAAATTATGCTTCTAAACTTAATTTTTCATCAATTAATTCCTTAATAAAGTTAAATTTAACAAATTAAAAATCTAATTAATCCTTAAACTTAATTAATTCTTTTAATTTTGGTCTAAATTAACTTATAAAACTTAATTAAACCTTTAATTAGACCTATGATTAAATCAAATCGGTCTATTAAAAATCAAATTATGTTTTTACACTTAATTGTTTTGCAAATTCATCCAATACTCATTTAAGTCAATCTTAAATTTGCATCTTCTTTCATATTTAGGTCTTTTAAGGGTGCAATTGAGTTTTTTTAAAAAAGTCAAAGATCTAGTTTGGTCACTCCATCTCTTATTTATGCATGTAGATCCCTCTTTTTTATATTTTGTATAAAAGAGTAAGATAATTTTGGGGGCAACCAAATTTAGGTTATGACATGAGTATATATAGGCACCTAACAAATGAATGAACACAAAAAGTTCATTATATTCACCTTTATTTTTATGTAATTAGAGCTATCAATCTTCTATATTTGATTGTTGATTATTGATTTTTCATCACATTCCGCGAGGGAGCTTGATGATACATATTCAATCTCATGGGCACTTTCAATGCTTATGTTAAGAGGTTCATTATTCTCCATATAAAGTGATGTGATCCTGGCTATGACATCAAAAGATCCATTACGAGTGTCCATTGGGTATATTCTAAGGTCTAAAATGAAGTGGATCTAAGAGGAGTTCAATGGGTTAAGTCAAGAAGCTTGGGTTAAAAAGGTCTAATCTTCCATTATGGACTTTTGTCTACTTTTCAGGTCATATTCAAAGCCACAGGTGGATTTTGGATGCAATCCTATTTGGGTTGGAAACTAGACAGGGTACCTTTCCAACATTATATGGTAGGTTTGCTAGTTCATCTGGATAAGAGAGAACAATATTTTTGAAGTTGGGCCTAGAATTTGCTAGCAAAATGTAAAAAACATAAAAGACATTAATTGTTTTCTTAAGAATTATGGATTTCATTCACTATAAGAAGTCCTTAATGATATTGAAAACTTATGTGGTAGCCTTTCGATTACTTATTTTACAAGGATTCCATATTAAACAAGAAGAACTAATTGGTCATAAATTAATTCTTATTTTGCAAGATATCAAGCTTTTGTTCAGTAAAGATTCTTCAACAATTATTTTTCTTGGGTATTTTTCACTATCATATATGGAAAATAGTAAAAAATAATCTTAGACTATTATTTTATTTATTTTTACTATTTTAAACCTTATTTTAATTAGCTTGAGCATTATTTAAATTGGGTGCATGTCTGACCCATTAGTTTTAAGGTTTACATATAAATACTTTTATGTGAGAATTTTTATTTAGTTGATGAATTTTATCTATAAGTTGCTGCATGTTGTGTGTTTCTTTCTCTTTATGTGGTTAAGTGATTTCCATACTAAGTTCTTGATTGAACTTGCAAACTCTTCGAATAATTGATCAACTTTGTTGTGATTTATATTTCTTGTTTGTGTCTTGTTATAGGCGTACGGTAGGGGTGATCAATTACATGTAACTTTGGTTTTTCAAGGCAAGGTTTTTGTTGGGTCAAGTTGCAAACTCTTCTTCAAACCTTAAATTAGCATTCTAAAGGATAATTTTGTATCAATTTCGTATCAGAGCATGACTAATTTTAGGTTATATCTCTTTAATTTTCATGTTATAAGTAAATTTAGAGTTTGGTTTAGATCTTGCTATATCTAGGGTTTGTTTCTTGCTTTTCTTGGTTTCTTTCTCTTTAGGGTTTTGGTTATTAAAAAAAAAAGGATTGAAACTTGATTAATTTTTATGGTGTTTTGGTGGAATCTTGAATAAAAAAAAAAGAGAAGAAATAAGAGAATCTGTTTTTGATAGGAAAAGAAAAGAATAAGTCTTAAAGTTGCTGAAAGAAAAAAAATTGCATACAAACAACAAATTATGTTCATCTTTAATCTCGATTAGAAAAAAAGGGAAGAAGATAATCAATTTTTGATAGGAAAAAAAAAGAAGAAAAAGTCTTAAAGTTGCCAAAAGAAAAAAAAATTGCATACAAACAATAAATTGTGTTCATCGTTGACTTGAGAAATTCGGTACCTATTAAAAAAAAGAATTAAAATCACAAATCTTGAAAGAATTCTTGGAGAAGCAATTTAAAAATCTTGGATCTTGCATGAACTGAAGTATAGCCAAAACTTGTCTTGTAAGTTCTTGGTGATCTTGATTGATTTCTTGTAAATTTGGGTAGAATAGAAATTATCTTACATCAATTTCTTTAGTTACTTGATTTCTTGCATCATTTTATTTATTTTGTTGAATTTTATAGTTTTTTTTGTTTCATAATAATAATTATTGCCTTTTATTTTGTGTCTTCATTTTCATCATTAGATTCACACAAATTTACATTGCTAATCGTAAGTTTGTCTTTAAGTTTCATTTTGAAAGTTTGAATAATTCTTGATTGTTGAGTCTTTAAATATAACATAAATCATTGCGTAGTTCGGTTAATTGTTTAATAAGTTGTTAAGTTGCTTTTAAGAACTAAAGTATGAGAATAGAGTGGTAAAAGGCATAGTGAGTATATTAGAGTGAAAATTTTAATAAATTGTGTGAAACACGAGAGAAATGAATTTTATTATGAGAGTAAACACGTGAGGTTTGTGTGAGGAAAAAATATAATTTTTTATTTGCTACTAACCTTTATTTTGGGTATAAACAATGTCTTTAAAAAATATTAAACAAAAAAATACGAGAACTATGGAGGAAAGGCAGGATAAAATGGAAGAATTAATGAGCAAGTTTGATAAGATGATTAGTAGACATGAAGTTAATAGTCATAAGGAAAAAGAAGTTGAAATGCCTACCAGTAGGGCTATAATGAATGATTAGAGTATGCACGATAATTCTAAAGATAAAGGATAAAAGTTTTCAAATGTTGGTGATAAGAAATTTACTATGAAATTAGCAAATGAGCAACAAAGAGAGAACATCTTCCATACTATATATCATATTAGTAACAAGATATGTAGTATGATTATTGATAGTGAAAGTTGTGCTAATACTGCTAGTATTATAATTGTTAAGAAATTGAATCTAAACACTGTTAAACATGATAGACCTTATAAGCTTCGATGATTGAATGAATGTGTTGAAGTTATGATGACTAAACAAGTTTTGATTTTTTTTTTTTATATTGGAAAGTATAAGGATGAGGTTTTGTGTGATGTGATTCCTATGCATGTTAATCATTTATTTTTAGGGAGACCTTGGCAATTTGATACGAAAGCCAAGTATGATGGATTTAAAAATAGGTATTCTTTTGTGAAGGATGGAAAGACATACATATTTGCATCATTGTCACCTAAATAGGTTTATGAATACCAATTGAAATTAAAAAACAAAAGTGAAGCTGAAATGGTAATATAACAATGTGAGGTCATGGTTACCATATAAAAATATGTATGAAAGTGGTTAGTAAGACTTACTTATCTAAAATTATTATTAGATACTATTTTTATACAGTGTTGTTGGAGGCAAAAGTTGACAAAAAGAGAGCTTCAATGTCTTAAACAAGACCAATTAAAGCTAAAAAAAAAAAAAGCAAAGCCGAGGAGACAAATAAACCATGTGAGCTTATGAGTTTAAAGAGTGAAAATAAAGTGAGCCTTAAAAAAAATAAGAGAAAAGAGAGAAGACTCAGATTTGGCTAAGGGAGAAAATATTCGATTGAAACCGAGAGTGGAGAGAAGAAACAAAGATGAGTAAAGAAGAGAGTGTAGAAAATATAGGCAAACACTTGAGTTTCTATATAGAAGAGAACGAGATCAAGAGTGCTTATTTTTCAGACATGCTTATGATTTTACTTGTGTATAAAGAGACATTTTTAACACTAACAATCTTGATTATTTTATTCCAAGTGTTGTTATATCTTTGTTACAAGATTTTAAGAATGATATAGAACAATCAAATTCAGATTTGAGCTTAATTTGTCCTACTATGTAGCTTTACACTAACAAGTATAATTTTTTATCTGACTATTAGATAAAGTTGGAATTTTACTAGAAGTTTTTAGAGATCTTTATATATATATCTTGAGTTAATATTTTCAACTCGATCGGTGTTTGGTAAGGCTTTATGGTAAAGGGTCAAAGTTGTTGTCTAGATTTTGCTATGTATTTCCTGATGAGATCCATAATGGTTTGCCATTGATAAAAGCATGCAATCAACAATAGTATGGTAAAGTATAGACATCTTATCCCTAAAATTGATGAATTCTTAGTGAGTTGTATGGATCTTATATGTTTAGTAAGATTGATTTGAAAATTGGTTATCGTCAAATTAAGATGAAAGAAGAGGATGAAGGAAAAAATAACTTTAAAACTAAATGTGGATTGTTTGAATGGTTAGTCATGCTGTTTAGTCTTACTTTTGCACATAGTAATTTAATGAGATTGATAAGTCATATATTATGTGCATTCATAGGTAGCTTTGTTATTGATTACTTTGATGATATTTATAATACGAATCTAGGTGAACATATTGAGCATTTATGATTTTTGTTTAATATGTTACAAAAAAATTATTATGTGCTAATCTATTAAATTGAAAACATTATTCACCATTTAAAATAGTTTATGGTTTAACTATACTAGGTTTGATTTCCTTACTTGCTAATGAAAGGGTTACACATGATGGCAATAAAAAAGCACAGGTGATGAAGGATTGCTTAAGAAGGCACGATAACAAAATGAAAAAAATACCGGGAAGTATGCATTCCAAGCAAATAAAACATGAAAAAGGGTTGTCTTTGAACCAAGATATTGTGTTTAGGTGCATATATGCAAAGAGAAGTTTCCTAGACATAGGAAATCAAAGTTGATGTTTAGAGAAAATGGTTCATTTAAATTCCTTGAAGAAGTCAATGCCTATAAAATGAATCTACAAGGTGAGTATAATTTTAGTGTTATATTCAAAGTTTCTAATCTTTCTTTGTTTGATGCAAGTGATGATTAAAGGTTGAATTCTTTTGAGGAGAGATGTGATGACGCGATCCTAGCTAAGACATCAAAGGATCCATTTGAAGTGTCCATTGGGTCTATTCTAAGGCCTAAGATGAAGTGGATCCAAGAGGAATTCAATGGGCTAAGTCAATAAGCTTGAGTTAAAATGTTCAAATTTGTCAATCTAGATCTTTGTCTACTTTTTGAGTGATATCTTAAGATATAGGTGGATTTTGGATGTGATTATGACTCGGTGAGAAACTGGATATTTGTACCTTTTCAACAATATATGACAGGTTCACTAATTCATCCAGACGAGAGAGAACGATGTATTTGAAGTTGAGCCTAGAACCTGCCGACAAAGTACCTTTGTCTACTTTTTGAGTCATATCTTAAGACAAAGGTGGATTTTGGACACAATTATGATTGGGTTGAAAAGTACATATATGTACCTTTCCAACAATATATGACAAATTCACTAATTCATTCAGACAAGAGAGAACGATGTATTTATAGTTAGGCTTAGAATCTATAAGCAAAATGCAAAATGCAAAAAAAAAAAAAACATTGTTTCCTTAAGAGTTATGGATTTTATCACTATGAAGAGTCCTTAATGCTACTGGAAAATTATGTGTAATCCTTTGGCTTACTTATCTTATAAGAATTCTATATCAAATAAGAAGAATTAGTTGGTTTGAAATTTATTTTTATTTTACAAGGCATCAGACTTTTGTTCAGTAAGGATTCTTTAACAATTATTTCTCTTGGATATTTTTTACTATCATATATGGCAAAGGGTGAAAAATAATCTTAGAATTTTATTTTATTTTATTTTTATTATTTTAAACCTTATTTTCATTAGTTTGGGCATTATTTAAATTGGTTGCATGCTTGACCCATTAGTTTTAGGGTTTACATATAAATACTCTCATGTAAAGATTTTTATCAGTTAATGAATTTTATCTACAAGTTATTGCATGTTGTGCTCTTATTAATCTTTGTGTGATTGAGTGATTCTTATACTAAATTCTTGATTAAACTTGCAAACTCTTCAAATGATTGACCAACTTCGTTGTGATTTATACTTCTTGTTCGCGTCTTGTTATAGGCGTAGGTGTAGGTGATCTTGCATATAATTTTGGTTCTTCAAGGAAAGGTTCTTGTTGAGTCAAATTGCAAAAGTTTCTTCAAATCTCAAATTAATAATCTAATGGACAATTCTATATCACAAAGTTAGAAGGAAAAGCAAATTCAATGATATTGATATCAACAACTGTTTTTAAGACTACAGAAGCTTTCAAAACTAGTTCTTTAACATCTAGTCATATAAATTACCACCTGCTTGCATTTAAAAGATTCTTTAAACTTTAAATAATTTGAAATGATCAAGCAATCATGCTTACAAAAATACATCCCTACTAATGTTTACATGAATTTACAAAGGCATGCTTAAAAAGATTTCACTTTGTGACATAAAGGCATGCTTTTATAGTGAGCTTGTGAATGCGATGCTCCCTAGTCTTTCAATTAACTTTCCCCAGATTCCTAACAAATTAGATATAATAGTTTGAGTGCAAAAATATCTTGATCATCTATTAAGAGGATCTTTTTTCTTTAAATATACGTATTACCTTAATTACAACCTACAGTCACCACGTACCATAATTACAATCTACATAAATAACGTAACTATTTATAATTATTCTTATTAGTCACTCCCTAAATCAACCAATTGCTTATACTAAAATATTAGAAATATTATAGTTGACATCCCCTCTGAAATTGATGCTAGTCAATTATGAAACATCAATTTGTCAACCATGAATTTGTTGCTGACGAGAAAGAGCCTTAAACACATTAGCCATTTGAAACTTAGTGAAAATGTAAAGGAGAGTAATCATATATTGATCAAGTGCTTCATGAATATAATGACAATCTACTTCAATGTGCTTAATGATCTCATGAAAGACTAGATTTGCAATATTTTGAATAACACTGATGTTATCAACATGAAGGAGAGTAAGAAACCAAAGAATACCAAGTTTATCCAACTTACCCCAAAACCAAACACTCTTAGAGAATGCGAAAGACATAGTATGATATTCAAACTCACTTGAGGATTTAAAGACTCAATCATGCTTCTTACTCTTTCAAAAAATAATAGTATCACCAAGAAACATACATCAACCAATAATTGAGAGTTGAGTATTAGGATAACCAGCCTAATCTGCATCACGAAAACCTATGAAGTGTAAAAAAATCTTAGTGGAGAAAATAACTCGTGGTTAGAAGTACTCTTGAGATAACAAAGAATACACTATACGACAACTAAGTGAGAATGACGAGGAGTCTGCATTAACTAACTAACCTACTACACAACAAGGTAAATATTAGATTGGTTAATTATAAAATACTTTAAAATCCCTACCAGCTACCTATCCAATGAGGGATTAAATAGTGGCGCACCATCATCTTGCTATAGCTTCAAGTTGACCTTTATTGGTGTAAGGATTGAGTTACTGGATTAAAGACCAACTAATATGAGAAGCTTTTGAGTATACTTGTGCTAATGCAGAAGTGTGCCAATGCAGAAGTGTGCCAATTAGACAATGATATACCTCAAGACCAAAAAAATACTATAAGGGACTAAGATCTTTCATGAGGTCAGACTCTTAGTTGATTGAGCAACAACAAAAGAATTTTAACACTTCATTTTATATGATAGATCTTAGCCCCTTACAATATTTTTCTAGTCTTGAGGTACACCATTGTCTGATTGACATACTTTTGCATTAGCAATATACTCAAGACTTGGGACATCTCTTTCCTCACCATTTTTTATTCCTAGTTCTACTTTTTTAGGAACACTTCTATTAGCTATCTGAATATATTTCTCATCCTCATATTTACAAGCATTATGTAAAACATCATTGCTACCAGTCATATGATTAGAAGCCTCAAAGACAATCAACCAAGAAGAAGTAAGTATATTCTCCCACCCTTAGATGTTGAAGGTGGAAAAATATCTATTAGACCATTGTGGGTGTGAGAGGGAAGGAAGAACTGCTTACAAAGTGCTTTTCCCGAGAAAGGTCTAAAGAGGTAGCAAATTGAACTCGACAACTTTAAGTAGGGCTAAAACATGTCAATTTTAAAGTCGCACTTGACAATATTTAATGTGCCTTTTTTTATGCAATTATTATAAAATTTATTATTGTAATGATTTACAGTACATCCAAACTCTTTGTAATTGTAACATTGAGTCTGTGACTTAGATCTTCCTTTCCTACGCAACATATGCCATAATAACCATCTTGAATATCGTGGTTTCTGGATTAAGACCAAGCTAAGTAACTAGATGTTATTCTTTATGTATCCAAAGTAAACAAGCAAAGATGGAACTAGATTTTGGTTGATTAAACTAGTGTTTGTAGTCTCAAATTCTAATCTTAACTTCATAAAAAAATGATCTTTTCAGTTCTTATGATAGACAACTTGTAGTGTTGTTAAGGATTAATTAGGAAAGGTAGAATCAACTATCCCAGAATATTCACTCTATAAATTAAATTAAAGGATCTTAAATAGGATTATTTAATAGAAAGATTACCTTGTTGATAGTTATTAATTTTTAATTCCAATTGAAACTTACAAACAACTTTATTGTGAGAATAAATGCTTATAAGATAAGACCGCATCTTAATAACAATAGTGAAAAATCAAAGATGGTTCATTATATATGATTCAATAGAATCTAGTAACTAAGAGATAATATGGGCATTCTTGCTCTTCCAAGAATTAATAGGAGCATTAGACGATCCTTTTAAGTGATCCTATAATTATTTTCCCTTCATAAACATCCTAAATTGAAACTCATAAGTGGAATAATTATTTCTATTAAAATGAAAAATATAATTTTCTCTTAACAAGATAAATCAAAAGAAAAGAACTGAACTAGTGTAAAAAGTAGACCTTGATACTGAAAATATTTCAAATTACAGAGAATGGAACTCCAAGAATTCCTATTTGTGTCCTTGCAATGCCAGCCAAAACAGAAGCTAATAAGAAATTTCAAGAGAGAAATGAAAAAAAACCCCTATAACTCGACCTATAAAAAAAGACATTAACTTAGAGAGTCAAGCACAGAATTTGAAATTACAACTCTAATACAATATAAAAATGGTCTGAATATCTCTTAGTGAAGGATCTTTTCTCATTAGATAGAAAAGTATTAACCTAATTACACCTTAGAATCACTCTATAATATAATCATAATATCTCTAAATAAGATAATTATATATAACTAATTTCTATCAATCAAACTCTCTAAATCAAGCAATTACCTATATAATTGTCACGATCTAAAATTAGGCACATGATTGGCACATAGGTCAAGGCACTTTTAGGACCGCCTTGCCTATACCAAGCCTTAGATCTGAACATAATTCTTTCCAAAAACTAAAACAAACACTGATATAATGATCAACCATCCTTCCAAAATACTAGATCATAGATAGACATGCCATCCCAAAAGAATAACTCAAAAACCATTGTAATTAAGAAGCTTAAGCTATACACAACATCATAATTCATATATATAAAAGATTGGTATCAAAATGAGAAAGCTCATACGAAGAAGAAGTGTTGGTCATACCAATTTAGAGTACATACAAGAACTCCTTCCTAATAAGTGGTACTACATTAGCTAATACACATTATAGACTTGAAAAGATTGAAATGATAAAAAAGATAGTTTTCCACAACTCAGTAAATAAATAATACTAAACATACAAATAGGAGACCAAGTTATAATATGATTAATTAATTAATTAAGTCCATACATAATAAGAGTATAAATAAAAACCATTCACACATAAATATAATTCAAGTAATGTCACCTTTTCTTATGTAACCTTCCTACAAGTTAGAAAATCAGACATAAGAATAGAAGGGAGAAAAAAATATGTATGTATCATATGTCTTATAAAAAAAACCTTTGCTAGGTTGAGCATCAGAATCAGAACAGATCTGTGTGATGACCTATCATATAAGCCAATGTCACCTCCAACTAACTAGGGAATTATATTTTACTATCTGTATATAGACTAATATTTTTCTATTAGCATGAGTATTTTGACTCATATAACTCCATAAATCATATCATATTACAATATCAAAATCACATAATTCAAAAAGAATAAATAACCCTTGAATCACATTTAATTCAGACATAATATTATTCATATTTATTATTACACATATTAGTATTATTTCCATATGCATAATATATATTATTTACTCACAATATATAATAATGATCAAACCAAGACAAACATCAACATCCATCAATCCCATATGGATAGTATATGGAGTTTTTAAAGTACATAAACACATTTTATTGTAAAATAGAATTAATTTCTAATTCAAAAGCAAACCATAAAAACTTGATAATACACCACAAATAAAACTCGATTATCTATTAAAAATTATCTTAAAAATTGCTATTTATGACTAGGGACTAAATTGTAATTTTCAAAAACTTAGAGGCAACATTGTGATTTTCTAAAATTCAAGGACCAAACTAAAATTCTTCCATCTTCAACCTGTAAATAGATTTTCTAGAATTTAACATGATTCTTTCTATATAATTCTTCAATAACTTTCTATTTTTTTTCTAATATCCAAATTCCTTAGCTTTTACTCTAATCATATCAACATATATCAAATAATCAAGATCACAATACTAATTATTCATAATCTACCTCAATCCATGTTCATATGCATATATTACTACCCACGCACAAATTAATTTAACAAACCCCTAGCTTATCAACTAATCATCTTACATAAATCCTGATATTTTCAATAATCATATGTAAAGAAATGAAACCCATAACTATGTTATAAAACACTTAAGAAAGAAATAAAGAAAACTTGCTCCAAAGATATAGATTATATGGTTGATAGCTAGTATAGGTTATAAAAGAAAGCTGCATATGTGAAAAGGAAGAAAAAGAAGCTCTCGGTCGAAAAAGAAGAAAATAAAACAAAGAAAAAGCTGCACACACACATATATAAAGACTTGGGGCAAACTTGTGGGCTATAACAAATGTGGACCAAGCAAAGAATGAAATAAACTACATAGTTTAAGCCTTTAAAAAGTTTACAGGCCTCACAACAACAACAATAATAATGCAACAAGATATTGCAGCTGAGAGTGGGAAGAATCTTTGGTACCAGAAGTTCCATTTTCATTAGTTGAGAATTCTTTTAAGGCTTCAGTAACAATGACTTCATAAACTTTATCATCGGTATTTGTTAATTCCATTCTTGAATAGCTTCTTGTAACTTCTTTTGAAAGTAGTTGTCGATATTACTTAATAGCTTTTATATCTTAAACTGTTAAGTGAAGTTTCAAGATATATTTATATTATTTTCTAACATACATTCTCAAGTTAAAGCTCTTAAGACTGTAAACGTGCACAGGTTCACACAACTTTGTGCTTAATTTTTTATCAAATAAATAGAAATGGTAAGATTCAAACTCGTAACCGTTTGATCATCAAAATTCTAATATCATGTTAAAGTTATTAAATGAGGTTTCAATATATATATATATATATATATATATATATATATATATAATCGCTATCTCCTCCCTCAGTCCATCTATATTG
>Ga0325404_1003959_pt1 | contig 15785 bp, 8 predicted proteins | sample PopdelMetagenome_18_FD_205664 | JGI IMG/M metagenome (GOLD analysis project Ga0325404, IMG submission 205664) | Populus deltoides microbial communities from Bellville, Georgia, United States - Xylem-Control-R1 | ecosystem: Host-associated > Plants > Phyllosphere > Stem > Wood/Secondary xylem... | reverse complement strand
CCCTCGGTAGTTGTTGGATTGTCTTTTCCAAGACAGAAGCCCACTTGTCCTTGCCTAAAATTTTAAATGAGAAAATTGCGTATTTAATGTCTAATTTTTTATAATTTTTATGTTTAAGTGTCTTCTAATTTTATTATCTATTTGAGTTATTAACTTTTTTATTTTACTCCATATTGTTAATTTATTCCGTTAACTACTGCTTTTCTTTTATCTCATAATACATGGGAAAAAAAAGTGCTATAAAATACTAAATAATGCATATTTAGTGTAATAACTCAATTTTGTATCCCGAAATTAGTTTTGTATGTGTGAGTATATACTCAAAAATATAAAAACAATTGTAAATAAACATATATTTTCAGGATATGAAGAAAAACAATTCAAGTTGAAAAGATCAAATACCAGAAGAATAGCTAGATTAGGAGCATTCGACAAAATAAAATGAAGAAAGAAAAAATTCAAGTTTGAAATCCAAACTTGACCAAAATCAGAAGAATTTATTAAGTTTAAAGACTTAATTAAAAGTTTAATAACTTATTTAAGGACTTAATTAAAGAAAAGATTGTGTTTGAAAGTCATTTGGATAAAAATTAGAAGAATTAATTAAGTTTAAAGACTTAATTATACTTCTAATAAGTTTTGTTGATTCAACCAATGACTAAATTGAAAAAAAAATCAAGTGTGAAGACCTAATTCGAATCAATTTGTAAAGGGACACAATTGAAACTTTAAAAATGCCAAATTAGTGCGATCAATGGTTCAATTGCAAGAAGTTTGAAGGCTAATTAAAGGTCAAATTCAAAAAATTCAAAAACCAATAACCTTTCTACAAAAGGCGTGCAACATTAGAGGTTGCATCGAACTTTTTCCAGGGACCAATTTGAAGAAAATCAAAGTTTAAGGCTTAATTAGGACTAATTTGAACAAAATAAAAATCAAGGGCCACTTTATAAAAAGCGCCAGACTTGAAGGATCTCATTTGATTTTTGGTAGGAGCCTAACTGCATAAAATTAGTCAGTTTTGTCTTAATTATGGACATTTGAGCTTAAATTGAAACAACAAGGACCAAATTAAAATGTATCAAAATCCCAATCAAAGATTTAGGGTTTAAATAGATGATATGTTGTTCGTTTTTAATTAATAGTTTGAGTGACATGTTGTCTGCCCTTGTTTATTTGTCTTCCTCAGCTGAGAAGGGTAATCTAGTTGCCACTTTTATGCGAATGAACGTGACATATACAGTCACCTTGGGGGCTCTAACCACCACCATTTGACAGAGAAAGTTTTCCTCTTCAAGTTTGTGCTACCCTTGTTTGATGTTTGTGCCCCACTTATTGCATGGAAGTCCTTAACTTCTTGTCCTAAGGCAGCTTGTCTAATTCAACAAAACTTGGTAGAATTACACCCAACTTTTGGATTGATATTGAGAAAGATACATACCACCAAATCAATCATGGTTTGATTCTAGTTGAAGAATAATGCCCCCTCTACAGGATCTATGGTTTGTTTGGCTTTATTAACCTCTTATTGGCCATGATTAATTCATGGAAAGTACACTATCAGTCAACCATTTTTTGACCAAAGTTTCGACTATGAAACTACTAACTTTTTCTAGAAGCTCTAAGAGTTTGTTAAATATTTAAGGAGCAGGAAAATAGAAAAAGAAAGGAGAATAATCGTCTATTAACATTTCAGATTCAAAAAATAGAAAAGAATCCCATATAATCTAGTTTTAAAAAATCACATTCAACCCACAAGTGGTTTTACATTTTGAAGCTGTAAAAGAAGTAGGAAAATAGAAGAATAGATCTTGTGTAGAAACCTTAAGAAAAAAATCAATCCAACAGTTAAAAAAAAAAGAAAAGAGAAAAGAAAAGAAAAGAAAAAAATAAGATATTGTGTAGAAAAAGATTAGAAGCTCTTCGAAAAGGCTATTAGAATATGCTCAAACCAAGCAAAAAAAGACAAAAACCTGTCACAATCATCTTTTGAGGGTAAGTTATTCAACGTGATGGAAGGGTATAACTCACTGAGAATACCCCTCCCTTCTATTTCAAGTTTTGATTCTTTTATTCAAGTATTGTTCATAATGTTTGTGAAATAATTTGACTATAATTTGGTTTGTTTTTAGCATGTATTTTCAATTTTCTTGAAAACAAGTTTGTTACATAATTAGTTGTTTTGTTGTTAATCAAATGTTTAATGGTTGATTAATGACATACTTTTGATAATTGAATACTTGTTTTTAATACATAGAAAATATATTTATAGTTTGACGATTATATGTACAAATAGTACATATAGCAATGCTTGGCCATTCTAGTGTTTTTGTTCAGTTTTAAAAGTTCATATAGGTCATTTAGATGCTGCTTGTGAAGTTAAATGAGTTTTTAGATGGATAAAAACAATATAGATACATGTTTGAATATTAATAGTAGGTTATAGACTTTGATTTCTATATCTTGCATGTTTTTTGTTGCTTCTAAAGGTTTTTTAAGTATGTAGATATATGTGTATATGACTTGCATGAATAGGGTTTAGTCCTTTATTTTGGGTTTAGATGCTTTTTTTTTTCCTTCCAGGTTTTAGCTTTGCTGGGCATTCTGGGTTGGTGTTTCCCTGATGAACTTTGCCTTAGGTCATTGATTTCGGTGTCATTTTGGTTGATTGATAGTTATTATATGTGCATGCATACTTGTTGATCTTTAATCTAAGGCTTTTACGCCTTAAAATATCGATTTAATAGCTTTTGATTTTCATTTTTATCATTTCTTTTTTGTATAAAAATCAAATAATCATGATTTTTGTTTCATTATTGTAATGATATAGCCCCAAAATCTTACTTGAATGTTGATTTCACACATGTTTATTCCTTTTATTAGATATAATATGATCTATTTTTTAAATCATGTTTCTGGGTTTTATCATCATGTTCTTCATGATCTTCGTCAAATTCAAGTCAAAAAATTTTGTTTGATCTTTAAATTTCATTGTTGTTTCTAGGCTTGTTTTAGGCTAGGAAGTCCAGCCCATGTGGCTAGGCTAAGTCTATTCTCCACAAGGCTATGTTTGGCAATGTCACTTTTTGTCAAGAAAAATAATCTTTTTCATGTTCTTAAAACGTGTTTGAAAAACACGACCTTAAGATATTTTTTAAACCTTTGATTCTTAGTTAATAGTGTGTTTGGAAAACATGCCTTACTCACTTTTCAATTGTGTTAATTTTCTTATTTTTTGTGTTTTTGTCAAACAGACCTAAAATAATTACAAACAATTCTAAAAAAAATAATCAAAGACCATTTTAAAATTATTTGTGGGTCCCTTGTATATTTTCCAACTATTTCACTTAATATTGGAGTTGTAGACTTATACTGTAAAATACTGACCCGATATTAAATATACTTGATTTTCTTCAAAATCACCAAAAAAAAGACAAAAAATCAAAAATTCCTATTTTGAAAAAATACAATAACAAAATGTTTTATTTTTATGTATATGGTCAAGTCTCTCAAAAATAAAAAATAAAAAATCATATTTGTATAAATAAAAAAAATACAAGACCTTATTTAACATCTTTAAATACAAAAATTCAAGAAAAATAATTAGAATAGTTAGGTTTTAAAATGATAAGATAATAATCTTCTTATCGAGGAAGATTTTTTTTAAACTTTAGACAAATCAACAATTAGAACACACAATAATATCATAGTTTATATCAGACAAATAAAGAATGTAACTTAAACTACGTAAGGTGAACTGAATAATATGTCCTTCTTGTAATAATCAGTCCCTTTATCCAGACTCTATGACCAATTATATCTTAATTAAATCTCTGATATAATACTCAATATAAAAAATATCAAGATATCAATTTTCAAGCAAAAAAAAAACATTAATTCTTAATGTTGCACCTTAATCAGAAATATAATTCCTAGAATATTAATTTCATTCATAAGAAATTATTTTCACACTCACTCTTTAACATGCCATTAATTCCACTAACCCAAAAATTACTAATTCCACTAACCCAAAAATTAGTCTATCAATATGTCCATTCACCAAGACACTAATTCCATTAAGCCAGGAATTAATTTATCGCATCGCATATTTGTTTTCCTCAAGAAAAAATATAACTAATTGTTAATTAATTAACAACTCATTAGAATTAAACTAAAAATACAATTTAATCATTAACAAATTCAAAACTTCTATATATATAACTGATGATTGAACTCGTACTGAAGTTCTCTGCTGTGGTAATGATTTGGCAGCCTCTCCTCCATCGACATAAACATGCTTTTCTTTTATTATTTTTTTAATTCAAGCTCAACTTCCATTATCATTATTTTCGATTACAATTCTCCACAAACGTATTTATTTACATTAAATTTTCCATTTTCTTATTTCCCTTTCATTTGACCGAAAATAAAAACTAAATAGATAACACAAAAATTTCTTATTCCAACCATCTATTTAACATTATTTCATTATTTTCCTATCAATTTCCTTCCACTACATCAAAATTTTTAATTTCCTAGTTTTTTTTCCTCGATCGAAATTGTTTAATAGATGAAGGGAAGAATTTTTTTTTCTTCTCATTCTCTAATTAATCATTTCTTCAATAAACCAATTCTAATGCAACCTCATATGTGGATTTATCACTTAACAACATTTATTCACAATTAAATCCCCTAAAATCTTCTATAATTAGCCAGCCACAAACTCTATTTAATTATAAAATTTTTTACTTCAATTACAATAATTGAATTATTTTACTCTAGTTTTCATAAATTACAATGACTTTTATTTTCTCCAAATTTGTTTAAAAACCCTAACTTTTTAATTTTAAAAATTCAATCAATTAAGAACTTTAAGCCATTAAAATTAGATCAAGAGTGTTATCATGTCACATATAATATTCATTAAATTTATGAAAATATAAGTATAAAATTATCTTTGAATAAAATAAATTATTGATACCATAGAACCCTTGCTAATATAATTTGAATATGTTTTGTTTTCCTAACTTTTACTTGACACATTGCAACTATTTAAGAATTTGTCTCCTAATTTATAATTTTGTTATAAATTTATTAGGTAAGGCTAAATAATATGTTATTAGGGCCTAACTCCTAAATATGGATTTCTTGTTTCAGAAGAGGAAAATACTGTAGATTTGCTTTCCTTAGGACTGATTGTCGCAGAGACAGGAAGCCTCTCTCCCCTTATCCTGTCATGTTTTCACCTCAATACCAACAAATAACATCCCACCTATCTCTCTCCGTATCTTCCTCTCCCTCTCTCTGTTTAAATTCCAAATCTTTGTCACAAAACAGATAAGAAGGCTTCTTCTTTCATGGATTTCTTTATAGAAAAAACACTGAATTGAATTGAATTGAATTGAATGATAAAAGAATCATACAGTAATAATAATTATAGTAGCTAGCGGTAGACTAGTAGCAAAGTGGAGGATGTCTTGTTTACTGCCACAGTTCAAGTGCCAACCAGACTCTTTCTCTATTCAGTTTAGAAATCTCCAACATCACAGCACCAACCATATCCAGCTCTGTGAGTTGCTCTCTTGCATTCTTTTCTTTTTTCTTTATTGTTTACTCACCAATGCCTTCGTTTCAGTTAGAATTCAAATGGGTTTTGTGCGTTTGTTTTGGTGTTGCCTTTTCTTGATATTTTATCACAAATGCCATTGTTTTGACAATAGTTGAACTGGGTATCTCTTTGTTTTGACCATAAAGCAATTTTGAGTGCTTTCGTTTCTATCAGAATTGAAATGGATGTCTTGTTTTGGTTTTGTGTGTTTTGAATGCCGTTGACTAATGGAAGTCTTGGCTTCGATAATAATTTTTGAAGATTATGTTTTTGTGTTCTTATGGTTGATATCTAATGACAAATGCTTTAATTGATATCAGAACTGAAATGGGTGGGTTTTGGTTCAATGTGTATTTGATGCCAGCAATCGTAGACATTTTTGTTTCCGTAAGAATTGAGGTGGGTTTGTTTTGGTGTTAAGTTGCATGATAGGCATCCTCAATACATGTCTTTGTTTCAAATAGAATTGAGATGGGTGTGTTCTGCTTCTCCATTCCTGATCTTGTGTTTTCACATTATTCCCTGTTTCTAGAATTTGGAAATAGTGTTTTAACTAAACTTACTTTCTATGGTAGATCTGCAGCAAAATTTAAAATATCTACCCAAAGAAAGTGTGATATCTCTAGGTCTAATCAGGATTTGTTTTCCAATCATCATTCTTTTCAATTTGTGATGTTTTTCCAAAACAAATTGTTTCCCAAATAATTTAGTAGTTGATCGAGTGATGTTTGTTTGTGTAATTTAGTTGTTGAGCTCCCAAGGATTTCAAGATATGGGGATTCTTCAATGTGAACTTTCTTCTTATCTCCAATATTGATAACTGCAAGACATATCTTGGACCTTAGGACAATGGATTTTGTTTTGTGGGTTATCCAGTGTTCCTGCTGTGTCAGCACTATATTCAAGAGCTATTGTTTTTCATTGGAACAGATTCCTCTCTCTTGTCAATATGGGCCATTACCATTTCAGTATCCCCCTTCTCTAATAGCAGAACCTTGATTGGAAAGGCCAACAAATCCATGCAACTGACCTCTTTTACTTGGGAAAGTCTAATTTGTTTTTTGCAAAAGAAATAGCTAGGCAAACAATGTTTTTTCAAAAGGAAGGCTCAGAGATTAAAAAAAAATCAAATGCTAGATGGGAACTGGAGGCAAGTTTTGATAAACATTTTCATGTTAAATTTTTTTCTACTGTTGAATTATCTTCTTTAATCTCCTCTATTCTGATTTTAGAATCATCATAACACACTTTAATTACCCTTGACAAGATTTGATGACTTCATTACAGATTTGTGTTATTTTATTATTACCTTCCACCTGAAACAAAAAGCATTTGCATTATCCAAGTATCATGTTGTCTGCCACTTCCTCCAGAGCTTTCCCATCTAGAAGCTTGCATTTGCTGTTGCTCCTAGGATTAGGTTACTCCCATGTGTTACCCTCATTCAAAGTGTCTATTCCTACAACTCCAGGAGCTAATTTTACTTCTCCTTCAGAAATCATACAGATGTTTCACTTTAACATGAGGAAACAATTACTAGCAAACAGACAGTCTCTATAAACATTTTAAGTTGAACCATGCCTGCAGAAACCTGTTGCTTTATTCAGCGGCACAATTTCCGAGTCTCATTTTTCACAGGGACCAGCCATTCTTATTTCCCCTTTCTTGTATCTGCTTTCCACAATAACAGTCTTTCTTTTCTATGGTGGAGGAATCTCTCTCATCCAGAACCATAATATTACCTCAACATACCTCTTTTCCAGAGTAACATAGTTTTGGCAATTAAGGAATGGCGATATGGATTTTATTCACTAAAAATCCAGATTAGAAAATCCTATGAATGGTGAAATTGAAACAAATTCTAATTGTATTCCTATGGCCACATGGAATCACCGAATATTTGTAATATAAGTTTATGCTTTGAGAAAACATAGTGTGCTTGCTGTTTAATTTCCTTGCTGACTGTTATGCAAGTTTATCTAGCATCTACTGGTTATTTTATTATTTAACTTGTTGCAATTGTAGTTTGTATAAGGGTGCTATTACCACTTGTTTGCATAGATGTTCCTGGTTTTAGTTTGATGTTGTTGCTCCATGTAGAATATTGATTCTAGGGTTGTTGTTAAGTTGCTAAACTTTTAAGATTATATTGGTTTTATGTTTATTTATGATTTGAAGTCATAGAACTTATTATCTTTATTTTTGGTCATGATTGCTTTGTGGAAATTGGCAGCAAAGAATGGGGAGCCATTTTGTTTCCGAGCACAATGCGCTTTGTCTTCTGCATCACCATCAACATCAACTGCAGTGCTCAATCTGGAGAAGTTGAGGTTGCCTTCTTTAGAATCTCATTCTGATTCAATCGCTGCAAACAGGCCGTGGACATATATAGGGGGGATTGGTCCCCCCAAAGAGGTGAGACTTGCATTATTTGGGATATCACTGCAACTACAGTCCACTAAGTTAGTAGCAAGCTCCCTAGATGCTTTGTTTGTCATATTGCCAATCAAACCACAGTCAAAAAAATTTCTACCATTCATCCAGGGCCTCTCTAATCAGATTTTTAGTTTCTATTAGTTTCATTTCTTTTTCAAGCTATTCATGATCTTCTTCTTCTTTTTATTTTTTTTGTTGATCCCCTGCTATCTAAGTTACAAAATTGTTTGGCCTAATTATTGAACAATCTTTTTGTATATATGTAGTTTCTGCAGTCTGTTTGTTTCTGATATAATCTGTTAATGATCTGTATAAATGGTGATGTAATCTATTTTCTACTTTGATATTTGTGCAGCCACTCTTTGGAACTAGTTTAGCCACTGAAACACTTATTATAAATGATGAGGCTGTAATTGCTGCAGCTGCTGCTGAAGCAGTTGCTCTTGCAAGAGCTGCTGTCAAGGTTGCGAAAGATGCAGCTGAAATGGCCAAAAATTACTGTTCTGTGAATACAGAAACTAAAATTCCGATTGCATCCACAGCAGATTCCTTTTCTTCAATGTGGTCTCTGCTTACTGGAAAAGAACGAGCTGATATAATTGGAGTTTCCTTCTCAGCTGAAACTGGACTAAGAGAAGAATGTTCGACTCAATACCCTACCGAAGAATCTGATTGTTTCGGACCAACACATGAAGAACTTGCACTTTTGGAGAAACAGCTTTCTGAGAGTATAGTTGTGCGATCAAAGCGCCAAACACAGAGAAAAGCTAAACGTGCAAGAGCAGCCGAAAAGGCTACTGCAAATTTTGTGTTCATGAAGTCCGGTTCTGCTTGCAAGAAAAAGCGTGTGCCCGTGCAAGAGGTAGACCAGTCTGATCCATTGCGTTTTTTTAGAGGAGCTAGCACCTCTTCCAGGCTTCTCAGTGCTACCGAAGAAGTGGAGTTGTCAGAAGGAATACAGGTCTGATTTATGAATAACCAATTTTAATGTTATTTAAAGAACACTTCTTTTTTTATGGGGGTTTGGTTTAAGAATGCTTCTTTGATAAATTCCAGATGTCAACCACTGAAATACATTTTTACAGGAATGAATATTCCTGGTAATTCAGCAATTTTTTCTCCCATGTTTTGAGCTTTTTCACCCAAGAGTGCAGTGTAAACTAATATCTGCTAAAGCTTTAAAGGACCTGGTAGAAGGGAGGTAAATTATCCTAGATGCACTATAAATGGGAGCTAATTTTGTTAGTTGGTTGTTTGAAATTGAAAAAGAAAAATTTCCCCTGCTATTTTGTGTACCTGACAATGTCTTCCAGCGCATTAGGTTTCTAGAATAGGAAGCTTCCAACATGTCTTCCTCGAGTTTTTATGCTATGGGTAACTGGAAAAACTGTTACTTCATTCATAACAAAAGAAGATTACTATTATGTGACCATTTGCGAGGAAGTCGAGACTTAAGTGTTGAAATTTGTATTTTGTATAATCAGAGATAAGTAAGGTTATTGCTGCACTTATATATTGCATGTCAATCAGATTTGTGATGTCTCATATTTTGTTAATGTTCTTCAGGACCTACTAAAACTTGAAAGGATCGAGGAGGAGCTTAAGGAGCGATTTGGAGGCAAGCCCACCTTTGCACAATGGGCTGCTGCAGCTAGAGTTGATCAGATAACTTTGAGGAAGCGCTTAAACTATGCTATCCTTTGCAAAGACAAAATGATAAAATCCAACATTCGGCTTGTTATTTCAATTGCCAAAAATTATCAGGGAGCTGGGATGAATCTCCAAGATCTTGTTCAGGTGTGTAAAACACCAAATGGGGTCAGAGGGTTTTGCTGTATGTTCATCACAAAATATTTCTAGATCCCAATACCAGATAACTGCCAATAAGCGCAAGCAAGAAAACACAATATGCACCCCAGCCACACTTTTATGAATTCAAATACTTGGATTCGTTATAGTTCCTCCTGTAATACTCCAACTACCCCATAAGGTTCCAAATAAATAGAATTAATTAATATAGAAGAAACAAGGAAACTGAAACTTGTAATAATCCTTGACATCATGCGTGTAATTTCTAAAACTTATTCTTTTACTTATAGGAAGGATGTCGAGGCCTAGTACGTGGTGCAGAGAAGTTTGATGCATCAAAAGGTTTCAAATTCTCAACATATGCTCACTGGTGGATTAGACAGGCAGTACGCTGGTCTCTCTCTGATCAATCTAGGACAATTCGCTTACCTGTAAGTTCTACTCCAACTCTCAGTTTTCCTTTTGTCTGACTAAGTTTAAACAATTTGCCTTTAGAAAATGTGATCTAAACATGAGGTAGTAGCTGTATGCTTGCTGTGACCAACTCATTTGCTTATGTCTGTACTAAATACATATCTTTTGTTCTAACAGTTTTTTCAATATTTTGTGTTTACAGTTTCACATGGTGGACGCAACTTATAGAGTGAAGGAGGCTAGAAAACAATTTTATAGTGAAAATGGAAGACATCCTGATGATAAAGAAGTTGCAGAGGCAACTGGGCTCTCGATGAAGAGGCTCAGTGCTGTACTACTAACTCCAAAAGCCCCAAGATCTCTTGACCAGAAGATGGGGTTTAACATGGATCTTAAACTTTCGGTCCGTAATATTCTTTCTCTAATGTACTCTTGGGGTTGCAGTTTTTGCTTAAACTTTTGCAGTCATCGTTGCATCTTTCAGCTTGCTTGGTTTGCTGAAAATTTTGTGCATCATATTCCCCAGGAAGTCACTGCGGATCCCGAAGCAGAAACAGCAGAAGATCTGCTAATGAAGGAATTTATGAAAAAGGACCTGGAGAGGGTTCTGGAAAGTCTCAGTCCAAGGGAGAATCAGGTCATCAGATGGAGATTTGGTATGGAGGACGGAAGGATGAAAACATTGCAGGAGATTGGGGAGTTGATGGGTGTCAGCAGAGAAAGAATCCGGCAAATTGAGCTGAGCGCATTTCGAAAGCTAAAGAACAAGAGTAGAACCAAACAGTTGAGGCAGTATTTGGTTTCATAAATCACATTCATGCATGAATTGGTTTGCCGAAGAACCTCGTAACCAGCCTAGGGATCCAAAGGGCCTGTCTTTCGTGTATATTTATTTCTTAATTTTTCTTAAGCAATTGAAATTTTATGTTTCAGGATCTTAGAAAGTTGTTGTGCATAGAAGCAAATCATTTTCTTGAGTTTTTTTTTTTTTTTTTTTACAGTGCTCAAAAGGCAAGCTAATTGAAAATGTTTTTCAAAAGTGTGTTTTTCCCATTTTCCCTTTTTTTAAATATCGGCTAGCTTTCTCCTATTAGCATCTCTGTAGCCACGTCCATCAGGTAATTTAAACTTCTTCTTTTAACGTCTTGTTCATGCACGCACCATTGAGAAATTCCAATTGAATGTGTTTCGGTCCATGTTTGTGACAGTTTCCATTTTTGGCTTTTGAAAATTTCAAGAAATGGCAATGACATGGAGGGAGAAGGAGTTTACAATTCCTCAGAACAAGGCTTGAATCCAAGCTCCCTTTCCTTTCTTTCACTAAAACACTTTACATTTTTGTGTTTCAAAAATTTTTAAAAAAAAATTAATTTTTTTTTCTTTGCTTTAAGTTAATATTTTTTTAGTGTTTTTAAATTATTTTAATGCGTTGATATCAAAAATAATTTTTAAAAAATAAAAAAAAATTATTTTAATGTATTTCCAAGTAAAAACACTTTAAAAAACAATTACAACCACACATCCAAATTGACTATTAATTTTGTAAAAATAAGATTGAGCCATGTCTGAACCTATCAAATCAATTGAGAGGACAAAATCTAATTTTAGTTTCTTTAGAAATAAAATTAGAAAAGATAAAATAATAAAAGAGATGAATCTTTTGGTTGGTTTTTTTTCTAGGTTTAACAGTGTTAAAATGTCCTAAGAAAATTTTGTCTTTAGAAATAAATTTTTGCCTAATTGGATGTTTTTTCTTTTTTTGCATTAAGAGTTTAATTAAAAGATAAAGAATTGAAATCAAACACGCGTGTAACATTGATGGTCCTTTAGAATTTTCTTGGAAAGTTCATTTTCATCCATTGTCTTTTAAAACTATTAAGTGATCAGTCATTATAATTTTTTAAAATAATATTTTGATACAAAACTTTATTTTCCTCAATGTTTAGTTTTTTTTTGGTGGAATAGAGGGGATCGCCAAATTACGGCATAGAGAGAGAAGGTTGTCGTTGGGAAAAATTTAGACCACCAAAACAATTGATTTCAGTGTCAAATGGTTTCATATGATAAAGTAAATTTCTATTCAATGTTTTTTTTTACCTTCAAAACACCTAAAAAAACAGATATGAGCTCAGAAAGATTTATGGTTTTGGGTTGATTTTGGGTTTTGGATTGATTTTTTGTGTTTTTAGAGGTCATGCATTGATTTAACAAGGTTCATATGGTGTTTCCTAGGTGTTTTGGGTTAAAAATGGATTCAAATAGGTTTTTTTGATAAAAAAACAAGAACCTTGTTTTCTGATCAAACCAGTGGTTGGATTCTAGGATTAATAGACGACATGCCATCTGTTTTTTGCTGCAATCAACTAGGGTGGACGACACATCGTTCATCCCATTAATTTTTTTTTTTTAAAAAAAAGAGCATGGATGTTAACCTTTTTTTTATTAGGCTAGGTTTTAGGCCTAGCTTACCAGGTTCAATAGCACTTGACCTTATTTTTTTATTTTTTTTAATTTGTTTTTATATTAATACCTTTGTGTGTGTGTTTTTAAATAACTTTTAAATTTATATTTTAATTAATACCTTTTCTCTATGATTTTTTAGGGTTTTTATCCTTTGTTGAATAGTGATTATTTTTAAATTATATTGTATGTGTTTACTTTTTTCTTGGGTTAGTATGATTCATTTTTAATTTTTTTATATATCTAATATAGATTAAATATTTATTTTTTATAATATTTTTTTCTTTTCTTTTATTCAATAAATTTTATGTGTGTCAATCTCTATTACAAATTGATTTTCATAAAAAAAAATCATTAAACACAACTCAGTAAATAATCCGTGTTGAGATATTGAATATCTTGATTTAGATTGGTATCTTGATTTTTCTAGTTATTTTCTTTTTTAAATTACTTTTTTTTTCATTTATTTACACAATAGTTTATGATTTATGCATAAGATTTTCAATTTACATTTATGATTTTTTTTATCTAAAACAATGCGTTGAAAAATTCTACATATTCAAGTTTTTTTCATCATATATTGATGTTTTCAATTTGATCTTTATTCTTCATGGTTTTTTTTTTCTTAACTCTTTTATAAAAGTTTTATTGTTTTTAATTTTACCCTCCAATCCAAGTTAATAGAAATTGTTTTTTTTTTTTAATTTTGTTCCTCATTTGTCAGGTTTATATATATATATATATATATATATATATATATATATATATATATATATTTTTTTAAATTTTATATTTTTTTTAAATGTGATTCATATAAATCCAACTTATTTAGTTGGCCAGGACTTTAACCCGAGTTATTAGATTTAAAAATAAAAATTTTTATAACATTTAAATATTTTAATAAAAAAATAATACAGAAGCACAACATAGTGCAGGTACCAACCTAGTCGGTATGTAGTTTCAAAACAAAATATGCATAAAAAAAGACAGGGTGAGCACCAAATTGCTTTATTGTATGCTTGGCTTTTTACAGTTGATTCCATATCTATTGCTAATATTTCCCTGTAGAGTTTATTGAGCAGCAGCAATAAATAAACTTCCTCAATACTTTTTTTTTTTTTAATATGGATGTCTTGGTTATCTTATATATAACTTGATTAATTCTACAGACCCTGAAATTAATAATTATATAAGTCTTTAATGACCTTTAGATTTGTGAGACTTGAACTAGTAATCTCTAAAAAAAAAATCTAGAATCTGACCGGTTAACCTCCTTCCCCGGCATTAAAGATAAAGCTTGAAGGGGCATTAGAAACTGGAAAAAGATGAAGCAAATTTGGATAGGACATCCTGTCAAAGTTGCAATAGTAGCTCCGAAAGGACGTTGAGAAGCTTGATGGATCTATATGGCAGTGAAGGAGGCTTGACTATAGAGCTGGCATGAAGGTAGCAGAACACTATAATAGGCTCCATAGCTCACCTAGGTCCAAAAAAATCAGTAATGGAAAATATATGCAAAACAAACCCATAAGTTGCATTTAGAAAAAAGCAGGAAATGACCTAAAATGGAGAGACTACGTGAAACTTGCTAAGAATTTATGAGAAAGCATTCGAGAACTGTTGAATTAGCTGCTATGGCATCTTTCACAACTAACATGACACCAAAACCAAAATTAAAAGTGAAAAGAAGGGAGGGAAAGGCAAAGGTGAAACTTGATTGATAAAGCAATTGCAAGGAAGAATCTATAAACAAATTAGGACAATATAAGCAACTGGTAACAGTCTCGCATGAAAAAGTAACAACAAAAGAGCCAACACTTGCGAAAATGAGCAGGATTGAATGACAAAACTAAGGAAAACAAAACAAAGATATCCAATAAAAAAAGGTTTGTCATTGCAATATCGTGTTAGAGGCCGGCATGAAAGAAACTAATTTCCAATTAGATATGTACAAGAAAAGCACACACACATGTTGAAGAGCACAGAGCTATAATTTTTGAAGGACAGAACAATGCATAGCAAAGCAACCCAGAAGATGATGCACTTTATTTACCTGCTGGTTCGAAACGAGTTGAATTTTCCTGAAAATAACAACCAATTAAAAGAAAAATAGCCCTAGGCAAGCCATATCTTGTATAAAATCCAGACTAACCCTCTTCACATACCAGAACTCAACACCTAAAAAAGCACAACTCTGCACATGAAAAAAGAAGGCAAAAATAACCCTGAGGAGTGTAGCTCAACTGGTCATGTTCTACGTATATTTTTTAAAGGTCACTAGTTCGAGTCTCACATACCTCAAGGTCACTGAATGCTTACATGGTCATTAACTTTACGGCGCTTGGAATAATCAAGCCGTGTATTGTATAAAATCTAAACTAACCCTCCTCTTCACATGGCAGAACTCAACACCTAAAAAAGCACAGCCCTGCACATGAAAAAAGAAGGCAGAAAGAATGAAGTAGTTTAAGAAATAAAATAAAAGACATGCCAAGCATGACAAACGTAGAACTTGTTACACACAGACTAAAATTAGAGCCATGGTTGAAAGCATTCTGCTAGTAGCTGAGAGCGACAAATCAACAACCAAATAAAAGAGGTTGGAAAAAGCCATAAAAAGTGGCACAACTTAGCTAAGATCATACAAATCAAAGTAGTCATCAGCCTATATATACAGCAACAGGGAAAAAAAAACTGAAAGAGTAAAAGGATACGAACTTTAAACCTAGTCAATTGACAGCAACAACAAAAACCAAGGGCATTCAGCAATAGTAGCAAGAAACAATGAAAAATGAAAGGTTATTCACGCATTAAAATGGAAAAAAAAATAGTGGCAAACAAAAAACAAAGAAACTAATCGAATAGCAAAGGCAGATCAAGCAAGTTTATAATGACAGGTTAAGGAAAATAACGCCAAGAAAAATTTTTAGAGGGAAAGCATAATCAAGAAGCTCGGAACACGGACAGCAAACAAAAAGGTTCTAAAAGGATTAAAAGGAAAGGTAAACCCAACAAAAATAAATGATAAAGTAAACATTATAACAAAAGTTAAATTGTA
>Ga0325404_1003958_pt1 | contig 15785 bp, 8 predicted proteins | sample PopdelMetagenome_18_FD_205664 | JGI IMG/M metagenome (GOLD analysis project Ga0325404, IMG submission 205664) | Populus deltoides microbial communities from Bellville, Georgia, United States - Xylem-Control-R1 | ecosystem: Host-associated > Plants > Phyllosphere > Stem > Wood/Secondary xylem... | reverse complement strand
ATCACAAATTAGACCACCCTAACACTTTGTCTATCAAAATCCCTATTATATATCAAAATTTTTTAAGATTCTTCATATTAAGTAAGCAAAACTATCCCTTTTTTTGTTGTAAATCATTTTTAAAATGTTAATTTTTTTGGCATTTTGATGTAGTATATGCAGTTTGTTTGTGTGTTTATTTATTTTATAGCTTTTTCCATAACAATTTGTTGTATGAAAATATGATTTGTACATGTTAGGGTTTGTATAAGATTTTAAAAAATTATATTTGTTTGTAATTTGATGAAATTGAATTCAATTTTATGATTTAGATGTTTTGTAATGAAATAAATTATAACTTATTTAATAGATATGTCTCATATTTTATCAATTTTATTGTCAAGTTGAGAATTTCAGTAAATGTGGACAAATTTAAATTCTTGTATAAAACTAATAATGATTTAAGAGTACTATTAAAATAGATTAAATAAGTTTAAGTTAAACCGATGATAGCTAATTAGTTAAGTACCGATAATTTATTTAGTTCACATAATTAATTCATATATGTTGTCATCAATATTCTAAATAAATTTCATATAAGTAATGGATGATCGTAAATGAATCGAGTTTCACTTGAAGGATTGAGTATGAAAAATTATTGTAATGGGATTGAGAGTTTTGTTAATTACACAACATCGAATCCAAAAAATATTAGTGGATGCGATATTTGATGTCCATGCAAGATGTGTACAATTAAAAAAAGTTCATGTATCTATATGTTGTTATGATGCATCTTTTACAAAAAAAAAAGTTCATGGAAAAATACTTGTGTCGATTTGCACAATGAGAACCATATGCTCTTTACGAGACCATGTTAGAAAGGATGATTGGGTCAACTTTTAATTCTAGCAACATGCATGAAGTTGTAGATGATAATAGTAATTTTTATAAGAATATGGTTATGGATGCAATTAGAATGAACCATGATGATTTAAGTGAATGTTCAATCGTAGATGAATAACCAAATGTAAATGCGAACATGTTTTTTTTTTTTCTTTTGAGAGATTTTGACGAACTATTATGGGTGGGTTCATAAATCACAATAAATTATCGGTCGTTGCATTAGTGTTTACTATCAAGTTATATCATGAGTTGAGCAAGGTTAGTTATAACAGAATCATCGAATGGGTAAGAAATATTTTACCTTTAGAGAATAAGCTGGAAGAGAACTTTTATATTGCTAAATTCATGATGAAACTTCTTAGTCTAGGATATTAGAAAAATTAATGTGTCCAAACTTCTACATATTATACTACATTGAAAATACAGATTTAACTGAGTGCACAATGGATATTTTTTATATAAACCTAGAACTGACAAGGGATGGACTTTTGTCGCATACTTCTCGATCACTCTTACACTTCAAAGATTATTCATGTCTTCACAAACTATTGAACACATGATGTGATGGAGTCAAGGTGTACTTTTTCAATGGTGAAACTTAAAAACATTTTAATAGAGTGCATCAACAATTTTTAATGGAACCATGAAACATATATCTTGGATTATGTACAAAAAGATTTAATCTATTTAAATCATTTGCTGCACCATATTTTTATTGGCTAGTGATACTCACGACAACTTATCATAGAAAGATTATCATAGAAAGAATATAAATGACTTCTTTGTTGGTAGAGTAGAAATGAATGTTACACCTCCAATATTGTTGGGTAAAGAATTATATGACATAATCTTGCAATACGAGAGCACTATCTCACTTTATACTGGAATATTTTATTTTTATAGATTATAGTCTCAATTAAAAATAAATAAAATAGAATAGAATAATAGAATACCTCGAAATTCTTTCACCAAATTTGAAGCGATGATAATGATGATGGCATTAACAACTTCTTCATTAAAACATCATAGAGTTAAATTTGTAATTGCTACTCTATTTTACAAAGTCTAGCATTTTTCACATCTATAAAAATTGTCCCAATGTGTAGTCAGTCCAATAACACTAGAAAAATAATTTTGGCTATTTTCCAAAGACGGAAGAGCCACATCCATCACTTTGAACAAATTAAAACAAAGGATTGTGGGAGGAGCAATTTCTTAAACCCAAATTAAATGGAGTCTGTGGTCTCCAAGGACTTATCTTGTTTATTAATTTGGTTAGCATATCACATGATGCAAGGATTTTTTTATTATTATCATTATCTCGGCAGTAATTATTACATCTAATCTCTTTTCTCGTTAATAAAAAATGATAAGAAAATTTTCATTAAAATTTAAAAATAATTTATTTTTTTAATTCCCTTTTTTTGCATAGAAAATGTAAATTTTGAATAGAAAATACTATTTAAATTAAAAATAAATTTGAATAGAAAAGGTAAGGAATTTGGATCCCAATTCGAAAATACTATTTAATATAAAAATAAATGAAATGAAATGAATAATATATTTGAGATTGTGGTAGTGGTTGTAGTTTAAAGTACTTTTCACTATTAAAACAATTTTTTTCTTTCAAAATATTACAATTTCAATCGTGGTGAAATCAAAAAGAAATTTAAAATTTATAAAAAGAATCAAGATGAAATTCATACAACAAAAACATATTACGATGACTAAATCAAATAATTTTAAAAAATAAGAGGACAACATGAATTTTTTTATTGGATAATGTGTTTTTCGAGATCAAAAAAGAGAAAAAAAAAAAGAAAGAAAAAGTCGTTAAAGTCAAACTATCGTACACACAACTACACAAGCCACTTAATCCAGATGGGGTAGTCGTTGGCTTTCAAATGTCGTTGTGATTACAGAATTTTCATTTCCTAACACCGCCACACGTGTCACTTGAAGTATGCAGAGCAGTTTTAAAAGCTGATAAGTGCATCATACACACCAACAAATATATTTTGAAAAACAGAAATTATTATTTTTAAAATTTGAAATTGCCTATGTTTTGACTCTATAATTACAAAAATACCACAATGAAAAGACAAATAAGCCTTTAAACCCAAGCTTAAAAAATTCTTATTGATTATAAATGTGCATTTATTATTTTTTTTAATATAAAGTTGACTCTATATTGATCCAAAATTACAAAAGACCACATTGAAAAGAAGAATAAATATTTAAATTTAAGTTTAAAAATTTCTGATGTAAAAGATAACTAAGAAAATTGATTATGTATTTTTAAACTAAAAGATGAATTCGTCCACCCATCAAAGGTAGATTTATTTTGATGCCATTACACGGAGCAATTAAAAAGTAAAAAGACTTCTTTGCCCTCAATAAATATTACAATGACTAATTGGTCCTTCTACAATTTCAATATTGTCCCAAAAGCTAAGCAAACAAGTTTTTTAAGAAAGAGTAAAATAATCATTACTCTATTCTGTTGAGTTTAGGTGCACAGTGAACGGCACACTATTCTGCCGTATCTCTGCTGGCGATGCCTTCTGTAGATGCTATTATGTTGTTGCAAATACAGCTGTTATCGTGGGTTCAATTCTTTAAAGCTGTTGTGTTTCTGGTTAATGTTAATATAGTTTAATTTGCACCAGTATGCAATATCCTGGATTTTACTCAATCTGGTCAGGTTCTGAGAAGAGTTGCTATATTTGGTGTCAGGTTTGCTCATTTTGCTATGATACTAGAGGGTCCAGTCTGCCTGTCTGGAACGGCTATGTTGTTATCAGTCTCAGAATAAAACCATAGCTTTAGTTATATAACAGGGAAAATAAGTAGAAAAAAAAATGACGATAACAGCTTCAGCGATGAACCCTATAGCAATCTCCGTAGCTGAACAAATAAGTTGAAGTGATTGCTTGTACAAGCGTTGTCTTATTTTTCTCTTGGTTTGTCCTATGAAAATGAGAAGAAGTTAAAAAAATAGACAAATATCGCCGTCTTCTTAACGGCATCTAAGCCCCAGGGAGCAAAGACCAGAGGAGGTCACCATCATAAATTAATAGGTTGTCATTTGGATCGTACGTTCGGCCCCATGCAAATATATTCTAGTTTATCATAGAATCCTTAATTTCACCTTGCTGTGATTATTACTTGTTTACCTTATCTTCCAATCTCGTAATTTAAAAGGCAAGATCCTGCGTTGTTCGTGTATTGGAAAACAGAAGGCATAGTCATAGTGACAAGAAAAATGGATCAAAATGGAAGGGAAGAGAAAGTAGAGAATGGTTTAGATATGGAAATTGCAGATGATGATAACAACAAACACAAGAAACTAGAAGGAGAGGAAGAAGGAGAGGAATCAGTGGAGAGGATATTTGCAAAACAAGAAGTGCCATCATGGAGAAATCAGCTGACAAGGAGGGCCTTTGGGGTGAGCTTTATACTGAGCGTATTGTTCAGCTTTATAGTGATGAAGCTGAACCTCACAGCAGGAATTATTCCTTCCCTTAATGTCTCTGCTGGCCTCTTGGGGTTTTTCTTTGTGAAGACATGGACAAGGTTCCTGGAAAATTGTGGCCTCTTGAAGCAACCATTTACCAGACAAGAGAACACTGTCATCCAGACATGTGTTGTGGCCTCCTCTGGCATCGCCTTTAGCGGTAACAATTTTGATGTTACTATGATGTACTAACATTGATTTGTATGCTTTTATCTTTCATGTTAGAGCCTGATCATTCTATTCTTTAATATACAAATAGGAGGATTTGGAAGTTACCTGTTCGGAATGAGTGGACGCATTGCCCAGGAATCAGCTGATCAACCTAGCGCGAAAGATATCAAAGATCCAGCTTTGGGATGGATTATTGGTTTTCTCTTTGTTGTTAGTTTTCTCGGTCTCTTCTCGGTGGTGCCTTTACGGAAGGTACTAACGCAACGAAGATTTATCTTTCTTGATCTGTAATATGAATATTGCACAAATGTTTGAAACAAATTGTTGGTTTGTCTTTCCATTCTTGATCTGCAAATCTCGTAACCCAATTGGTTTCAGATAATGGTCATAGACTTCAAATTAACATATCCGAGTGGAACTGCGACTGCTCATCTTATCAATAGCTTCCACACCCCTGAAGGAGCCAAGCTAGCTAAGTAAGAGCACTGAGTACTGAGCTTGTATTGCTTGGTTTTTGTGAAGATGACATGAAAATTAGGACATTTTATCATCTTGATTTTGTCTGTTCTATACTTTCGTAGGAAACAAGTAAGAGCTCTCGGAAAGTTCTTCTCCTTCAGCTTTTTATGGGGTTTCTTCCAGTGGTTTTTCAAGGCTGAAGACAACTGTGGATTTGCCAACTTCCCTACATTTGGACTCAAAGCATATGACAACATGTCAGTACATTTCTTGATTTCTTTTCTTATTCTTCGTTTTGAATTAAGAAACATGTACTGGTCATGAAAAAGTTGTCTTCATTACCAAGGTACGTTGTGCTTCCATATACTTTCTTGAATGCTTTGGCTAATTCATTGTCATGGTCTTTTCTACAGGTTTTTCTTCGATTTCTCAGCAACATATGTCGGAGTAGGAATGATTTGTCCATACATTATTAATGCATCTGTCTTGCTTGGAGGAATTCTTTCATGGGGTCTAATGTGGCCTCTGATAGAAACTAGGAAGAATGATTGGTATTCTGCAGAACTTAGCCCGAAAAGTTTACATGGTCTTCAAGGTTACAAGGTATGCACATTTCTGATATCTTCTTGCTTCTTGAAAGCTTTCACCCTTCATGGAAATTACCGTATAAGGCTTAAATTCTGATTTCAGGTATTTATATCCATTGCCATGATCCTGGGGGATGGTCTGTACAACTTCTGCAAGGTACTAAGCCGAACCCTCATTGGCTTATATATTCAACTCCAAGGCAAAGACCCCAAAATGGCTCTTCCAGTTGATGGCAGTCCTCCTCCCAAGACCTTGACGGTCTCCTACGATGACCAGCGTCGCACCCAACTATTTCTAAAAGATCAAATTCCGACATGGTTTGCCGTTGCAGGTTACGTTGTTATTGCTGCCGTCTCTACAGCTACTCTTCCACACATCTTTCCCCAACTGAAGTGGTACTACATATTGGTCATCTATGCTTGTGCACCAACTTTAGCATTCTGCAATGCTTACGGATGTGGATTAACGGATTGGTCCCTCGCATCCACATATGGAAAACTTGCCATTTTCACAATTGGGGCATGGGCTGGAGCAGCACATGGTGGAGTTTTAGCAGGATTAGCAGCATGTGGAGTCATGATGAACATTGTCTCAACAGCCTCAGACCTGATGCAAGATTTCAAGACAGGCTATCTAACCCTGGCTTCACCTAAATCCATGTTTGTCAGTCAAGTCATCGGCACAGCAATGGGTTGTGTAATCTCTCCATGCGTCTTTTGGCTCTTCTACAAGGCTTTTGATGACCTCGGCCTTCCTGGCAGTCAATATCCCGCTCCCTATGCTGTTGTGTACCGTAACATGGCTATATTGGGGGTAGAGGGTTTCTCAAGTCTACCAAAGAATTGCCTTAAGCTTTGTTACATCTTCTTCTGTGGAGCTATTCTCATCAACATATTCAAGGATGTAATGGAGAGGAGATGCAAGAAATTTGCAAAGTTCATTCCACTTCCAATGGCAATGGCGATACCGTTCTATATCGGGCCATATTTTGCCATTGATATGTGTGTTGGAAGCTTGATTTTGTACGTTTGGGGAAGGATAAACAAGGCCAAGGCAGATGCTTTTGCACCAGCTGTAGCTTCTGGTTTAATTTGTGGGGATGGAATATGGACTTTGCCGAGCTCAATACTTGCTCTTGCAGGGGTTAAAGCACCAATTTGTATGAGGTTCTTCTCTAGGGCAACCAACACCAGGATTGATAACTTCTTAGGATCCTAGTCATAAGAGCCTCATACATGGACATGCTTGTTGGTGCATCAATGGACATTTAAATATCCTTCCACAGTATTTTATTCCTGCTTTCCCTCTTCCTCCCGTGTTGTAAAATACTTAAGTGATCTGTAAATTAACATTTTACACCTTATCAGTAACACATCTGTTCAATATATATGTATCCATATCCTTAATTCTCAATCCCCAACATGGCTGCCTAAATCGCACTAAAACGAGGAAGAAAAAAATTCATTCATTACAGCAAGGCAGCAACAATGTTGAGTAGATTTGTGGAGTTTATTGAGGTTTCTTAATAAAATCTGTAAAAGGACATTGACGAGGAAGAGGCAATATCAGCAGTTGTCTCAAGAGCCAACTAGCAATAGTGAGTCAGTGACTAACGATAGAACACAACAAAATTAACTCAACCGAACCCCAATCACAGGGTCCTTACCCTCATTGCAAATGACTATAGTATAATTAAGGAAATTGGCAAATCAACAAATGAGAAGTCCCTGGCTTTTGAATCGTACAACAAAGAAAACCCCATTCATGAAATTTGTTCCTGAATTTGACTCATCGTATGGGCTGAGCAAAGCTGCATACTGACTGATTCTTCTTCTAATATTGATTTGAACCTTATGTTTGCCAGTTCCAAAGCCATTATCAGAAATGGATGAATAAATTTGCATCTGGAACAGAACCAAGAAATACTATCCAGACATATTGCATCATGCCTTCCCTACAGACGAGAATTTTGGATGTTCAAATGCCTATATGCAAGTTCAAGGTTTCCTTTGGTATTTCCATCCACTCAAGTTGAGTTACAATCTCAGGCTTCCCAATCTTCATCACTTCCTTCAGTACCCTGAGAAAATGTATAGTACAACGAACTTAGGAAAACCGACCCTATAAATGCCAACATATACGAGAATGCCCACTCACCAACACGTGTCAAGGGATAATATTGACAATTTTGCTTCAATTAACAAGATTGCAGTAATTGAAACATCAAATTTCTGCACATTTTCATGTCACATAAATTTGAACTCTGAAGTTTGCAAAACAATATAAAAGTACATGAACTTGATGGGATGTCACCTGTGATGAGCTTGAGAATTCTTCAATGTCATCATCTTCAACCTGCATGGTTTTTGTAACCATTAGTCAACACATCAATATACAAAGAAAAGGAAAACATTGATCCTCAAACAGGATCCATGAACAGTGAGCTTTCTAAATGAAGGCATTGACTTCTAGAGCATTAGCCAACAGGTTGAGGTTTGCCAAAATTGAGAAGAAAAAAGTGAAGAAAAAGGAAAACGATCACACAGTGAAGTCCCAAAACAATTCCATGTAAGTAATGATAAAGATTCATTCCATTGTGAAAAATAATAAAACATGGATGCCAATTTAAAAAAAAAAACAAAAACAAAACAAAGAAAGAAATTGATACTCTAGCACTTTTAGGACTGAAACTTCCTTTCAGCACATGGATACATGCCTACTGGCTATTTGTCAAATTAAGAGAGGCATTTCCGAGAGTTGAGGAATCTAATCATAAGGTTTTCATCCTTGAATGAATAGGAAAAAAAAAAACAGAAACATTCTCTTGTTTTCTTCTACACAAATCGAGGAAATCATTTTTAAATATAAAACAATTCATACCTCATTCACTTTCTTCTTTGCCTTGGATCCCGTGCCTATGATAACATCAGAATCAATGGTTAGATAAATTTGCTGAAGCTGCCTAATTATTTAGGAACATCAACCTAGGCGAAGCATACTAAGGTTTAGAATGAAGAATCACCAAGACGTCAACATGGGTAAAATATTTTAAATTGAGTAACCTTCATTATAGGCACAGGACATTTGTGCATAAATGCACATGTCTGCACGAGAAACCTCATTGGTTTCTTTTAAAAAAAAACATAATGCCGAAAAACTCACAGGGCTAAAAATGTGTGCCTTTCCCAAGTATTATGAACGGTAACATCTTTAGATGCACTGATCTACGCACCATACAAAATGGACTAGGAAACTTCAAAAAATAACACAGTAAATCCTTTTTGAAATATGTTTTTTAAAACAAAAATAAAATCCTCATCAAGACAACACCTGTAATTGTAAAACTGTTAAACAATCAGAGCAAGAGAGTAACCAGCTTTTTTCCCTTCAGTCACTGTTCCTCTTTTCCTAGGTGCTTCAACCTGCAACACGAAATGCATATATTGCACAAGTTGAGTCCGAATTGCTCCATGACAAGCAGTTCTAACTATGCAAGGAAAAGAAGATCCAAAACTGAAATTGGAGAAGAGAGTGAAGAAGATCAGAATTCAAAGCTAGCTCTCACCAGATCAATCTTCCTTTTCAAATCAGATTTCTGCAACTTCTGATCAGAAACTGTGGAATACCAAAAGTACATATCTTCTGAATCTTCGACTTTCAATATTGCATACTAAGAAAAGAAAACAGGAAAGGTAGAAACCTTTTGATGATGAGGATTTCCTTGAATTTCTCGGTGCCTCCTGGTCATGGAAAGGAATAATTCTTGTTAAAAAAATTTAACAGACTTAGTTTTATTCAAATTCATCCTAGTAATAAGATATTGTTAGCAGTGACGAAAATTGTGGGGAAAGTGGACATGAATGAGAGAATTTTGATATGAAATAAGCATACAATTGGATAAGGCTGGATGGAGGGTTTAGCAGTCATGACTCCCTCTGAACTATTAGTCCCCTTATATTATGCTAACGATTGCTAGTAATAGATAAACACGAAGCTTAAATTCAAACAAGAAATCTTACACAGATTTGCATGTATGCATGGTACCATGCATAAATAGCATACATGTGCTACATGTATGCTCTACCCATAAGAAGGCACACCCAGAAATGATAAAACTACTGCTGTTGCTTTATATAGACCTTATTGAAAAGGGACAAGTTTACCTAGATAAGTGCATTCATACAACTCTAAACTCTAGCATGTCGCACCTATATGGTTCTATTCAGTCACTGCAGCAAAATACTACGGATTATAGCCTCTCAACAAGTTCTGACTAGACAGCATATTTAGCTATTAGCCTCAAAGTTGTCCAACCTAACCTTTTCCACCACTTTCTTCTTTTCCTGCACTTTCTTGAACAGCGTGGATATGGTTGACTGAACAAGTGAACCATGACTATTATACAAGTTTTCCTTAGGTATCGTCACTGAAGCAGCAGACTCAGAAAGCTTTTTAGATTTGGTTATAGATGCTTGAATTTGCTCAGAAAGATGATTCCCTTCTCTAGAACTTTCACTTTCAATGTCAAGAATTATACCAGAGGACATGTTAGTTTTCACCTGGGAAATGGAAGACAGATCAGGGAATCAAATGATCAGTAAGGAATGCTTCAATAAGTAATGAAAGACCAATAAAAAAAATATTTCCTATGTCAGCAGCGGAAGCAAAGAAATTAGACAAAAATGTAAAACTGAAAGCTTGCAATAGCAGAAGCATATGGAATGCCATGCTGACTGATCAAATTACATGAAACTATGATAGTATCAACCTTATGATTTCTTAATAAAATATCAAGCATTCTGCTTACTTTCTTTTCCTCCAACTCCTCCTCCTCCTCCACCCCCAAGGCATCAGGACTTCTTTCAGCAGAATCATCTCCCGAGGAAACTTCAGTAAACCTGATTCAGCAATAGGCTGAAGATGAATTACACTACCATATTTATGCAAGGTTAACTGGAGATTTACTAAAATAGAAACTTGAACAGCAGATAACTAAGAAATGGCAAACAAATGTGTCACAGAAACTGCACCAATTTATCATTAGGGAAAATTGATATTGCTACTTAGGACAATCAGTGACCGTTGCTATACCGAACTCTGCAAGATGATTTTTATTTTATTTTTCCCTTCTAGAGAGGTATTCAAGATTAGCCTTTGTTTAACAAGATCACAAAAGGAAAATGAAATAGTAACCATCAATAAGAATCCAGACAATTGCTTCATTAGAGAAACAGCAAGCGTACTCAATAATGCAATATAAAGAAACAAACTCAGTATTTAGAACAATGAGAAAATCCAGCAACTACCATCATCTTTATACAATCTAAGCAGTGTATGTAAGTATGTATTAAGCAAAAGCAAAGCCATTACTTGAATTTTTTCCCAGAAGTTCTTGCAGATTGCCGAATTGGTGTAGTTTCATTCAAATCTTTAAAATCATTGTTATCATCTGATAAATCATCATCAAGCTCAGTTTCAGGAGACTCTTCTTTTACATATTTGGTTCCACCACTCTTTTGAAGTACTTGCTTATTGACAGATCCTGCTCCTGCCCCACCTTTAAAATCACATTCAACACCTTTTCCCTGAAACCAACAATCAAATAAGAAAAAATAGATTACCAAGTATATCTTCCATAACCCTTTCTTTCAAAAATATAACAAAAAAGAAAAAAAGGACAGACATAAATAAAAAGAAACAACCTCAAACAGTTCGTTGGGAAAATCAAGTTTCAATTCTTCCGGGTTCTCTTCTTTCGTTCCAATCCACCATGCCTCAGAAAATATAATCTAGGCTCATCACCAAATGGACAAATTACTTATCACACTTACAAGACAATGAGTAAAGTTTGCAAACAAACAACAGGTTAGCTAAGTTAAAAGAAGACAGAAAGAAACATACCATGTGATCAAAATAATCCTCACACATAACATTCTTTCCACTCCTAGAGAATTGCAATGTCAAATATCTATTTTTTGGATGCAAAATAGTCCCAAACAGCTTCATCTGTCCCTGCAAAACAAAAACAAAAACACAAACAACATGTTATTCATTCACAAACCCCATTCCACCACCAACAAAAACCAAAATCACAATGACCCACAAATGGAAACACAAAAACAAACAAAACCCAGAAGTGTTTTTAAGAACCTGAGGAAAATCGAGGTAAAGAACAGGGTTTTTAGAGGACAAGTCTTTGAGCTCGCCAATCTTGCCACCTCCATTAATAGGAGCAAGAAGACCAGGAAATGAAAACAAAAACCTGTTCTTTCTTTGAGATTTCCTAATAATATCTTTACCATGGTGTTTTGCAACAGTTTTTGATGGGTTCAATGAATATGGAGCCTTGACTTGTGCGTCTGATACTATGTTGTTGGTTATGGCAAGTTTTTTCAATCTTTTTCTCTCTAACACATCCGGGTTTTCTCTGTTAGAATTGCTGGCTTCTTCTGTCTTCTTGGATTTCACCATTGTTTTTCCTTTTCTTTGACTATGAAGATCTCTGGGTTTCTCACAAAAGGGTTTCCTTTTCTTGCATTTGGGAGGCGGGAAGCTGAGAATTTTGCCTCCCTTTTCGGCTGCAAGCTGCTGGAGATTGAGGGCTTTTGCTGGTGGCTTTTGCAGCCTGTTTGGCTGAAATTGTTTTTGATTGAATTTTATTTTATTTTATTTTTTTTTTTGGTTAAAATTGAGTATGGTTTATATTTTTTAAATTATTTTGATATAATAATATTAAAAAATAAAAAATTATTATTATCATTTATTTTAATATAAAAAATTATTTGAAACATCTTTTATTCTTAATTAAAGTAGGATTTGAAAATTGAAGTCTGGCTTCAAATTGGCCCAAAGCTTGAGAAAACAATGGGATTGGCTCATGAGTCGTGAATAAATATTTTGGTTTTATTAAAAAAATAAATAAATTTTCAACTGATTGGATGAATTTTATAATATATTTTTTAATCAGGTTCTCATACATTGTTAACACAAATTTTTAGAAAACTCAAAATATAGAAGATATTAAAACGTGTATAGATAGATATAAAATAAATTTATATTTATAATAGTTTTGGAATGAATTTTTAAATTTTTTTAAAATAAAAAAGTACAAAAAAACATGATTTCTCTACCTCAATTATTTTTATTTATTTTATCACTGATACCGTAACTAAAAACTATGTAAGAGATGGTTAGATTTTAAAATTTAAGGATTTATATTTATGAGGTTTAGCAAAAACTTTTTCTCATCGCCATTGAATTGAAAATCTATTTTTTGGAGATGAAGCTATGTATAGAAATGGTTTAGAGTTGAACTAGTTCTTCTATTGTCTATTTAATGCATATATATTTTTAATCAAATTGGCTTTTAGTGACATGTAATTGCCGATTTGGCATGAAAACAAATAAGAGAAAATTTGGTAAAAAACCAAGTATGCTGAAATGATTTTTTATAAAATAAACTAGTTTTATAATCAGTGATTTCGTTTGAGCTAATTTCATTAATATTTCACATGCGTATCAGATTATGTTCTTCATTGATTTAAATTAATTTTTTTATATAATAATAAAAAAATATAAAAAAAATTTAATTTATTATCAATTCAATATTAAAAAATAAAATTTAATAAAAACCCTACATTAAATAATGAAATTACCAAAAAAAAAAACAATTAAGGCTTAGTATATTTTTTTAAGCTTGAAAAATTCTTATCTAACTCTTTAATTAATATTTAGTCAATCAGCTAAACTTGCACCTCAAGTTATGAAATTTATCAGGTCGAATTAATTATTTTATTATTATATAATAAAAACTGTGAAAATTAATTTACCATCAACCATATACTAATTAAAGAATAAAATTTCATAAAAACCCTAAACTAAATAATAAAATTAAAAAAAAAAACTCTCAAAACAATAATAAAAAAAAGACATTAAGACAAATAAAAAAGAACTTATATAGCTGGGTTGAGCCGGCCTAAGCCTGCATGCCTGACCCATATATTTCATCCTTTTTGTTTTTTTTTTTTTCAAAAAAAAGCTACAACATGAAACTTATATTTAAATAATTAAAAATATATATTAATTTTATCAACTTTTAAGGAAAAAAAATAATTTATGACGCCCCAAAGTCTTACACCCGGACCTCACATTATTTTTGTGAGTTTGCTGAGCTACGACATAAAACTTGTAACCAAAGAATTTAAAAACTATTTCATTCGGTTTTGTTATTTTAATGATTAGAGGAATATTAAACCATAGATATGCAATGTGAAATATTGTTCTTCGGGTAAGCAAATGTCCCAAAAACTAAGTAGAAGCTCAATAGGGGCTTTAGAATCCATCCTTATTCTAATCCGTATACCTAGTATTTCACTTGTGAGAGTGTAAGATTTCAAGCTTTAAAGAAAAAGAAAGGCTTGATAGAAACATATAACCTAATGTTGTCCCGAGGTAAATTATTACAATGCAAACTTTGTCGTCCACCTCTGTAATGCTCATCTTATTCTGATCTGAAGAAGGGAGGGAGAGCGACGGAGGAGGCGGCAGTTCTATACCCACCACCACCTATAGGCCATTTAATATATGGTAGAGATAGCTCTTTCTCACCAACCAACCATTGTATAATGAATTTTTATTCAAAATGATGGCCAACAAACAGGAATGCAATGTCTTGCCAACCCCAACCGACCCTTTTCAGCACAAAAGCTTTCGTTATGTTCCTCAGCAACAGCCTAGAAGTGAGGTAGCCCACCATGCCAGTGCAGGAGATCATGAATTGAAGTGATCTGTTTCATGGAAGAAGGCCTTTAAATACTATAACTGAGTTGGCTATTATTAATGCACTGGCTTTAAACCTTTATCTCATTGATCACGCCACCAAACATATGATATAGTTGACTAAAAGTGACTTAATTTGAGATGTTTTCAGAGATTCTTAATTTCTGTTTTGCCCAATCCTCCTCGTAACCTCGCCATTAGATGATTCCTCTACGTCCATTTCCCTGCAATGGCTTGCAAAAACAGTGCGGTTTTGGGTGTGTTTAGAAGTATGGTTATGGTTGTTTTTTAAAATTTTTTTATTTGAAAATGTATTAAAATAATATATTTTTTTATTTTTAAAAAATTATTTTTAATATAAACGCATCAAAACAATTTAAAAATACTAAAAAATATTAATTTTAAGAAAAAAAAATTAAAAATTTTAGAAATATAGGTTACACCACATTCTCGAACGATACTTTTATTTAGCTATGCATGCAGTTTGCACCGTGTAGCCAAATAAGTTCTACTATACCATAACTGATATTTTTGTTTTATTCATGGAGCAATGTTGCTATGCAAAACAACACCATAACAAGTGACAATTACATGTAAAATAAGAAAATCGGAGTACCAACAGCATTGTAGATGATCAACATGACAGAGTCCTAAACTAGACCAAGTAAATTTCATGCTTAGTTCCATGACTCAACAAGCTTGGACAGTGCCACATGAGAAGAACCACCTTCAATCATTGCAGCCTTGGCTGCATTTTTCAAAGCAAATATCGCTCTCTTCCTAATCAATGTACCTTCATCAGACACCATCAATCCTCTAAGATTCTTCTCCACCTCATCAGCACATACAAATCCATCTTCAGACTCGTTTAACAAAGCAAGCTTCATTTCCTCCACTAGCACTGCCCTATTCAGCGTTTGCTCTGCATACAATGGCCAAGCCACCAATGGCACACCAGCACAAACTGCTTCAAGTGTAGAGTGTGGCAGAGAATTATGCAGGCTACAAAGTTTTGTAAGGTAAGGCAAGAGCGTTTGTTATTTATTTACTAAAAAATGTACCAACAATGTACTTGGTGATAATATTGATCAATCAAGGAAGCACAAGTAACACGACATTGACAAATAATAATAACAACAATAATAATAGATTACAATGGTTGAAATAGGGTAGAACATAAAAATCTAATGTCATGAAGAGAAAGCTTTATTACAATTTACTTATTTAAAACATTTACAATATCTTAAATAAATTTAAAAACCAACTTAAACAAATTAGAAAATCATAAAAATTAAAAAAAAAATCATAAAAATTATAAATAAACTTAGAAAAATAAAATTATCAATATTTTCTAAACTAAATAGAAAAAAATAAAATTATAAAAGAAACA
>Ga0325404_1003957_pt1 | contig 15786 bp, 7 predicted proteins | sample PopdelMetagenome_18_FD_205664 | JGI IMG/M metagenome (GOLD analysis project Ga0325404, IMG submission 205664) | Populus deltoides microbial communities from Bellville, Georgia, United States - Xylem-Control-R1 | ecosystem: Host-associated > Plants > Phyllosphere > Stem > Wood/Secondary xylem... | reverse complement strand
GAGAGATTTCTGACGGAACTTGGCCTGCAAGATCTGAACCACTTAGGTTAAGATGTGTTAGATTGGAGAACTGGCCAAATCGAGAAGAAATATGGGAGGAGTTGAAATCATTGAAAGAGAGGTCGAGCTGTTGAAGATGATGGAGAGAGAAGAGAGAATTATTGGGAAGGAGGGTGCCGTAAAGCATGCTGCAAGAGAGGTCCAGTGCAGTGACATGCCCGGTTTTCAGGTCACAAGAGACCCCATCCCACAAGCAGCAGTCTGTACCCTCTTTCCATGACTCTGTTTTTGGAAAGGGATGTGGACAATAGTACTCCCATAAAGCTGAACTATTTTGAATGAAGAAGGATTGTTTGAATTGAAGGAGAGAAAGAGATTGGCGATGAGCACACAAATGAGAAGAAGAGGAGTAATTTGAGGAAAGTGGAGATGAAATTGTTGACTGGAAATGGAAGACAAGCAGAAAGAACGAGAGATATTGAGAGAGGGACAGTGGTGAAAACCCCATGTTGGCTGGCCTTACAGGATTCAAAGTATAATTAACTGGGAATGGAAGATGAGAGGAAAAGAAAGGCATTATTAGTAGTATTTATAGACGAAATCAAAGTGACTGGTTGAAGCATTAAACAAGTTTCCTTAGCTGAAAGAGAATCGGAGCAAAGAAAGACTAATTTGTTCATGAGAACATATTAATTGTTAGTATTAAAATACCTTTTTTCAGGATTTAATAATTAAAAAAAATAAAGTAAGAATAAAAATCGATGGAAATATGCAATATATATGAAAGGTTCCTATATATCAACTTGATTCCCTGTTGACTTCAAATTGTGCAAACTGAATTGTTGTTTCTTGGCACTAATATATATATATAACGTTTCTCATGATCCAAAAGTCTTTTCATTCCTTTAATTGATTTTTCCTTTTTCTATTCTAAATAAAAAATAATTTAAACTATGGAATTATGTAAATAAATAATTAAAAAATATTTGTGCAGTAAAGAATAAAAATTATAAACCCTTTACCTGAATAATTCAAAGAGCATTTATAGCTCTTAAACCTTGTTATTTTACTAGAATGAAATTATGTAAATAAATAATAAATGATTGATATCTCCTACACAATATTAAAATATTAAATGAGAAACAAATAACTCTTGCATAATATTAATAAGAAATAAATATTCATTACAAAATATTAATTGTTATAGAAATATAATAGGTCTTGAGAAGATTTTTATACTGCTAGGGATATTGAAAAATGTTACTTGAAACTAATGAATTAATCTCAATTATGAAAAGCATTTGAAATTTATCAATGATTTGGATGTTGGCATCAAAAAATTGATATTTCAAATCTAAATTATTAAACATGAGATTGTGTAAAATATTTAGAAAAAATTTTATATATCTAAGGACAAAATATCACTTATACAATATCATACCTTTTTATATTAAAATTCATAAAAATAAACAAATAAAACTTTATAGCTCAACATATAGCTTATAATATTAATTAGAACTTTCTTTTTAACTCATCCAGCGGTAATTATACAAGCATTAAATTAATATGTTGATGTTAATTTTTTTTTTGAAAACATGTTATTTTAATATGTTTTTAATTGAAAAATATTTTTTAAGATTTGATAATTAAAAAAATAAAGTAAGAATAAAAACCAAATTTATTTTAAATTATTTTATTTTAAAAATATTTTTAAAATATTTATTTTTTTATTTTAAATTAAAATTTTTTAATCTTTTTAATACACGAATGTTAAAAATAAATTTTAAAAAATAATAAAAATTTTATTTTAATATATTTTCGTGTGAAAAATACTTTTAAAAGAAATCGCTATTACAATACATAGTTTTAAAGTTTTTTTATTTAAAAAAATATTTTTTTTTATTTTTTAAAATTTATTTTTAATATTTTACATATCAAAATAATATTAAAATGTTAAAAATATTTAATTTTAAATAAAAAAATAAAAAAATATTTTTTTTCAAAATATTATTTGGAGCAATGATGTTATAGCAAAAGGATGGAAACATGTAAGGTTCGTATCAAATTGACTTCAAATTGCGCAAACTAAATTGTTGTTTATTGGCAAAGAAATAATTACGCAATGCAATGTGCGCACTAACAACTTTGCACTTATGGATCATACTTTTTGTGTGCGCTCGGTTATGTATAGTAGTTTAATTATTTTTTAAATGTTGTTTATTTAAAAATATATTAATATAATATTTTTTAAAATTTTATTTTTAATTTTTATATCAGAATATTAAAATTATAAAAAATATAAAAAAATTAATATTGATTTTCTAAATGGATTAAATAGTGTTTTAGAGGTTGCTAATATTTATTAAATTAATTAATCCTTTTAGTATTAAAAATAACTAAATAGTTATTTGACAAATATTGATTAGTAATATTTTTTTTAAAATACTTTTCTTGCTTATCATTCCTTCAATTGACATACTTTGATTTTTTCCTTTTTCTATTTTAAATAAAAAATAATTAAACTATGGGATTATGTATACGTAATTGAAATAAAAAATTGATAAGCAAAGTCAGCTTCACCTTTATATGTCCAATCCAATCCAAGCAATGGAGCACTAATGACTTTGCACATATATCGTTTCTCATTATCTAAAAGTCTTTCTGTGTGATTCATAATGTTGTGCAATATATTTTTCAAATATATTTTTTAATTGAAAATATATTTAATTCTTTTTAATTTTAATATAAACACATCAAAAACATAAAAAAAAAACATATAAAATATTTAATATAAAATATTTCTTTTAATTTTAATATAAACACATCAAAAACATAAAAAAAACATATTAAATATAAAATATTTAATTTAATGCTTTTTTAGGCGATATGTTTTTATAAAAAAACAAAAGCTACACAATATCAAATATTTATTAATGAGAATAAGAATAGGAACATGACAATATTTATTTTTTAAATGGATTAAATATCTTTTCAGGGGCTGTTAATTTTCTTAAAATTAATTAATACTTTTACTTTGTGGTCAGTTGTGCGCTTCTGTCCTTTCCCTTCCTTTTAGGCTCTCGGCCTGTCATGCAGTTGGTGTGGGAATAATCCCCTATGGATGGGACAGGCTGACTCATCAGTCCTTATATATGTAAGGGTTACTGTATTATTGTCACAGTTTTGAAACCCGAACCGGCCCGGTGGGTCGACCCGGGCCTAGAACCGGTCCGAGTCTAAGTAAAAACCCGCCTGGAAGTTGGCCCGGAAAAACCCGGTCGACCCGGAACCCGGGCGACCCGGGTAAACCCGGCTGAGACCTGGTCTCTCTCTCTCTTTTTTTTTTTTATACAGACTCATTAAACTACATCGTTTTAAACGATGAAGACGAATAAATGCCTCCTAGCCGGGGGGGCTCTGTCATTAGTCGGAAAAGTGGATCTTCAGGAGAGAAGCAAGATGCCTTTCTTTGATCCACCTTCACGGACAGGAAAGAGAACGAAAAGAGACGCGCTAAGGTCATGTGATTGAGGCTCACAGTTGATAGATATGGCTGAGGCTGAGCTGCCGCCAATCTTGACCAAAACCAAAGTTGGGGATGAGATTCTTAGTTGAAAGCAAAGTTGTTGATGCTTGGGGATGAACTCATGCTATTATTGGCGTGATTGAAGCTCACAGTTGATAGAGGCTGCTTGCTGCTGAAGAAGGAAACTGTTCACGTTTGAGATCACAATGGCTGAGCTGGTATGTGACCAAGGTGCTGTTGCTGGAGAAGAAGAAGTCATCAGCGGCTAGGAGAGAAAAGTTAATTAATTTCTCTCTTGCTCTCTGGGTTTTCTATTTTTTTTCTTTCTTTTGTGTGTGTGTGCGCTGGGGAATGAGGCAGATGCTTATGGAAGAGAACATGAAAGATCAGCCACGCTGGGGAATGGCCCGCACATGATTCATGATCACGTTGCTCTAAGCGCCACTGAGAAGTCAATGTATTGATTTTTCTTAAACATCCAAGGCCCAAACTTGAATTCAATACCCCTTCTGCTTGCTGGTTTTTTTTTGGGTTTACCCGGGTCAACCCATCTGACCCGTGACCCGGTCATTAGACCGGGTCGACCATCGGGTCGGGTTTCAAAACTATGATTCTTGTAAGGATTGTTATTGTTATTTATATTTTTATATATGTTGCTAGCATTAGAATTTAAAGAGAAGTTTGAATATAGGGGAAGAATGAGAAATAGAAGAGGATCGATGATCAGGTTATATATTAATTATTATTGATGAAATTATTGACAGAATTATTTTATTTGTCACTTTGTAATTTTATTGGTATTTTTGACACGTCACTGTACAGATAACCCGGTTTGAATCCGACTGTAATTATATCAGTAAACTCGTCCACAAAAACTTACACATCATCGCACAACTTGTTTTTTTATTTTTCATATTCTGTTTCGTATTCCCTCGGTATTTATCGACAGAGTGTTTTTATCAGTATATACCGACAGAGTTAGCGATGAAAATTTTTTTTTGGTGAATATCACTGCAAAATACCGATGAAAAAAAACCATCGGTAATTTTATTTGTATTTGTTGAATTTCTTATACACCAGGCAACACGTTTTGGCAATAGCTTTATTGAACAGTTACTAGAAAACTGACAAACAATGGAGATTGGAGTTTGAAGGTTCTTGCCCTCAAGATGCTGTGGGATTGGTCGTCTTCAAGTTCTTTCTCTTTCAGCATCAACAAGGGAGTACCAATCTTCATTTGTTCTGTCCTTGACCTCCAAGTCTTCGGAACTTGGATGTATAGATATTGTCCACTCTTCATGGAACTGAAGGTTCACTTGCAAATAATTCCACACAAGAGTGAGCGTTGGAAACACGGCAGTATTAATTTCCAAAATTGACATTTTGGCAGCAAGTCTTTGAGCTAACAGATACAGTTCATGATCTAATTAGAACTTCCTTTGCAGCTCGTCTGATGGCAGCTGTTCTCGGGGACATCTACCCCGCTATTATTCCTTGCTGGCTTATAAACTTAATACTAACTGGACCCCCCTTCGCATGCATGCATTGATAGATTATTTTTGCTATTATTAACAAGAACAGGTGACTGTTTACTTGAAGGGTTAAGCAATTTATATGTTTCCCAGAAGAAGGAGAAGCAATTATTAGCTTAGAAAATAGCAATGAATATGTGCTAATAGATACAGTTTGTGCTCTTCCTTTGCAGCTCGTCTTATGGATCATACTTTTTGTGTGCCAACAAAAGACAACAATGCAACCCTTGGTACAGATTTTTGCTGGATAAATCTGCGGTTACATACAACATCCACCTTCGTTTTGTTTTTTGTGTTAGTACGAAGAAAAATCTGAAGGAGTGCAGTGCTTAGCTGTTGTAGTGTACTAACCGATCTTGCAGTAAAATTGGGACTCTTCAGTTCAAGGTAGAAGAGTGATGAAGTGTCAATTTTATATCAAGGTCAGAAAGCAATAGGTAATGGTCCAGAAAAGTCTTCGGAACTTGGATATATAGATATTGTCAGATCTTCATGTGGTGCTGGATATGGAACTGAGGGTTGAATTATTCAATTGCGAATCTTTCCTCGCAAGGATTGGTGACTAAACAGGAGCACTGAGTGTTGGAAACACGGCAATATTAATTAATTTCCAAAATTAACATTTTTGTTGAGATCACGTCTATGTGAGTGATGTGCAGCAAGTCTCTGTGCTAATCAGAACTTCCTTTGTAGCTCGTCTAGCGTTAACTATGTTAGCAATACAAGAATGTTGATTTTTTTGTCAGAAATAAATCTTAAAAAAAAAAACAAAAATATTATTTTAATATATTTTTAAATAAAAAAACACTTCATGCTTTAAGGATAACAAAACGACAATATTGATTTTCTAAAAAGATTAAATAGTGTTTCAGGGGTTGCTATTTTTTCTTTAATTAACTAATCCTTTTAGTATTAAAAGTAATTAAATAGTTATTTGACCAATTTTAATCATGCTTATTTCAGTAATATTTTTTTTAAATACTTTTCTTTCATATCAATCTTTCAATTTTCAATTTATATGCTTTGATTTTTTTCTTTTTGCTTTTTCTATTTTAAATAAAAAAAATAATTTAACTATGAGATTATGTAAACAAATAATTAAAAAATATATATGCAGTAAAGGATGAAAATTTTAAGCTCTTTATCTTGATGGTTCATGGAGTATTTATAGCACTTGAACTTTGTTATTTTTCTGAAATGGAGAGCCTGAACAGTCTTTTTTTATAGCAATAATAAAAAATAAATATTTTTTATATAATATTAAACGAGAAACAAATGTTTATTGCATAATATTAATAAAAAATAAATATTTGTTATAAAAATATTAATAATGACAAAAATATAGTATATTATTTTACAAGTTAGACTTGAAGGAATTTCAGAGCAGCGTACCGGAAATTAAAGAAAATATTTAGTGAAAGTTTAGGAATAACATTACTGAACCATTACCGGAAAACAGAGCAGCCTCCTAAAACTGACGAAGATTGGAGTTTCAAGGTTCTTGCCCTCAAGATTACCAAGTAAGTGTGGGATTGGAAAGATCTTTCTTTCTCAGCATCAACAAGGGAAAACCAATCTTCACTTGGTCTGTCCTTTTCCTCCTTGACCTCCAAGTCTTCGCAGCCATTAAGTGGTTCTGAATATGGAACTGCAGGTTGAATTATTGATCAATTGCAAATATTTCCATACAATTAGGTCCCTTTGTTGACTATGCAAGAATGTTGGAAACACGGCAATATTAATTTCCAAAATTGACATTTTTCCAGCAAGTCTACGTGCGTGCAATTTGTGCTCTAACTATAACTCCCTTTGTGTCTCGTCTGATGACAACTGTTCTTGGAGACTTCTACCCCTGATCTATGCCTGGTTTTTCTTGGTAGCATTGCATCTTTGAAGTTTGGTTTAATTTCCTTACAATTTATTTTATCTTTCATTAGATTTCTCTATATTGTAAGAAATATTTTTAAGTGGATCATATCCCATGTCATGTTTTTAAATAATATTAATTGGGTTATATATATTATAAAATTTATAAATGATAATTAAATGATTGGATTCCATTGCTCTCTAATGATGATGAACTAAGTACAGTATATACATAATGGATGAAAGTGAAAAAAATCAGGATCCCTATGCTAGCCATATTAAATATTACATAAAATCATCAAAATATAGAAAATCTAAAGTTTGGTATTGACGGTTGAATCATAGTATGGACTAAATCTATTTACTTGAAAAACCCAAGGATATATGAGCCCAGAAAAAGATGGTCCATGCACACAAAAACTCAAAAGAAATTAAATCTAGAAATATATATCAAATCTAATTTTTTTAAGCTTAACTTTATGTTAGGCCCAACAACATAATAACATATGGGTTTAATAAAAAGTTAGATCCAACTTTCTTAGCGAAAAAATCAACTAACCTTTATTTATTAATTACTAAAGACACAACTCAATGTAGACAAAGTGAAATTCTATCCATGTCTAAACTTACATTAAAATATTATAAGTCTTTTTAATACACTATATTATCCTTTATCTTTAATATAATATGGAGTATTCTATTTTGATAAAATCAAATTTATTGAAATAATATAACTTGAAATTGTATTAGAATTCAAATCTTATATTTCAATGCCAGATAGGTATGATATTATATAGAGTGGATGATTGTGGTCTTATTTTTCCATATAAATGAAAGAAGGACTTTCTACTTTAATTTAGTTATATATATTCTCTCCATATAGATGAAATGTCAGCATTTGATATTCCCAAGTTACTGTTGGATCCGAAAATGGAAAAAATGAAAATGAATAAAATAAAATAAAATAAAATAAGGGCGAAGTAATAATTACGAGACTAGGAATGGGAACACCACAGTATTGATTTACATCATAGTTAATTGGTGTTTCTTATTATGAAGAAACTTAATTGATCGTATTAAAAAAAAAAAGTCATTTGATTAAATTGGTGTTGATCATAGTACAAATAATCGAAAATAATAAAGTCATAAATACAATTAAAATTATAGAGATTAAATGTATAGTTTGCAAAACTACGTCCTAGGATTAAGCTATAACTAACTCAAATACAAAAGAAATTTATGCAAATTGTATAAAAGTGACAAAATAGTAACATTGTAATCTGCATCCAACAGCGTGCCCCTCTGAAAACAGATCACTTTTATCCTTTTTCTTTCGGTTTGTTTGGACTTGTGGTTTTAGAACTGCATCCAACAGCGTGCCCCTCTGAAAGCTGTTAGGAAGCTAAAGATTGCCATATCAGACAGCCATTGAAGTATCCTTTTTCTTTCTGCTTATTTGCTAACCTCTTTGTTCAGCATGTTACGGCCATGCTTTTGGCATTTGGCCTGGACTGAGTTCAGTCCAACAGTGTCAAAGTAATAGTATTTCACATAGGTTTTGTTGGAAGAATAATGGGTATAGTATAAGATCAAAACAGTAATGCAAAGTGAAAAAAATCTCAAGAACAAGAAGAAAATTGAGATAAAAATATATTTTTATTAAGTGCTTTTTTCTAAACTCTCTTAGCTATTCTCTTTCTTTTTGTCCATACCTAGAAATGCTGAGTTACAAGGTTATAGCAGATTATTCTAGATAACCCTTGTGCCATATACCCTGCCCTCTCCTCAGCATACCATTCATGTGAATACCCAACCCACTGTTAGAGCCTTCAATTCTAGATGTGAATCTTCAGTTCATGGCAGTCCCGAGACTGAAACACCCTGCCCCAGTGGTGTTTATCCATTGTTGAACCTCTTGTTGACACAACCATAGCCATAAGACCTCATGTACTGGTCTTCAACCCAAGTAAATACAGTTGGGAAGACTGACCGGCTCAGTTGGACACATATTAAGAAGTCCCCAACATAAAATGGGACTGAGATTGCAGAACCTATCGCTTGAATAGCAGAATTGAACTATATGGATAGGCAAAAAGGACCAGCATAGCTCAAATTCACTGAATAGAGCGCGGATGGAAGCTGTCAATCAACAAGAGAAGTTGCAAGAAATTTGTAAAACCTAACATGAGAGAAAATGCAGAACATGATATCATAGGAGGGGAAAAAGCAGCAAAAAAGAATGACATCATAAGAGGAAAAACAGCTGAATTTCTAAACAGTAAACACAGCGAAAATCCAAGGGAAATGGGAACGGTTCAATACTAGACACCAAATGAATAGAAGTTTCGATCTAATATAAATTGAATAGTGATTCCAAAATTCAACAACTAAGACAACATAAATAATAAACCGCGAACAAAAATGTTAAAGAGCCCTACCTCATCAAGATTGTCGTCATCTTTTCGCTGTGAAACTGTATCTGCATCATTCTCCACTTGTGACATGCATTGGCTCCCTAACCTTCAACTTATTAAATCCTTTCATGTGTCTACCATGATCGGACTCCTTATCCTTAATCTTCCTCAACTTGTTGAATAGTTGACGACACCACATCAATACTTGCTTAGATTTCTCAGCATCTTCCTCTGCCCTCACCACCCCATGACTTTTAGTAAACACAGTAACCCAAAATCACAAAAAATCTAAAATTCAATTCATAATTTGAAGGGTATCTTTCTAATCCTTGGGCCTTTCCCCATTTCTCCACCTCTAAAACACAACCTTACATCAACATCAACTGCCCGTACAAGATGACAATGTTTCTGAATTGCCTGGCCTACTTTGATCTTTGTGGAATTCACCAAAGAAGAAGCTAGTGAAGTATCAGGAGTTGTTGATGATAATGGCTTGTTTGCAACGAACCTAAGAGAGAAGCCGTTGGCAAATTTTCTTATGAGGGTTGTTTGGATTGCTGGAACATGAAGGAAAATAAGGGGGTTTTAAAGAGGTTTCTATTAACAATACAAATGGACAAGGACACGTCAGCTAATTGATTCAGTTGGGCCCCACTTTATGTGGGATGAATCTTTATCCGCCAAGTCCACATTCAATTTGTGGGAAACATAAGACATTAGCCAAAAATCTATAAGATAATTATAAATTAAGTTTAAGAACAAATAATTTCATCAATTATATCCAAAGTATTCCGGAGGTTTCTCAATTGGATCCTTCTATCCATTTTCTCTCAATTTTAATGTTAAGTTTTCCTTTAATAGACCAGTTTCATTGCATAAATGATAAAACAGTAAAATTATATGGAAATAATTTTAAGAAAAATACCCAATTGAGAAATATATGGCATAGTTTGGATCTAATTGATAAAATACATTGTTCAAGGTCTTGATTGAGATGCATATATAGTTTAAGGTCAAGAATGAGGTTTACCCTTTAATTTACATGTAGAGTCTTTAAAGTGGGGGCCACCTTCTCATTGATGGCTCACCAACCATGATCTTACTTGAGCGACAACAATTATTACTATTAATTAATTGTTAACTATTAATTAATTATTCTCATTGATGTATTTATTTGAGATATAATGGTTTTTATAAGATTATGTATCTATGTGGCTTAGCAGGATCAATCTTTACATTTCAATGCGAGAAAGGTATGAAATGTTTGCTAATTTTTACTCGTACACAGTTATGAAATCCTAATATTTTTATAGGAAGTAATATATATATATATATATATATATATATTAAATTTAATTTTTTATTAATTTAATATTAAAAGATGAAATTAAAAAAAAAATTAAACTAAAAAAAGACAACTCAACACAGGTTTATCTATCAAACCTGAGTTATGAGATCAAGATAATCCTATAAAAAGATATCAAAACAAATTATTAAATTCAATTTTCAATCAATCAAAATTTTAAGAATGATATTAAGAAAAACTAGTAAAAATTAACACAAATACTCGTGACTTGGATCAACTGACCAAACTCATGTCTTGGATTATAAGACCAATATAACCTTATAGAACACAAATCAAAATAAATTATGAAGTCTAATTTTCAATTAATCCAATATTGAAAAAAAAATTTAATTAAAAAAATAATAATAAAAAACTCGAGTCAACTAGTCTAATCCATGATCTAGGTCAAAGACCTTGATAACCTTAAACAAAATATTTTGTTTTCTTATAAAGCTCCATTCTCAATTAACCCAATACTAAATGATTAAATTGAAAAAAAAAAGGATAAAAAATGATCTAGGTCAACTTGGGTTAATTTGTCAAATCTATATCATATGAATAAGATAATTCTATAGAAATAAAAAAAAAATAAAGTTCAATTCTCAATCAACCCAATATTGAAGGATGAAATTAAAAAATAAATATTCAATTAAAAAAAGATAAAAAAAACTCAATTCAACCTAGTTAATCCATAAAACTCGTGATATAGGTTATGAGACTGTGATAACTCGATAGAAAACAAATCAAAAAAGAATTATGAAGTCCAATTCGCAATCAACCCAATATTGAAAGAGAAAGTTGAGAAAAAAATAATAAAAAAAAAACCTGAGTCAACATGGCTAACTCCTTAAACTCACGACCCGGATCATAAAATTAAAATAATTTCATAGAAAGTAAATCAAAATAAATTATGAAGTTCAGTGTGTAATAAATCCAATATTAAAGGATGAAATTTAAAAAAAAATACAAAGTTTGCAATTAAAATTTTTTTAAAAAATTCTTAATATTGCTATAATAAAATACAAAGGTGTTTTAATATATGCTAAAATCCTAGTGCGGCAGACATATTGGTTCCACTTTTCTCTTAACTTTTCTAGCGCAATACCCCTGCTGGGTTACCTTTGGCCTGGCTGCTTAACTATTCATTTCTACAGTGAAGTATTTTTTTTATATATTATTTATTTATTTTGAAAAAAAAAGAAAGATATTGCATGTTGTTTGTCGCATAAAAATTAATATATTAACTGTTTAATTGTTTAATTGAAGAAACCTCCCTCGTATATATCATTTTGTTTTTTTTTTAATAATTTTTTTGTTGTTTTTTTCCCGGAAAGAATGTACCGAAATGGTGGGGATATTCCCAATCTATAATTTGTTAATATCACCCCTTATTTATTATAAGTCTTTTTAATACTCTATATTATCCTTTATCTTTAATATAACATGGAGTTTTCTATTTTGATAAAATCAAATTTATTGAAATAATATAACTTGAAATTGCTAGAAATCAAACTCTTTTTTTTTTAAATTTAAACCTTATATTTCAATGCCAGATAGATGCAAGAGCATATAGTTTCCTTATACTAAATTTAAACCCAAACTTCTTATATGGGAAAAAAACACAGCAAATTTTTTCTTATTTATACTAAATTCAAGCACCACCAGCCCACCCACCAGCATATTCTATGTACTGCAAAGAAGTACAAGGCAAGGCTGCGTTGTAGTACAACACCTATCAGAGCTCCAACGACGGCTGCTATACATTTGAACAGATGTCAGGTTCATAATTTTGATCCTCGTCTCGTTGACTTATCAGCACCACTTTTCACTCTCTCTTCATCCTTGTAGTACAGATATAGAGAGAAGAAAAGTGGGCAATCGTAAGCATAAAATTGCTTAAAGTGAAAAGCAAGAAATGGAACTGCTAACTGGCTTGAACTGGCTACTTCACTTGAAAGTGCCTTCCCTTTACAGTCATAACATGTGTATGGCAAGTTAAGAGTGCATTTTGGTCCCTCTACTCTTATTTCCCTTATTTTATCACCTTTTGTCTTCATATTATATTCTTTATTTCAGTCGACTTTAGCCTAGCAGTTAGACACCTCAATCCCAACCTAACTTGTTTGGATTAGAACCCAAAGACTGCTTCGTTAAAGATTGAGATTTATTTAATCAACTATTGTACTATACTAGGGAATGACGTCGTTTAATACTAAACATTTTCAATAGGATGTTCTCTTATCCCACGCAATAAATATCTCCGTTTAAATCACCTTAATTCAGTGCAAAATTATGTGCGCATTAATTATTTGTACATTATGCTATGTGCCAGCTGCATCAAAGTGTCGTTTGATTTGATTAACTACTTGACATAAATAAAAAATCAAGAGAGTGTTTACAAGAAATAATTTAGCAATATTACAAATCATGAAAACTAAAAATTAAAAATAAGTTTAGAAAAGATTTTATGTATATTTCTATTCTTAGTTTTCCATTCATAAATAAGATTCTTGTACATCTATATATAAACCTTTTATACAATAAAAAAAGAGAAGAATTATTTTGATACACACAATTATTTTTTATTTTTAACATGGTATCAAAGCAACTAATCCAAATCTAACATTTTTTTTTTAAATCACAACCATGAAATATAGCAAAAGCAAACCCATAGAATCACGCCCAGATTACAACCACAAATTCAAGAACTGACCCTCAAATTATTTCTGCTATGAATGATGATTAAGTATTGAATATAAATCAAAGAATGTGCGCATTATTTGTACATTAAACTATGAGCATATATCAAAGTGTGGTTTGATTTCATTAACTACTTGACATAAATAAAATGATGAGAGTTCTGTGGCATTTTTTAGAGACAAAAAAAATCCAACTCCTTGGTTACTGAAATGTTTATGATATTTGTTTTTCTATTTTGATAAAATCAAATTTATTGAAATAATATAACTTGAAATTGCTAGAAATCAAACTCTCCTTTTTTAATTCAAACCTTATATTTCAATGCCAGATAGCTATGATATTTTAATATAAGATTTGCAATGAATTTAAAAAATTAAATTGATAATAAAATCTCAAGATTTTAGAAATCATATTTAAAACATATAAAGTTAATATAAATAAGTATGTTAAATAATAAAAATATAAAACCTTATCAATTTTCAATTTATTATTATTTAAAAAAAAGTAGAAATAGAGGTTGTAATAAGTAATTAAAAAAATATTTGAAAGAAACAAACGCTTTAATTGAACTTCTAGCAAAGATAGTATTATTGGGCTTGTCTTAATTGAACTTCTAGCAAAGATAGTATTATTCCTAATTTTTATTATAATTACATTACATTAAAAAAAAATATATGCTTCATTGTTTCTTCTTTGAATATAGAGCCACTCACTCACACTTTTGATCCCTATAACTTATAATTTTACATAATTGGTCCCTATAATTTTCAATATTTATAAATTCTATTTTTATTTATGTTATTGGTCATAAACATTTTATACAAAATTAAATACTATAAAATAACACTTGGTATCACTTGAGGCACAACCTTTATAGAAATAATACTACAATATATAACTGTACTTATGATTACTTATAGTTCTATACTTACAAAATCTGAAAGGAAACAGCTTACAGAACGAACTTTGAAGATACTGACTGCATTGTTTATTTTCTTCTTGCACCATTTCTACTAGCATTCTTCTTTGTTCTGCTTGCATTAAGACTCCATTGATCTTCAACCATTTTCAGAAACCATGCAGGTCTTCTTGTTTTAAACACAACATATCCCATTATGACTCCAAACATAAACCCACATCCATACCCAATTGCCACAGCTTTCCATCCAAACCCATCTTCAAGCAATGTTGAATCATCTCCTGCAATAAAGTTTGATGATGGTAATGGTGGTGCCTCGCCATTGCTACATTCTTCTGGCATTGGAAATCCACACAAACCAGAGTTTCCTTCGAATGAGCGATGATCAAACGTGTTGAACTGCTTTCCTTTGGGTATGGGTCCTTCAAGCCGGTTATGTGAAAGGTCTAAGACTTGGAGAAATGTTAGATCTACCAACTGTATAGGAATCCTTCCGGTAAACAAATTTGAAGATAGATCTAATGATTCTAGATTGGTCAAAATTCCCAATGATGATTGGATATGACCAGTAAAGTAATTGTGAGAGAGGTTAAGTTGTTGGAGTCCTTTAAGCTTTCCGATCAATTTTGGAATCTCACCAGTGAAACTATTACTTGACAAATCAAGTACTCTGAGGATACTTCGAATTTTTACAAACTCAATTTTCAATCCTTTCCACGTCATTTCTACGGAATAGGCATAAATATCGGCAAAACCATAGTAGTTGTTTGATGTCATGTAAATCATATTTTGATTCGAGTTCATCATTGCTTCAAGACTATTGAAAAACCCTGTTGGTAATGGTCCACTCAAATTATTGCTGGAGATATCAAAAATCTGTAATTTAGAGAATGAATTATCAGTAGTCGGATCCTTCACAAAACCCTGGAGTTTATTGGATTTTAGAACAAGAACCTGCAACTTTGGAAGCCTTTCTAGGAAATGGGGGAATGTATCCTTAATCTTATTGTTGCCAAGATTAAGAACTTCCAACATTGTGCAATTGATGATAGATGATGGTATTTCCCCTTCAAATTCGTTGTCATTGAGGCTGAGATATCCCAAGCTATTCCCCTCTGAGAATGCTAAAGAGATAGTGCCTTGAAGATTGTTCATGCCTAAATGCAAAATTGAGAGAGTGTTGCTGAAGTTGCTCAAACATTGTGGAATAGAACCACTCAGACTGTTGTTGGACAGGTCAAGGATTTCAAGGTATTTCAGCTTGCATATAGAATAAGAAATCTCACCTGACAATTTATTGTTGGACGCAAGAATAAGGACTTTCAAATACTCTTGTTTGAAAATTGAGCTTGGGACAGGACCATGCAAGTGATTATTGCTCAGATCAAGGTATTCCAACGAATTATGTTGGAATTCACTTATATGGCCTATGAAATGATTGTTATGAAGGTCCAAATAACCTAAAGAAGGAAGAGCAAACAAAA
>Ga0325404_1003947_pt1 | contig 15801 bp, 9 predicted proteins | sample PopdelMetagenome_18_FD_205664 | JGI IMG/M metagenome (GOLD analysis project Ga0325404, IMG submission 205664) | Populus deltoides microbial communities from Bellville, Georgia, United States - Xylem-Control-R1 | ecosystem: Host-associated > Plants > Phyllosphere > Stem > Wood/Secondary xylem... | reverse complement strand
CCCTCTCCCTCTCCCTTGAATTTGATTTTATTTTGTTATATATGGGTTCTTAATTTCTTAAACTGAGTATCACAGCACATTAAATCTTTCGATTTTTTTTTTATTATTTGTTGATATTACTCGGCTAATTGTATCCTGTACAGTTACATGTATATAGGTCTCTCTGTGAAAGAAATTGTTTTCATTTTATCCAGCAAGCTCTTAGCTGTGTATGTGTGGTAAATTGTGAGATTGAGATACCTTCAATTTTGTCACATTTTCATACTAAAAAACTTTATCCTGCAGGGTTCCTAGAGTAATAGAGTACTAAAAACTAAGCTGGATCAGATTAATGTTTTTCAGTTATGGACTTGGAACATGGAAGCGGAAGCAGCAAGCATTCGGAATCACATCCAGAGGTTAGTGATGGTAGCGGAACCAGTGATCATGAAGATACATATCCAAAGCTTCGTGTTCGGGTTGGGAGTAGTGACAATCTTCAGAGAGACCCAGAGAAAATTGATGGGACCGAAAGCAGTAAAAATTCAGAATCAAATCCTGAGTTTATTAATGGAAGTGTTAGTAGTAAACAAAGAGAGTTAAAACTGGAATTTACTGCTACAGAAGGGGATCTTTACATGCCATTTGTAAAGTCAGGTCCTTCCTCTTCCTCGCCTTCCTCTGCTTCTTCTCTGAGTTCTTCTAGCTCATCATTGTATGATCTATTTGATGTGATCGTAAAAGAAAGCGCTGACCCTGGAGCATGCACTGATTTTGATTCACCCAACGAAGCTCACGAGATTACTCAACCAGCATCAGAAGATCATGAGAATGATACTTCCATTGAAAATTCTCACAAATCAAAAGAAAGTGAGCGTGGCTCTTCAGATCACACGCTAACATTCCCAGTTTCTGATGCCACTCATGAATCCCTGGTGCCCAACATGTCGCCAACACAATCCCCTCCTCTCCAAGTCATGGAACGACCAGGAGGATATGATCCTTTTAGGATTCCATCATCCATCTTTGAAAGAAATAAAGGTCCAGCACCAATGGATTGGAGTGTTGCTTCCAATGAATCATTGTTTAGCATTCACGTAGGAAACAATAGTTTCTCCAGAGACCATGTTTTATTGTTGGGCGATCTGGGATTGTCTGGAGACATTAAACAGTCAGGTGAATTGATCATGCTCAGCCCACCCCCTCCAAAAGCAATGGTGGCCACTGATAATCAGTCTTCAGATCCTGCCTTGCAAACCTACAAACAGAAGGGTGGAGCAAATGGAATATCAGATAATACTATCAAGGATCCCGCAGAATATCAAACTAAGGAAAATAAACCAAACCAAGCTGTATCCTGGAAATCTCCTAGAACTTCCAACCTTTCATATGAAAGTGGAGACAGTGTCGAGTCCTTTTCTTTTCCAATGTAAGCTGCTCCTATTCTCTATATGCAAACACTTAAATACTAGAATTCATGCGCGCTCAACTCTTACGTATTACTTCTATTGTGCATAAAGACTGGTGGACTCTCGTTATTCATGCATAATATACATATCCATGCAAGGCGCCAGTCTTTGTCCATATCATATCTGTGTTTACATTCACATTGCACACAGTGAATACATGGATGTTTGTATGTTTGCGACTTTTTGTGTGAATTCAGTCCAGACAGAAATGCCTCTGGACTTGGCATGCTTGTAATTCATGCATGTAAACAAGATGTCTAGATTTACTCTACAATTATATTCACGTGTATGCCTAATTAATTAGGACTCCGCAAGCCTAATGCTTTGTCAATGAGGAATATACCTTTGTGTTGCAGAAGAAAGAAGAAATATGCATGGCCATTTTGCTACTTTTCTAGTTGTAGCTGGGCGCTCTGCTACTGTAAACGGCCAAGGTGCTACTTTAGGTGGCCAAGCTGCTCGTGTTCTTATTGTAGCTGGGCGTTCTGCTACTATTGGAACTGTGGCCGAAAAGGATGGTGTTGTCATAAATATTCTGCGTATGCTCCTCTCTCTCCCTGTCAATTGATAACAATCAAGAAAATAGTAAATTCTGTCTTGTTAATTTTTTCCAACCGCCACGATTAATACCAATTACGTCACTTATGTTCATATATGATTCACAACTTTTTCCATTTCATCTACATTATAAAACAAGGTTTATAATAACACTTTGTTATCTCATGATCTATATTTCTTGGGGTTTTGCAGTTTGGCAAATGGGATGAGAAATGGTTCCCTGAAAGCAGGTATTGAGCAGCGGCAGCAGCATCTGGAGTCACCGTCTGCCCCAGTGAGTCAAGAATCGGCTTCCTATCATTGGTGTCATTGCTTTTCATGTTGCTCACGGGGTTGTTCTTTCAATTGCTGTTGTTCCTGTCGAAAAATCAAGTGTTGCTGTTAGAACTGGCTCCTGTGTACTCATATGATGGAAGAGTGCATCTCAGCTCCTAAGGCGCTTCCTGTTTAAAATGCAAGCCCGAGCTGTCCTTAATTAAGTTTCTGGTGATTAAGTTAAAATTGGGACATTGACGGTGGTTGCTACTTAATCATCACGAGGCCTCTTGAAAACGCAATTGTTGTCCATGTGCGTTGTTCTTGCTGTGACTACAAGGAAACTGGTTCTTTTCAAGACAGGAAAAAAGGAAGGCGCTGAGGAATGGTAAGGGGAACCTCTAATCCTTTACCTGTATGATGTTTCCTCCTGGAATTTCAGGATGGTTCGTCCCTGAATCGGAGCTAGTTTATAACTAACTCTATCTATTTTGCGTCTATATTGCTGTAAATTAACCTTTAATTTAATAGCCCTCTAGTGGTATTAGACGATTGTTTTCAAGCATATGCGGTATTTTTTATTATTATTTGGATTCTGCTGATGTTAGAAGCATGGTGTGATTGTGATGATATTACTCTATCTATACATGAAGTGATGAATGAAATTCTAAATGGTAGTGAGCACTGCATGCATCGAGTAAGGTAGGAAATATATACAATATCTACAATTCATGGGGGGGGGGGGGGGATCCTTAAATTAGTGTATTATCATAGAGAGAGGGGGGAACATAATTAAGATCGCTTATGAAAGTCTTCTTCTTCTTCTTCGTCAGTTTCATGCTTTTCATCATTTGTTTTTCTTTTATGCCCAGCATGATAGCGAATGTAGATACGACTGATCTTCTTTCCAATTGGTTGAATTACAATGGTAGTTTTGGGGATAGATGCTTTCATAGAGGTGGGTATGGTCATGAATTTATTGGGAAAAATAGGTACAGCTTGAGTAATCATTTATATAATTAATATAGGTATCGAATCTTTCTTACAAAAACCACCAAATCTTATGTATCGATGCCCTTGTCCAGAACCAACAAGAGATGTTGGATGAATGTATAGAAATTTGTAGAATGATATTAAAGGTCCATCCACGTATTAATGTAAATGTTTTCGATGTATAGGATGCTCTACTTGAATTCATGCCTTGTAAAGAAATATCACGCCAAGAGCTTGGCCCATCACTCTGTTTTTGTCAGCGGAATAATTCTCCAAATACAATGAAATTGGAAACATTTATTCAATAATTGTACAATAGTACTGTCTTTAATATCTATTAGCTTCTTTCTTATCTTTCCAAGTCATTAATTTGAAAACTAAGTAGTGTGGCTCTATGGTTCTATTCTTCGCCATGTTCTATCATATCATACGTCGCGAATGCACAACACAACGCATATTTACAACAATGTTAGCTAGTTTGGATTCTAGCTGGTATTGCATTGAAGATTCTCGCTCATCCTCCTCAATAGATTTTACATTTGGTTTCACATATGATTATATTATTTAGAAATATGTGCGTTGGAAATAGAGTTTTAAATCTGCTGATGAATAATTAGTCCCCAGTTCTTAAATAGCAGCTGACAAAAACATGGCCAATATAAGATCAGTTCAAAAGATACCCCAATATATATTAAGAATCATGTGAATCCACGCGATGGCGCTGACCCCTCGGCTAGTTAAAATTCCAGATACCGGGAGGTTAGAATAGTTATAATGGAAAATCTGCTCTTCGAGAGGCTATCGCTTTAAGCAGCTAGCTGGACAACTAAGACCAGCATTTATTCGATGTGTGGAAATTAATTGAAGGTGGCGGTTCCTAATTCTTGATTGGTAATTAGGGCGCATCACTTTCTTAAAACACAATGGCCCCTCCCTTGTATTTTGAGTCCTGATATTTTGCACCTTGGATACGTTAAAGAAGACTCCAGAAGTGGATTTATAGATGGGGAGGGCCTGAGCACCACACTCTTCATTGATTATGACTGGATGACCTTTGGGAGCTCCTGCATGAAGCTTGGACACTAGAAATATCCCCTTGTTATGCTCAAAATAAATAAAAATAAAACAGACACGCGCGCGCGTCATTGCTGTGTTAAGATGTGGTTTTTCTTGCAGAAGGCCGGCCACTGATATTCCAAACAGCAGCTAGCAACCGGTGGCTAAAACCGGACGAAATTCTGGAGAGTTTTCTTGTTAGATCTTAGCGAAGGAATTAAAATATTTATAACACTTAATGGATATTCTATTAAGAACTAATATCTTAATGGATGATTGCCTTGTTTGAGGTTGATTTTACATCGATTATTAATTTCTCATATATATATATATATATATATATATATATTGTAGGGCAAGAATTAGCACATAAAAACTTATTCATTGAAGCTCTTTGACTTGCTCCTGCCTGTACAGCACCGTTTCAACATGAAAAGGTTTCTTTAAGGCTTTCAGCAATGTATCTCTTTTTTATATTTTATTTACAGCTTTATATTCTTTCTAATTCTATACAATTTTCTTTTTCATTTTTCTTTCGTTTCTATACGTAGAGAAGGTAAAGAAGAGAGTTTTTTTTTTTAGTTTATTTATTGCTATTATTTTCAAAACAATCAGGTATTTTTTTTTAATTTTAAATATCAGCACAGTACTCAATTATACAAACTTACACGGTTTCTTATAATAATTCTTCATGATTTATTTATCAGTATATGAACTAATAAATAATTTACTGCCAACACGTCAATTTGGCACATATATATATATAGCTCAGTACTAGAATAAATAATATTTGTTTAGGTATTGAAATAGCACTTAATAGATTATTGAACGGTTGAGATATAATTATTTAAGGTTTAATAAAATCTTGTGGCAGAGGGTTCATGGCTTATTATTTGTTTAAACTTTATGATTTGATTTTTAAACCTTATTTAAGGTTCAATAATAAAATCTTATTATTTGTTTAATAATTATTCGTTTTATTTAATAAAAATTAAGTATAATATATAGTATGGGTAGTAGCTCAATAATAATTAGAAAGGAGGTGGGGGGGACTCTTCTCAAATGCAATAACATTGTAAAAAAGGAAAAGAAACACAAGAGGTAGGCATTTGTCTTGTTACCACTGTAGACATTTTCTATTCGTAGATGAAACGACGACGTAACCGTTGGTTGGAATTTTAATTTATTTTTTTTCTTGCTTAATCGCTATCATTGTGATTGTTAGTTCTTAAATTAACAACCCAAAATAATAGTAGTAATAATACAATAATGGCCCATCATCCACGCGGAAGACGAAGGAGGGTCCCTCGCAATAACTTTTTAATGGGACCCACCAATGTGCCGGGCCTTACGTGTTGACGGCTTGATGCATTAATTGACCGCAAGTGGACCCCACTCACACCAGCAAAGTCCTCTGCTCTGCTCCCCACCTCCCACCTTGCCCTTGGTAGACTTTAAACGAGCTCTCTCAAGTCGTGCTTGCTAAAAAGTAATAAACAAAACAAGAGAGAGAGAGAGAGAGAGAGAGTTTTCCATTCCTTCTTCCATTAGCCAGCCAGAAAAAGAAAACACGCTTCCGTCTTTGAAAATCACTGTTTTGCCTTCACCCCAAACACAAAAAGGATCTCTTTTCATTTTTTCATTTTTTTCTGGGGTTTTGCTTCCCTCTTAGTTCTATTTTCTCTTCGTTTCTTGAGAAAATGAAATGCAATCTGTTATCAAAAACCCTTCTTCTCTTCTTCTTCTTCTTCTTCTTCTCTCTCTCCTGTTTTCTCTCTCTTGTCTCTGGCGATGAAGCTTTTCCTGATAAATCTGTTCTGTTGGAATTCAAGTCCGCTGTTTCTGATCCTTATGGGATTCTCTCAAGCTGGAACCCCAACAGCAGCAACGAGACTAGTCACTGTTCATGGTTTGGTGTCACGTGCAACTCCAAATCCAGGGTTATCTCACTGAATATCACTGGTGGGGATGGCTATGGAGGTAATTCTAAAGTTCCTCCTTGTTCAAGGTCTTTGAAGTTTCCTTTTTTTGCTCTTGGGACTAAAAGAACATGTTCTAATCATGATGGGAAACTGAAGGGGAAGTTGTCTCCTTCTATTGGAAAACTTAGTGAGCTTAGAGTTTTATCATTGCCTTATAATGAGTTTAGTGGGGAAATTCCCATGGAGATATGGGGTTTAGATAAATTACAAGTGCTTGATCTTGAAGGCAATTTGTTTGCTGGGAAATTGCCAGACGAATTTGCTGGTTTAAAGAAGTTGAGGGTTTTGAATCTTGGTTTTAATAGACTTGATGGGGAGATTCCAATTTCTCTGTCCAATTCTGTGTCTATGGAGGTTTTGAATTTAGCTGGCAACATGCTGACGGGATCTATTCCCGGGTTTTTTGTTAGTTTTTGGAAGTTGAGGGAGCTTAATTTAGCTAATAATGAGCTAAATGGGACTGTTCCTGGTGGTTTTGGAAGCAGTTGTCGGTACCTTGAGCATCTTGATCTGTCTGGGAATTTTCTTGCTGGTGGGATCCCTCTTACTTTGGGAAATTGTAAACAGTTACGGATACTTTTGTTGTTTTCGAATATGTTGACGGGTGTCATTCCTCGCAAGTTCGGTCAGCTGAGGAGGCTTGAAGTTCTTGATGTTTCAAGAAACTTCATTAATGGTGCAGTCCCCGCTGAACTTGGAAATTGTGTTGAGCTGTCAGTTCTTATCCTTTCAAACCTTTTCGAAACACAGCCAGGGGAGAGAAATAAGAGTGGAAAGGTATTAGTTGGATTGTCACGTGTTGCTGGTGTTGAGTATAATCATTTTGTAGGATCTCTTCCTGCAGAGGTCGCAGCCCTTCCAAAGCTGAGAATACTTTGGGCACCTAGGGCAACTCTGAAAGGGAAGCTTCCAACCAGTTGGGGTGACTGTGAGAGCTTGGAGATGGTGAACTTAGCTCAGAACGGTTTCTATGGACAAATAAAGGGAGCTTTTGAGAGATGCAAGAAGCTGCATCACCTTGATTTGAGCTCAAATAGGTTAAGGGGGGAGCTTGATAGGAATCTTCCAGTTCCTTGTATGACAGTATTTGATGTCAGTCACAACCTCTTATCAGGCCCCATCCCCAGATTTGATTATAACGTGTGTTCCCCCTCCTTGAACTCAGATCCTGTCCAAGTTGACGACCCATTATCAGGATATGTACCATTCTTCTCACATGAAACTCGCGTTGCAAGCCGTTTGCCTTTTGCTCCTGCTAGTTTAGCTGTGATTCACAATTTTGGTGGAAACAACTTTACCGGTCAAATCCGTTGGCTCCCAGTTATTCCAGAGAGATATGGGAAGCAGATTGATTATGCCTTTCTTGCTGCTGGGAACACGCTCACCGGATCGTTTCCTGGAAGCTTATTTAGAAAGTGCGGTGAATTAAATGGAATGATTGCTGATGTTAGCAAAAACAAATTATTAGGTCCTATTCCATTGAATATTGGTGCAATGTGCAGATCTCTTAGATTTTTGGATGCCTCTGACAATGAGATTTCAGGGTATATTCCTCCCAGTCTTGGGAATTTGAGATCCCTCATCACCCTTGACTTCAGTGGTAACAGACTGTGGGGTCAAATTCCAGCAAGACTCTATCGATTGAAGTACTTGAAGCACATTTCCTTGTCTGGCAACAACCTGACTGGTGCCATCCCTTCTGGCTTGGGGAGGTTACGTTCTCTTGAAGTGTTAAATCTTTCTTCAAACTCCCTGTCCGGGGAGATTCCACAGGACATTGTGCTTTTGAAAAACCTAACTGTTCTTTTGCTTGACAACAACAGTTTCTCAGGACAGATTCCCTCTGGTTTATCTAAGGCAGCATCACTATCTACAGTTAATGTCTCCTTAAATAACCTGTCTGGGCCATTCCCCTTGATTCGTAAAGTGGCAAATTGCGGCAATGCTACTGGAAATCCATATCCTAACCCATGCCATAGATTCCTCCAATCTGCTCCATCTGATTCGACAGACAGCAATGCTACTTCTTCACCAGGGTCTAAATCTGGGTTTAATTCAATTGAGATTGCATCCATAGCATCTGCATCAGCCATTGTTTCTGTTCTTCTAGCTTTGGTTGTTCTCTTCTTTTACACAAGAAAACGGATCCCAATGGCCAGGGTTCAGGTCTCCGAACCCAAGGAAATTACCACATTTGTTGACATTGGTGTTCCATTATTATATGAGAATATTGTACAAGCGACAGGGAATTTCAACTCGATCAATTGCATTGGGAATGGAGGGTTTGGTGCCACTTACAAGGCTGAAATTTCATCAGGAAGCCTGGTGGCCATAAAGAAGCTTGCTGTTGGAAGGTTTCAAGGTGTTCAACAATTTGATGCTGAGATAAAGGCCCTTGGGAGGGTGAAGCATCCCAATCTTGTTACTTTGATAGGATACCATGCCAGCGAAACAGAGATGTTCCTCATATATAATTACTTGCCAGGAGGTAATTTGGAAGATTTCATTAAAGAGAGATCGACAAGGGAGGTTAGTTGGAAGATTCTTCACAAGATTGCTTTGGATGTAGCCCGGGCGCTTTCTTATCTTCATGATCAATGTGCTCCTCGTGTTCTGCACCGTGATGTCAAGCCAAATAACATATTGCTGGATAATGACTTCAATGCTTACTTGTCCGACTTTGGATTATCTAGGCTTTTGGGAACCTCTGAAACCCATGCAACAACTGGTGTAGCAGGAACATTTGGATATGTTGCCCCGGAATATGCTATGACCTGTCGTGTCTCCGAGAAGGCTGATGTTTACAGCTATGGTGTGGTGCTACTTGAGTTGATATCAGATAAGAAACCGTTGGATCCTTCATTTTCTTCACATGAGAATGGTTTTAATATTGTTTCTTGGGCATGCATGCTATTGCGACATGGTCAAGCGAAGGAGGTCTTCACTACAGGACTATGGGATTCTGGTCCGCATGATGATCTGGTAGATATGCTGCACTTGGCCGTCACTTGTACAGTTGACAGCCTCTCAAACAGGCCTACGATGAAGCAAGTTGTTCAACGGTTGAAGAGAATTCAACCCTCCTAGCGTTAATCAGGATGGTGGAAGGTGCCTGTCTGTACATCCTAGCATAGAAGATATCACATGAGAATAGAAAATCGTAGTTGTAAAACACCTCTTAACATATTGAACCGAAGTGGTGGTTTTCATTAGAGTGTATTCATGTCTAAATACCCGTCTTGTTTTAGGCTAAGGAAAATTGTTGTTTCCAAGAATAACAAATATTCCATCGAAAGTGTACTTTTAAATGTATCTATCCGAAATCATCGATAATTTTGTGGCTGCATACTCCTAGTGACTGCTACGGACTTTTGGTGTTTGCTGTCCTCCCCCCTTCTTGTTGTGGCATGGTCATATCTGTCCTTTCAATCATTTTTAATACAGATTGCTGCTCTCGTTTCAGGGAAGGCAAATAGATTCAGATTTCTGAATAGCTTTGGCTTCGTTTTCTGTCATTTCATCCTTTTCAATTATATCATGAATTTATTTTCAACATTACAGATTAACTTGGCAGGGAAAGACCAATAGACATCTTCTTAGTCATGCAGCAGGTGCCATACAAGAGTATATTTACATTTTCACGGCTGAAACACCATCACACTTTCCGTAAGGAATCTTGCGATTGCATGCAAAAGTTTAAATACAATGCCTTAAGTTTAAACACAATGCCTTCGGTTTTGGAAAGAGAGATCCGCTAAAAAATCTCGAGGAGAAGAGATCCCTTTTTCGAATTAGATTTCCATGACAGACATCGGTAATCTGCGGCCTGCCCTTTTCTCTTTTTGATGAAGACGATTGCAGGAACATATTCATCGGTTATCCCATCTGCATACTGCATAGCACGGCGACAGCCCATGTGCAGATCTGAACTATCAAGCCTTGTTTTCCCTTCATCCATTTGTGCATACACTGTCAGCTTAGGAAATAGGGAAATACACTCCCAGCTTATGAGATGGGGGAATTAGGAAATAAATATAACATGCAGCCTCAAAAAACCATTTCAAACACTCTCCTGGAAGATGAAAAGTAGTTGGGCCATATTCGGTTTCCGTTTCAAGGCCCCCCAATAAATAAATAAATAAAGCAAACTATTTCCTAAAATTCTCTCATTTTTCTCTACCTATTTCACATCCCTACTTCTCTTTTAGAGGATGACATAAACACCGACTTACATTACACAAAGGACGGACCAGAAGAGTTTATCACTATGTGTCTAAGAGGGTGATTAACATCACTGCCACCTGCATGCTTCACGAACTCTGCGGGGGATAGAAAGCTGCCATGGCAGACGCACATGATCCTTACTTCCTCTCCCTTGCCATACTTGTACAGGATGCCATCCACTCTTCTCCCATTAGGACCATCTCCTTTTGTAAACACACAAGGCATATCTTCCATTGCATTGGTCCCAATTTCCCTCCCTATATTTTCTGCAGAATCAAGCTTCTTGGAAAAATTCTCCATTTCTGTACTGGAGGCTCTGCACGCATTTTCATTTTTCTTTGTCCCAGAAGAATCTAAATCTTCTTGACTGCCTCGTTCCTGCAAAGACTGGTTACTTGTGGGACTTCGTGCTTCACCACCACTGCTTGATCCTGATGCACAAGAGATTATGAGAAGACAAAAACCATCTGCTTTTTCTCCATTTTCCCGTTCCCTTTACTTGCAGTAATTTCAAGATTAATTACAAATTTCCAGTATCATTGTATCGGTTACGGAGGCATTGAAGTTGTACGATTGCTATAGGATCACAAAGAAACTCTGTCAACTACATGCAATTAACTCACTTAACGGCCATTTGACTGTATCCCATGGGGAAAAATAGAAAAAGATAAATAAAAAAAAGGTAAGAAGATAAAGAGAAAGGAAGTAACATTAGTCTAGCATGCAAAACCAGTAACGTGAAAAGCAGGGATCCTTAGCAACAGCAAGAAAAGTTAAATTGCATAATTGACTAGGCTACAGAACAGTTTTCAATCTGATCAAATCAATTAAGGTCACATAACCCAGTTACTGTGGCAACAGAAACAATTTCGAGGATGATTTGTGACAACTACAAGGATCAGCAATCGCCTGATTAGAAAATTCCATCTAATAGCCACCCCAGACTGTCTCATCACTTTACATGGGAAGCCAGACCCATCTTGCCCCTCTCCTCCCCGATTAACCCACAAAAATGGTTTTCACTTTGCCAATTGAAAATCTTTCAGTTCAAGCAGACGGAATTTTCCAAGCTTCTGAAAACATTGCACCACACTTTCAGAAATCAACCTGTTAATTCATCCTCTCCATACCTTTTGAGTGTGTCGAGCATGTAACATTGAGAAACACCCTCCTTAACTCACCCAGAAAACCTGGATTTAGTTATTCACCAGTTGCTTTCTTAAAGTTGCAAAGCAGCGAAGCTTTGACAAATACAATCCCGAACTCAGTGATAACTGAGGCATCAACTTCTGTTTCTATAGTAAATCTATACCATTGGACACAAAGAAGCTTGATAACGAACAAGATTAAGCCTTTGGAACTAAAAAATTTCCACAAATTAAGAGTTGGGAAAAACTGAATTTAGGGATTGAAACTGGATGGACCTGCAAGGAGGATAGATAAAAGAAAGAATCCTAACTTAGTGATGGCTAGGGACCAACTTCTGAGCTAGGGAAAATCCATACCATCAGACACAAAGAAGCATTATACCGAACAAGATTAAGCCTTTGGAATTTAACACTTTCCACAAATAAAGAGTAGGGAAAAAACTGAATTTAGAGATGTAAACTGGATAGATCTACAAGGGAAATTGCTTTAGCCTAATCCTGAGCTACCATCTATCCACTGCCCACGCATTAATAAGTAATGACACTGTAATGAATAGTTATGATGCAATAATGAAAGACTCCATGGAATGGCTGGCAATCAAGTAGATGCTTGGTTTGTGAACTCAAAGTTACAGACCATCTCCATCGTATAGACTACAAGCAGGCAAGCAAAGAAATATTAATAATTTAAACATAGTTTTAAAACGTCAAAAGAATCTATCCGCTACTTCTTGGAAAACACAACTAAATAATTACCCATACACAATAGGAAGTTCACTCCATTTTATATGAGCAAATGCGTACAAATTCCACTTTATGTTTCCTCCTCTCTTCCTTCTAAAGGCAATCATGATAACACTTTCTACATCGATGCCGCAGCAGAAGTGTGCATCTCTTCTGCCTTCGTTGACAGAAAAGATAATGCTGAAAAAGAGCCTATTCCCAGGAATCTAATATCCCTTTCAAGCAAGTAGATACCATAGCCAACTAAGAACTAAACTAGTAAGCAATAAACTGAGTTTCTTAGTTCTCCATGCACCCGAACTAAATAACTGCATAACTTGAGTGCCCAATGAAGGTGACCAAAATGAATTGCAAGTTCATGAGGTTGGTCAGTATAAAGAAGCCTTCCAGAAACAACCAGAGTTTTGCAATGGTTTTTACCCGAATGTGACCTTCCAGTTATAATAATTACCAAAGTAAATGATCTGCCTGCGTATGCTACACGCAATATCCTAGCACGGAGGGTTTATCTATTCTGTATAGAAAAAACAAGTGCCCGTTTGTTTTTGGGTGCAACAAAAAGCATTTTAATGAGGTTGAAACGGAGTTTCAACTTCATTGCCAAGCCAGTCGTAAGTATCCATGAAGTTGATATGCTGCAGAAACTCAGTTCAGTTCTGACACAGACAGATGCAAGAAACCCACTGCCTTTTTTATGAGAGGCATGCTAATGCAATCTGCTTACTTCCCATGTATAGCAGCAATCAGTAATGAGGGCCTTGAGTTAATACTCTACTTAGTTACATCTCAGAATTGCTCGGATTTAAACAAGCATGATCCTCTCCTTCTTTGGACCTTCTATGATTTTCTTTAGCGAAATATTGATGAAACCAAAGAAACTCCAACGACAGAATTCAATACTACTTAAATTAGTTGAGTAAGATTTGCACTGTTTAGAAATAAATAAACATCCAAGATTTAGCATCCAATCCAAACAAAAGAACCGACCTATCTAACACCACAGCATCCACATGATCGATTTAGCATCCAGACCAAAATCCACCACCAAAACAACACCAAACAATAAAGCCACTCATTCCAATTCCATCCAGAAACTTCCCAAAAGACCACGAAAAACAAAAAAAATGGGACACCAAAAGGTTGAGATTTTTTAAAAAAAAAAAGGTACCTTGAACAGGCTTGCTCACCATTTCTGATAATCCAGAAGAGCTCCCTCCTTGAGACTCCACGGACCCTTGTGACGCTTGCTGCTGCTGCTGCTGCTGCTGCTGCTGCCCTGCCAGATTATTACCTCTATTCACAACACCACTCTGCTTACTAGCCCACGTCGGCACCCAATTCCCTTTATTCAATTTGACTTCCTCCAGACTCAACTCTCCTCTCAAATTCCTTTGCTTTTCACTTCGCCTTCTCTTGGCTTCCATTCTCCTCAAACTCTGCATTTCCTTCCGCTTCCTCCACTCCTCCTCTGTCTCCGTAGGCAAAGAAGAGGTCCTCATGAGAAGAGGATAAGATGCAGGTGGAGTGGTTAAAGCATCATAGTCTCTCAACAATGGTATTGAACCAGCTATTGATGAAGATCTCGTTAGTTTCTTTGAAGACTTATCAACCCCAAATCTTCCACCAAGTGATAGCCCAAGATTTAATTCAATCTCCTCTGTTTCTTCTCCATCACTTGTTGCTGTTTGATATTGCTGCGCGTCACTTGACATGAATCTTTGTAATAGATCTCTTGGGTACCTGTTAATATCCAAAGAAAGACTCTCCATTACTCTGCTACTTCTACTGCTGCTGCTGCTCCTATTTCTATTCTCGTTTGTTTCTCCCATGATGCTGCCTCTCTATAAACAGAGGAAGTTTTTACTTCTTGCTTCTTTAAGACAGCTTTCAGTGGATTAGAAAGTATTTTGGGGCCTATGAAACAGAACGTGAAGGAGGAGGAGACGTTGAAGTGTTTCTTCTTTGATCTGATTTAGAGACACCCATTTGTCAGGAAGGCTTAATTCTTTAGTTGTTTTCTCTTACAGTTATCTCTCGGGGTTATCTGACAAAGGCTTTGCCCTTCAATTAAAACCCAACTTGCATTGCATACACTCGCCAGCGAAAAATAATAATAATAATAATAATAATAATAAAGAGAAGGCTACCAAAACGTTGATGTCTTCTTCTTTCTTCTTTTGATAAGAATATAGTTGTACCGAGAAAATGAAGGAAAACAGAAGCCAAAGATTTAAAGAAATTGAAATCTATGAGGAAAAACAGGAGAGGGAGAGGGAGATGGGGTGCTTCTGGGCGGTAATCGTGAAAAGAAGGAAAGAAATAAGCAATTAATTGAAAAAATATTGTACTTGTTGAAGGACGAAAGTGCCCTTCAAGTTAAGACAAGGAAAAGAAGGTAGCTGGGAGAGAGCCAGGTGGCGATCATGAGAGGAGACGGGTGACACGTGGTTGTGACTGACACAAATCTCTTCCTTTTTACTGATTATTTAATTAACTCGTTGTCTTCTTGAGGTCCGTGTTGAACGAACCTAAAAAACAAGTTGCCTTTCTAATTCTAGAGCAGAGGACACGTTTCGAGATGTAACAGACGCTAGAAAAAGTGTACATGTGTTTGTCAGTTTAGGTGTGTGGGAGTTCGACACGTGGATAGGAAGCAAGTTGCAGGAGGAGTACTTATTACTCGTGAAAGATGCGGCTTTCTTTTATCTCGCTACTCTTGATGTGGGGGCATCCTATTTTTTTAAAATATTTTTTATTTTAAAATATATTATAATATTTTTTTATTATTTTTAATATTATAATTTTAAAATCAATAAAAAATATTAATTTAATCCCTTTTTAGCAATATTCAACTAAAATAACTTGGAGGTACTTTATTTTTCTATTTAAAAGTATTTTTAGAAATATTTAAATTTTTTTCTTTTTGTTAATTTTTTTATGTGTTTTCATATTATTTTGATATAGTAATATTAAATATATTTTTTAAAAATAAAAAAATAATATTTTAACATATTTCTAAAAAAAAAAGACTTTAAAAATTAACTACAAATATCAAAAAAAAAATTAAATATCAAAAGAGTTCTAACTCAACACCTATCCCAGCTATGCAAAGGATAAAAAGAAAAGCATTAGACTAGGTTTTTCTTAAATCTTTTAAGGTTGCTTGAACAGGGATGTTCATTTATTCTGAAGTTAGACAGAGATTGATTCAAAATCAATTTAAATAAGTTAAGATAATTACTTTAATTGACGCATGGTAAATATAATATATTCATCAATGTTAATTTTATATATGTAATATTTATATTGTTTGAATCCAATATATATGTATACACACCTTGACATTTACATGACACGTATAATTTCTATATTCAATAAATTATTCTTTTATTT
>Ga0325404_1003944_pt1 | contig 15810 bp, 6 predicted proteins | sample PopdelMetagenome_18_FD_205664 | JGI IMG/M metagenome (GOLD analysis project Ga0325404, IMG submission 205664) | Populus deltoides microbial communities from Bellville, Georgia, United States - Xylem-Control-R1 | ecosystem: Host-associated > Plants > Phyllosphere > Stem > Wood/Secondary xylem... | reverse complement strand
ATATATATATATGATCTTTCTTTGTGGCAGGATATTCAGTACTGAAAGATCGATAATTATACTTATTATCCATGATATATATAATATAGTTGCAAACATTGGCATCATAGCAACGTCATGTTGTACGTAGGGTGTGATATCTCAACACTCGTCTCTGTTTACAGCGAAATTTGTATACATCAATGTGAAAGCCACCTTGATCAAAGCTTCAAGGCACATCATTACACAATGGAAGTGAATTTCAATATTGATTACAAGACTGAATTGTTGTAAGAACTCCTTGAGATTTTATTGGACCAGCAGAAGCTACTGAACAACCCAGCGGTTGCCATATCACATCACAAAATGATGATTTAGCCCTAGTTGATCGATCAATCCTTGTTGGCATTCATGGCAGCTTCGCTAAACCTATCAGATGCAGTGGAAAATGAGATCAGGAGAGGAGGAATCCCCGTCCATAATGTAATTAAGTGAAGTAGACAATAATCAACATAGGGCTGCAGTCAAGGTCTTCAACCGAAACCTTTCATTTCAACTATTTTTTATCCTCTTCTTCACAAGAAGTTACAACTTTTGCCTTTTCGACTGCCCATTTAAGAGATGATGTCTGTGTGATCTGGATTATCACATGCTACAATCCATCAATCCACCTTTTTCAACGGTATAATAAGAGATTGTGCATAATTTTCATTTCTATATATACGTGCCAGCACTGTTTCCGAGCTTCACATACATTTTCAATTATGTTATTGGTGCCATTTCCTTCCAAAACGGGCAAATGGGAAGTTGAAAGAGAAAAAGACGGCCAATAAATAATTAATCATGAAAATTAATTACGAACATAGCGATTGATTACAGTATCTTAAGGACCATGGTTGGTGGTCATGTTTGAGACAGACAAAGAAGGCGGTGGTAGGTTAATTAATCTAGAAAGACGCAAGAGACAAAACCATTCGAGATGAAGAACGTGATATTGCCTTGTGCTCATTCCAATGGCCATCAAACACAAAATCAGGACATGACTCATTCTTAAAATATCTTGTCAGGTTGATTTTAGATTTGTTTTTTTAAATCTCATAATTATTAAAAACTTATTTCATGACTCAATCTCTAAAGCATTGCTAAGACGCTTTTAGCTCTTTGATTTCATGCTGCCTGGTTCTTTCTCTCGATTGAATTGATCTACACATCTTTTGTACGTTATGATCTTATTTTTCTATCTTTTAATTAACTGTCACTGTTTAGATAGTTAGAGAACAATCACGAGAGAATTCATTTAAATCGATTCAGTTTCACAACATCTTTAATTTATTCCAATTGCATTCTCTGAAGCTACAGCTAAAAGAAACGTTGATAGCATGGAAAATATAAATCAGCTTTACATTGCGATATAGTGGCGATGTTTGCCACAATGATGATTTGTGACCCTATACATCGTACTAAAAGCAAGATTGGCACTAAAAAATCATGGAGGATTGATCGATCGAGGCAGACATCTTCCTACCCATGCAGTCTCTTTACATGTGCTTTCAAGATAGGGTTTCCACACGCAATTTCGTACACATTTAAAAAATTGAATGTTGTTCAACAGTTATAATTACTCTTTCACTCACATTTTATTATAGATTTGGTGCCAATAAGCTGTGGTTTGTATTATTTCTTCTAAAAAAAAAACAATCGGGCCAATTTTCTAGTGTAAAAATTAAATATTACCCTTAGCATATTTCAGATAAATATATAATCACCACCAAATTAATTAATACTACAATTAATCCTATTGTGAGCTAGCTAGGAATGCTGACTGCTGAGCACCCAAAACTCTTAAAATAAAATCGTTTTGGTGAGAAAAATGAGATGACAAAAAAAAAAAAAATATTTTTAACATTAGCATATTAAAATAAATATAAACATGACCCTGCACACCGCTAAAACTAATGAAAAAAATGAAGACAAATCTCAACATAGATGTCACTATATATGCTCTCTCATCTTCTGACTTCTACCTATTTCCATCGGTCAATTTCCAATCTAGACGTTGGTGGGTTGGACTCTAAAATAAAAAAATAAATCAAATCTTTACTATTTGATTCACGTAACTATTATAATTAATAAATTATTTTTGTTATGTAATTGCTTTAAAGAGAATGCTGAGAAGGGGAAACCCATAGCATGAGCCTAGCTAGCTCTATATTTCTAAAAAATGTTTAATTAAGACAGAAATTGATTTTTCACATTTTGGGTATTAGTTTTTCATTAAAAAAAAAAAACTTGTTCTTTAATGCTGAATCAAATATTTATATATTCAAAAAAATATTAATTTGTGGTATAAGGATACAAAGAACAGGCTTTTTATTACCAGATGTTTCTTTTGTGATATCGGTGGAGACATAAGGAAAAACAAAAAAAAAAAAACAGCAACACCATCATATATTGCTGCCCTGTCTGTTAGGTCATGAACGTGTGTGATTTCTTCAACATTTAGAATTTTCAAAAAACTAAATAAAGTAAAAGCTGCAACCCTAATGTGAAATCGCCGCACTTAGAATTCGTGATCGGGTACTGACGTTCGGTCATTGCCAGAGTATTCAACTCCCACTTTGCTGGATCGTGACCAGAACACCGTAAACGGATGCTCCATGTCCAGTTGTGGTTGCAGTGGATCGAGGAACCGGCATTTATTCAAGGGCCGACGATCATGACAGATCCAATGGCGTACAAGTTAAATATATTTGGTTACTAAATTTCGACGGAAAGTTTGATCGTTGAAAAGAGGCCATATTGACCGTTTCCACATCTTCGAAGAATAATTTGAATCTGATCTCCATTGATATCTGCGGTGGTAGCCCTGCTGTTAAATGTTTTTGATAAATTAACGTTTTTTAAACAATAATTAGAAAATAGCAGAGTTAGAGAGAACGCGTTACTCCAAGAGAGAAGAGATGAGAAAAAAAAACAAAAAAAAAAAAGGTGGAGATTTCTTTTATGGAGGATATCCTTTCAATTTTGAACCGGGAGCACAACCTCTTAAACAAAATGTTAAATGCAGCTGCGACTCGGAGTAGTTCAATGCATTCAACATAATATATTGGCTATTTTATAAGTTTAGGGATTTGAATGAAAGATTAATTATTCAAAAATCCCACGTTATTGGAAAGCTATTATCAATTAACTATTATCAGTTTATCACCATATAATCACGATTAAAAAAAAAAAAAAACTATTAACGCCATAATTTGTTTTGGGTATGTAATTGATATATATAAACCACCATTTAATTTATGTAAAGATCTAGCTATTTTATTTTTATTCAAACATAGTGACGAGTCCTACCTACTTCTTTATATAATCTTGCTTACCTGAATCTTCAAGGGACCTAGACGATGTTACTAGCGTATCAACTGTCAAGCAAACCATCTCAGCAAGAACATCAAGAACAAGACAGTAAACACTCACCTACCACCCTTCCTCAGCCACAATTTTAAATCAAAACAAAGAAATTGAAGTAAATTGTAGAAAGGAACGGCTACATTATTTTTACGATTCTATCATTTTCATGTCGGTAGTTTATAAGTGAACAAAAAAAAATTATCCCACGATTAAAATAAAATGTTTTCCCCTGGATATTTATATTTATAAGTGTAACTTCTTATTATGGATGTTATTATATGAATATTTATAATATAAAAAAATATTTTCAACTTAATACATCATAAGCTTAATTTTTATAATTAATTTTGATATTTGTGCCTATTAGAATATAAATTAAATAACAACTATTCATTTTAGTTCAAAATATAATCATTTAATTAACAATCATATATTTTCATTAATAGTTATAATATTTCAAGTCTATATAATTATGTTACCACACATAGAAAAATATAAAAAAAAAACACATATTTTTTTTCCTTTGTCTTTTTTATTTTCTATTTTTTCATATGTTTAAATGTATCTTTAAGATGTTATCTTTTTTATAAAATAAATAAATACTTTAAAAACAATATTTTTACACCTCGAAACCAATTATTTATTTGTTTACTTACCTAAACAGTTTAACTAGCAACTCAAACATGATTCCATTGTCTTATTACTATATCTCAATTTATTTATAGCCATGATAAATCATAAATATTTAAAGGTATCCTTAAAATGAAAGACATTGACCAAGCCCATGTTAATCTATATGTTATTATATAATGAAAGACATTGACCAAGCCTGAGTTAATCTATATATTATTACACAAAGAAGAATATAAAATAAAAAACATATTTTTCCTATATCTTTTCTTTTTATTCTTTAACAGATTAATTAGATGATTTAATTGTATCTTGTACGTGTTGTGAAACAAATAAACAAATTAAAAACAATATTCTGATCACACTTCGAGACCAAACCAGCTCTTTATTTGTTTTCTTGCCCAAACAGTTTTATCTAACGTCTGATGCGTGGTTCCATCATCTTATGACTCTATCTCAATTTATTTATACCCATGATAAATCATAAATATTATTTAAGGTTATCCTTGTAATAAAAGACATGGACGAGGCGTATAACAACAAGCTTATATTCTTTATTAATTAACTTCAATATACTGACATAATTATACGTGCCAAAGCAAGAGTGATAGAAAGATAGATTTACCTAATACTTGAATTTACGTTTGAGACAGGGACTCGAAACAATATCAATTTCTGCATTTGAAGCTATATATCCCGATTGGTCGGTCTGGAGTTTAATGTGTAGATATTTTCTCAATGGAGACATCCAAATGGTTGCCATGCGCGCGACTCGTTCTCCAGGAAGAAAATAAGTTGCATGCGGGCGTGCATCTGTTCTAGTAACTATATAGAAAATTAAAATCTTCGAGATTCCGGTTGACTTGAATTGGCAATTAATGTTAAACTGAAATTATAGAAACTAAAGCCTTCATTTTCACAATTTTTTTCTTTCATATATGGTTTCATTATCTCCCTTTTCAACTCGCATTTTATTTATTAATTAGCAGATAATAAGTACCGGAGGCATTGACTAGTATTAATTTTGTCCATAACAACAAATTGTTTACGTAACATATAGTAGAAAGAAAGATACTAAGATTTATATTAAAATATTATAGCTAGAGAGAAAACCATATGTAATGTCATCGGTGTTTTTATTTGTCCGGCGGTATATCCATCGGTAAATAAAATATACCACCGACATAATATCATCTATACTTCTGTCGGTGAGTTAACAGTAACAATGATATTTGCAGTAATTCTTTTCCAATTCTCTATGGAATATACCATCTATAACCCCGTAGTAATATTTTAAAAATATATATATTTTTAAAAAATTTATTGAACAGAAGTATAAAAATAATTAAAATAATGTATATAAAAAATATTTATTATAAATTTAAACATTTGTACTTTTAAATACAATAAATTTAAAATAGAGGCGGCACTGGAGGAGGAGGAGGAGACGGCCAATCGTCACCGGGACCATGAGGCCAATCAGGGAGTGCACATGTATCACTCATTTGTGATCTCATCTTCATTACCAATTGACAAAGTTCTACATAATCAACAGTAATTTGTTCATTTTTTTCATTAAGATGGGTCGTCTGAGCATGTACTCATTGGTTTAACAACGCTATCAACTCTGGAGTTTAAGGCTCAGAATCAATTGTGAACATCCAACGGATGAAACACTACAAGCCTTCCGCAAGTTCTTAGTCGCAGTGTTAGAGAGTTCGTACACCCGAATTCTATCGGGTCCACCGGATGATCCTGCCTCCAAGCACAAATTTGGATTAAGATCTGGATGGGCCGAAGGATCGTCACCATATCTTTCCTTCAACCGGCTATTATATGTATACTGGAAAGAAAAAATAAATTTATCAAATTTAAGGAAACAATAACTTAAGGAAAAAAAATTGGTTGAAAACCAACATACCACAAAGTGTTAAGCTCGACTATCCATGAACTGTTGCACCCCTTTTTGGCGGTCATCACCCCGCACATGCGTTTCAACAAAAAGCTCAATCGAGCTTAGCTCGCGTCCAAGAACCGTAGCCTATAAGATAAAGATATTGTTAATTAAATATATTTATAAAAAACAAAAAAAATAGATGTAATAAAAAAATTCATACCATCTGCTTCGCATGCGAAACGAACGGAACAGAGCTGTTAATATGTTTGGTAACAGAACCGTGAACAAGCCAATTTTGATTTTCTGCACCGGACTATGATCGACGCATGAAACGCACGCACGTCATGTGTTTAATCTATTTCGCCCACACAACCTATGAGATGTATGGTGGTCTAAAATCCTTCCAAATTGCCAAGTCATTCTAGCCTGGAAACTCTTTTTTTTTCACATATTTTTTTGCTTTCTTTTGTGCTTCGTACAAAAAATCACACAACCCATATGACACAAATTAATTATCTGATAGTAAATGAAAAATAAAATTTTAATATTTGGAATAAAAAAAATCTTAAATTCGATCCTACCTAATTACATTGTGGTTCTCTGAAATCCTCCTCGCAACATTATTATCAGATCTCTTCCATTCAAATTTAATTTTCTTTGAAGTAAAAATTTATAAAAGAAAAATTTGAGTAATTCTAATAAACTAACCAAATTAACATAAAACAATATTTAAGTCAATACTAACCTTGAAAACCATGCATCGACCTACGATTTTCATTCAGGATGTTTGGAAACTTGGCTCCATTGAAACAATAAAATTTTCATTGACAATTGAAAGGTTAATGTTATTGTTCTCGCAACCTCAATGTTTGTAAACCTGAAATTGTATTCATTAAATGAAATTATTTTTTCAAAAATTATTAAACATATCGTTGTGAAAGCAAAACAAACTTAAATTGAAAGGTCATCCTTCCACTAGGCCTCATACTTGTGGGTAAATGGTTCCCACCGTGAAGGGACCTTTCCTTGACGTTGCAGCATCGCACTTGATAAGCTTATGTCGTGATTTGATGTATGTGTCTCAAATGCCTGTTCTTGACCGGCACCTAATGACTCATGGTTGTCAACATTGTTGCTAGAAGAAATAGCAACGATCCTGTCCTTGCGGCGTGCAATAGACTTTTTCCTAGGTATCTACATAAATTAATGGATAAAAAAACTTAAACAATTCCTATCTTTTTAAAAAAAATTAACAGCACCTTTCCTCTACGGGAGACAATCCAAAAATTTTAAACATGCGAATACATAACATAAATGCCACAAAAGAGTTGATTTTATTCAATTTTTTCTAATAATTTAGCATAATTCAATTTCATAGAAAAATTTAATTTTCTACTTGATAATATTTTTAATCCTAAATTTACAAAAAAAAAAATCAAAATTTACAAAAATTCAAAATAATAATTAAAACTAAGCCTCCACATTTAATTGAAATTGAACAACAAAATTAAAAAAGAACAACTAAAATTCAACACAATTATTTCTATGTGATATTTAATCCTAAATTTACAAACAAATTCTAAATGGAATAAATACAAAATAATAATTGAAGTTAATCCTGCATGTTTAATTGAAATTAAACAAAAAAATTGAAAAAAAACTAAAATAATACAAAAAATATTTCAATAACAACTAAAATTCAAGACATTTATTAATTCATAAAATTATTAACAACACAAAATTGAACAAAAATTATTACATAAAAACAAAAATAATGCAAAAAAAAAACACAAAAAAGGAAGAAAAGAGAATGAAAATTTGTTACCTTAATGGCATGCTTAATTTTGGCTAATAATTAAAAAAGAAAAAAGAAAAATAAAATAAAAGAGAAGAGATTGTTAATAAACCAAGAAAAATAAAGAAAGACAACATACCTAAGGATGAGAATAGAAGAGAATGCTTGATTTCGGTTAGGGGGGGAGAGAGACGACTATGTGAGAGAAAAAGAGAGAAGAAAAAAGAAAAAGATGAAGCCCTGTTTATTCTGATTTTAGTTTTTTAATTTTGTTTTACCAACGGAATTACCAAATAAATATTAAGTATTAATATTTTTTAAAATTTTTGTTGGTGATTATGTTCGTAAAGTCAAATTGAAATTTAATGATCTTGGTATCTGATAGCTTTTTACCAACAAAATCACAGATAAAAAATTAAATATTAATATTTTTAATAATTCCTTTGGTGATTCCTTCTATAAAGTTAAATGAAGATTTTTAACTTGCACAAAACTTTTTAGAATTCTCTTTAAATATTACCGACGACTTTTCATTATATTGGTGATGTCGTTGAGAAAAAGTGAACAATCAAAAGAATATTAATTATCAATGTATTGAGAAGTGAACAGTTTTCATAGTCACTGGAATATATCGACAAACACATTATGTTGGTATACCCGTATGTAATGAACACTATAAACAGTGCTAGGGAGAAGGGAAACAATTCTCATAGTCACTGGAATATACTGACGGACACATTTTTTCCGTATACCCATATGTAATGCATAGTCTGTTGGTATTTCCATCATTGTAAAACAATGTTTAATGCTAAATTATATCTGTATTCTTTATCTATCCATCTTGCAAATATTTAATTTACAGCTGCACACACAACACAATAACATCAATTCATATCACAATAATAAAATAAATATTTTCTTATCATTCAATAATAAATTAACATCATTGTCATTACATTGAAGTGAATTTCATCCATAAATATTACATAATAACTTATGCCATTACACATTCGTGTTGTGCAAATTAATAAAAATTGTCTTTTTTTCCATCAATTGACTCATCTCCATCACAATCTTCTACGTTGATTTCATCGCTATCATCTTCATTAATTTGTGTATGTCCGCTAGAGCTCAAAACATCATTTAATTCATCAGCATCAACATCAACAAAAATATTATTGACGATGCAAAATTTTGAATCTTCTTCTAAGTTATTAGACCAAGCAACTCAATATGGATCAACTAACTCACAAAGTTGAAAGACATCATCTCCCACAGTTAATTCATCGTTTCCATCCTGAACAACCTCAACACGACCCTTAAGTCTGGTTTTCACTACGAATAATCAATTAACTCTTTAACGATCCTTTCTAAAGTAAGGAGTGTATGTGTAATAAACTTGTCAACTTCAAACTAATTATAAGTCAATCCCTTAACACAAACCCCATTGTTATATGTCTTTCTACCCTTCCTATATTCTTCAATATGAAATACTCATTGTAGCACTTCACATTTCTTTTAGGACCCAAATTTAGTAAAGACAAAATAAGATTAGCATTTCCTCCTAATTGCTGAAACTGGTATATGAAGTATAATCATAAATAGTTAATGAGAAATGTATAATGAAATCAAGTATCCCGAGAGATAAGAATAATTAAACAGTACTTACATGTGTTTTGAACCACGTGAAAAATTGTTCATCTTATAATTGAAAGATTTGAAATTCAGTTAGTTGCGAGTTTTGAGACAGTAAAAATTAACGATGTTGCCTATGAAAAATTCAACGATGTATCATTTTATGATATTATAAGAGATAAATTATTCAAAAATAACAATATGTTTAGTAGTATACTTACTGAATAAAAGGTCTCAATTCATCGTAGTTAAATAACACATAATTACGTGCTTGTCTGAATTTTATTTTTGACAAATATCTTTCCCTTATAGTATTTTTTTGTACGGGTCATCCAAGATTAGAGAATTTTGTCAAGTTCCTACACGAAAACACTTCCCCATCATTTTCATGTCTTGGAACGCGGTTGATTTTTGTTCTCAATTAAGGCTTGAAATAATACACTTTCCATATTGAAAAAACATAATGTTTTTCTTATAAACATAGAGTATATATACGAAATGACTTCAAATCCCACATTGAAAAAATAATTTTTTTCTTTCTTCATTAATTCATTATTATACAAAAAAAAAGAAAGAAAGAAAAAAGCAAACCGTTGGATCATGAGTCTATTCATATTTTCGAATCTTTCATTTTCGTGATTTCCAATCAATGTAAAAATTTCATACACATGTCACTACCAAAAAAAACATTTGCAAGTTATGAAATTATGAATTGTACACTTTTCTTTGTGGTTTTTAACGAGTAGTAGTTGCTTGGATCATTGAAAGACAACAAAACATATCTGTCTCATGACTCTGAAGCTAGCTAAATTCAAAGAAACAAGTGCAAAATCAATCAAAATAAGTACCTAATTCAAAGAAACAAGTGCAAAATCAATCAAAATAAGTACCTAATTCAAAGAAACAAGTGCAAAACCAATCAAAATAAACGCAAACCAGTACAAGTAAATAAATCAATTTAATTGTAGATAAAAAAATTATTATTTATTAAAAAATAATATAAATTATATTTTAAAATTTTACTTAACAACTCAAGTTTTTAAATTTTAAACTAATTTTTTAATAATATATGAAAACTTTATTAACTAATTTATTAACTACTCGTTTTTTTATTTGAAACAATTAATATTTTTATTTAAAAATATATATTATAAAATAATATAAATTATATCCATAAAAACATGTGTCAAACAAATTAACAAGCGAAGATACCGACCTAAACATAAACTTTTTTTTTTTTATTCGAGGAAACCTTACCCTTCGGAAAGCGCATTTTGTGGGCCCAGGTGAGGGAGTAAAACCCCGGCTGTTCCAGGCTCTTACAAGAGGTGCACGCCCTGACTCGAACTCGAAACCTGCTGTGTAAATTTCAAATCCTTTACCATTACGCTACACCCCTCGGAACGACCTAAACATAAACCAATACATGTAAATGGCTTTTATAGAAAAGCTAAATTTAAGACATCATGGTCCCTCCCATGTTTAAGGATCAATGTCAAATCAACTTTTTACAGCCATGACTCAACTTTTATGGTTCACCTCCTAAGAGATCAGAGCAACCTTTTTATTTTAATTACAAATTATCAAGAAAGATATACGGTAAACCATTAACATCCACTCATCTTATTTAATGATGTAGAATTTATCTTATATATTTTATTTTCAACTAGACAGCAACACTTCCCTTAATCTTTATCAATATTATTAGAAAACGATGTTTTCCATTAAGATCAACATGATGACCGACATGAACTGGATACAAAACACGGTTTTTTGAACAAGTAATACACAAATAATTATATAAAAATCTAGAAACTTATTTTTATACCGATGTTAATTTTTTTTAATTAATATGAGTATCCGGACGAGTTTCTAAGCATCTCAACTAATCTCACAAATTTTAAAATTAATAACTATATAAATCTTTAATAATTTTAAAATTTGTAAAACTCGATAATCTTTATAAAATAAATTTAATATTTAAACAATAAATTACACCCCTTTAGTCATGGCTAGGTGGTCATGGTTTCTTACTTCAATCTCGAGTCACCCTGACCTCACAAGGATTACTATTATCGCTTGATGGGATATGTGAATCCTGTGCCGCCATCTTTGATTTATCCTCTTCCATTTCTTGACAGAAAATAATATATTTTTCCTTTTTATTGCATAATGCTCTCATCATCATTGATGAATTAAACCGTTTACTTTGATGCCAAGGAACCGGATCCATTTTTGAATAATGGAAGTCTTTGATGGCTACAGGGGCAACTAACACGTACACACTATAATACAAGGAAGCTTCTGTGACAAAATTTCTGTTTTTATTCCTAGAAGTATTTTAAAAGTAATTTTGGTTTAATAAAATATTAAATTGATATTTTTTAATGTTTTTTTTATAATTTTGATGTTAAAAATAAAAAAAAATTCAAAGACAATTTATTTTAATACATTTTCAAGTGAAAAACTATTTTGAAAAACATTTTAGTATGGAGGTGAGAAAAAAAACCGAAAAACTGATTAAACCGAGAAAACCGGGAAAAAAATAACTGAAAAAACCAAACCTTGAAAAAACCGACCAGTTCGGTTCGGTTTTATAAACCTGAAACCGGAAAAAAAGAGCCAAACCAAAAAACCGAACCAAACCGGTTTCGGTTCAGTTTTCTTTTTAAAAAAATTTTGGTTTGGTTACTTTTTTTTATAAAAACTGAACCGAAAATGATCACCCTTACTATAGTATTACAATCTCAAACACCCTCCTAGATAACTTAAATTTTCTAAGGCTTTACTTTCTCACTTGTATTTTTCATTCTTTTCATGAAGCACAAGATAAATGTCAAAGAATTATCTCCATCTAAAAGCATAGGTTATTAAGTGATACCTCAAGATATGATTTTATATTATTCTCTAATATACATTTTCAAGTGAAAGTTTATACATGCCCACACTACCTTGTTATCAATATAAAATAAAAATAATGAAATTTGAATTCATAACTGCTTGATCAATAAGGTTCTAATATTATATTAAAAAATTATTTCAATTAAAAAAATTAAATTATTAAGTGAGACCTCAAGATATAAATTTATATTATTTTTAATGCTTAGAAAAGGTGTCTCTCCTTATATATACAAAGTCAATATCGTAATTTCTCAAAAAGAATAAATAAATAAAAGAAATGAAAAGGTAATACATTAGGGAGGGGGTGCATATTCCTTGATTATATAGAGAGTCAATATCATCATTTCCTAATGAAAAGGTAATTAATATTATTATGCTTATAATCCATTTGGAAAAAATGCTAATGAATGATGAAATTGAAATTACTAATTATATGTTTCTTATAGGATGTCTATATAGACCTTGAGCTACACATATATATATCAACTAATCCCCTCAAAATTAATTCATCTAAACTAGTTTCCTGGCACGGTACATTGGAGTATGGATAAAAAAAATTAAATGTGAAAAAAAAACTCAGGTAAGATGAAACTATTTAATATTATTATTAAATTTGATTTAATAGATTAACTTTAAAATCTCTTAACTTAACTTTTTATCTGCTTATCTTAACATGATTCAATTGTATTAGCGGGTTCAAAATCAAAACAGATAATCGGTGAAAAACATGGTCTCACTTTCAAAAAAAAATAAAGATAACTTTTTTTTAATATTAAAATGATGATATTGAATTCTACTTAGGCTTTGTGGCTGAACATGTCAAACTCAAATCTAGATCATAAACTCCACTGAGTTTAACAATCTTTTTAAAATTATTTTTTACTTAATGATTTTATAACAAAAATAGTCACTCACAAAAATTAAGTATCAATCAAACACTAGAATGTTTGTTTGAGACTGTGATAACCGAAAACAAATTGAAATGATAGAGTCAATTTGATGGTTACACACGCAACCCAGACAACCAGTAAAAAGTGTGATTTGTTTCTTTTATAAAAAAAAAATCATGATGACATATTTTTTGTTTTAACACTACGACAACAATATATTGGATTGACATGAACTTCATAGCTTAACCTGATAAACCCACGATCCAGATCATGGATCTTACTAGGCTTAACAACTTTATTTTGTTATTAATTATTTTTTACTTAATGATATGATAATAAAAATAGGCACTCATAAATTAAATACCAACCAAATATCAAAATATTTGTTTGAAACTGCATTAACCTTATAGAAATAAACCAAAATAAATTATGAAGATCAATTCAAAATCAATGAAATATTAAAGGATGAAATTGAAAAAAAAAACAAAATAAATTATGATAAACCCAAATTTAACATGCCTTTGGCTATCATGCCCGAGCCGAATGTGCTTGGATTCAAGTAGTGCGTCTGAACCCATTTTTCACCTCCAATAGGTTTAGACACCTTGCCTGAGTCCAACATTCTCTTGGAAATTTTTTCAAAACTCCACTCGGGTCTTTCTGTATTTTATTCTAATCCAATACGTATTATTTTGTTTAGAATACAACTTAAAATATCACAAGTTTGGGTGATCATTTTCGGTTCGGTTCGCTTTTTATAAAAAAAAAGTAACCAACCTGAATTTTTTTTAAAAAAACCAAAACCGGTTCAAACCAACCAGTTTTGGTTCGGTTTTTTAGAACAAAAACCGATTCAAACTGGTTTTTTTAGTTTGGCTCGGTTTGGCTTGGTTTTTTTTCGGTTTGGGTTTGGTTTTTTCAGTTTCAGGCTTATAAAACCGAAACCGAACCGGTCGGTTTTTTCAAAATTTTAATCAGTTTTTTTTTACGGTTCAATTTTTTCGATTATTTTTTTTCCAGTTTTCTCGATTTAATCGATTTTTAAAATTTTTTGCTCACCCCTAATCACAAAAATAAAATTGCACTTTAGTCCCTCATCTCCGTGTGTATGTGTGTGTGTGTGTAAAGAAAAAACTTGGCAATAAGTTCTATGTGAATCCCTTAAAACCAATAATTTTAGTTTTATAATCTATCTTCTAAAAATTTATATTTAATTGTGCTTTCTATATTACCCTCTTCGTATCCTTAAAAAAATTACCAATAAATTGAATTTTCTTTTCTTTTTTAGTTTTCTTAGAAACCCTTTCATAATAATTTTTTAATGCCCAATTTCTCTCATTTGTAAAATAGTTGATAATTTTAATATATTTTTTATATTACCATTATTGTAAATCTTGATTATATTTAAATCCACTTATGATAGTAAAATAAGAAAATATAATTATTGATATTTGTAAATTTTGTTTTTAAAAATAAATAGAAATTAACAATAATAAAATTGTAAAATAATAATCTTTAATTCAAAAAAATATCTAAAAAATTGTTTTAGGAAAAAAATCCATAAAAATGTAAATTAGAAAAATTCCATGATAAAACTTATTGCAAATTGTTTTCTAATAAAAAAATATAAATAAAAGAATTTAAATGTATTCTAAGAATTTTGTAGAAAAATATAAGAAGACATAATCTTATTTGAAAAAAAATAACTTGAAAACTGAATCTATTGGTTTAAGAAAAATATCATCGACCTTAATGGTCATTTACCTTTAAAAAACAAACTCATCTATACATTTTCATACTTAAATAATTAACTAGCTACATAACAGCACTAACTTCATCAAATTAAGAAGTAACGATTGATTAAAGACCCAAATGTGAAAACGGGGGGGTGTTGATGTTTCAAAGTCCTCCCTTGCAGACGGAATATAAATATAGCTAGCATCAAGAATACCAGGTTTGAAAACCTTGAAAATCCGTGTTATGATCAGGAAATGCTTGACGGTTTGATGGATCTATATACAGTCACTGGCTACGTACCGGGAAGTTTCGGCCGTTTACGGTTTGATTATGATCGGGTCAAATCCATGAATTTTCAGCACTCACCTTGTCCGTTTCAAGCCCAAGGTTTCAGCAATAAAAGGCAGTCCTGGCAAATGGCCATGTGACCATGTGCCCAGCGAGAGTTTAGCAGTCGAAGTTTGATCAATGCTACAGTCGCATTCGGATGGCAGCAAATTGAAATAACAAAATAAAGCTTGGACTTGAGCCGTAGGGGGACAAGATTTGATTATCACTTTGGTTTTTGTGCAAGCTATGATATGATCACCGTGATCTTTAAAGCCTCCAAGGACTTGATTTGACCATCGGGGGTATCGTGAAGAAAATGCCGAGGACAATCAGTGCCGTTGTCCTCCTGGAGCTTCAATATTAATTCTACCTAGATAATTTGATTTTACCTTCCTGTTTAAAATATTGCTTCTACCTAGATAATTTAACATATATATTAGCCACAAAAAGGAGTGATTTGCTTTTAAATCCTTACAATTTTGGCTATTTTTTCCTTGGGAGCCTGGTTTTTTAAAAAATTAGTAAAATAACACATTTTAGAAAATAATTAGTAAAATAACATGGTGTTAAAGTTTATGACTCTAGCCAGTTACTAGAGTAGAGTATAT
>Ga0325404_1003943_pt1 | contig 15813 bp, 11 predicted proteins | sample PopdelMetagenome_18_FD_205664 | JGI IMG/M metagenome (GOLD analysis project Ga0325404, IMG submission 205664) | Populus deltoides microbial communities from Bellville, Georgia, United States - Xylem-Control-R1 | ecosystem: Host-associated > Plants > Phyllosphere > Stem > Wood/Secondary xylem... | reverse complement strand
TCTTTATTACAAGCTAATGTCTTGTCCATTTTAATAATTAGTTTATATGGAAATAAAATTGTTTTTCTTAAGATAAGAGATCATTCAAATTCCATTAAAATAAAATAATTTTCTAGTATAATTTATCCTTTTCTTATTAATATATTATTTTCAACAATAAAAAAGATTTTTTGAGCTATATTTATTATTTGATAAAGACTGAGATAAAAAAAAAAATATCTCTAACTAAAATCCATCTTCTTATTAATGCACTCCTTTTTTTAACCACTTTTCTCTAGATTTTTTTTTTAAATAACAACTTATTACAATCCCAGAAGCAAGTTTTAATTTTTAAAAAAATTAATGTTTTGATAGTTTTAAAATGAATATATTAAAAAAAATATAAAGCTAATATACTACTTGCGCGTTGCTGAAGAAAATGTTTTAGAATTTATTTATTATTTAATTAGATAATAATAAAATTAGATATTTATAAGAAAGATAATCATTAAAGAAAAAAAAATCTTGAAGATATGTACAAAATATTTGTTAGCTGATATTATAATCCTATTTTAAAAATAAAATAAAAATAGAATGATATTTAATAAAAAAAATTTAAATATATTTTTAATTATTTTATTTTTCATGAGATTTAATTAAAATTTAAGAAAAGGTTTAAAAAAATATCATAAAGATACGTACACATATAAACATATGAAACATTACAAACAAGACATTAAAATAAGTTTTTTTAGATATTTTATTTTAATTTTAACTTTAACACATTAAAACTATTAAAAAACATAAAAAAACTATTTTCTTAAGATAAAACATATTTTCAAAACACAATAAAAAATAAAAGTCACATAACTCAATCACTTGATAAAAACTCTCTTCTTTACCAATAAAATAAAATAAAAAAACTCCACAGCAATAGCAAAGAAAGAAAGAAATATTGTTGTTATTATTATTATTATTATTTCAAATTCAATTCAATAATAATCCCATCTTCAGTTTTTGTTAATAAACATCTTTTTCTATTTTTATTATTTTCTTTTAATGAGTTCCAATTTTATTTCTTGTAGGTGGTTATTATGGGGAAATCTTCTTCTTCTATCAAATATTCCTCTTAGGTATTATTCTCTTAATTCGGTACCCAATTCTTCTTTGCTATCAAGGGTTTTTTTATTTTCTGTGTTTTTTTTATTTCTTTTTGTGTTTTGCTCCCTGTGAATTCAATTGATTGTTGAAAGATTTGTTCTTTATTAGGTTGTTCATTAAGGTTAGACAGTTGGGGGTTTTTCCTGTTTGAGATTTCACGCGCATTACTAACATTTAGGTTTGAGTTTTTAGAGGTTATTGATTTGGTGTAAATGGGTTTTTGTTTTAATTCCGTTTGTGCATGTGTCTGTAATGGATGTTGCGCCTTTAGGGTCGTACAAGGAAGAGAGAAGATACTTGGAGAAGTAAATCAAAGAAGCTGTGGCTTCGTGATGATTCAGAGTCTTATTCCGATGATGATTGGAGAAGTTCACTGTCTGCCTCGTCTTTTGATTCTGAGAATAGTTACAGAAGTAGAAGGTCCAGGTCTCTCGCACTAGAAAGGATGTGAAGGGGACTAAAAAGAGGGCCCGTGCTTGGGTTTCGAGTAGTGAGGAGACTCCTCATGTGAGAAAGCGAAAAAGGTTAAAAGAAATGACGAGAGGAAGAAAACGCCCAAGAAGAAGAGGAGGAAAAATAATGCTGGGAGAGATTCAAGTAGTTCTAGTAGTACAAAGTCACGGAGCTGTTCAACTTGTCAGAGTGATGAGAGTGAATATGAGAGGCGTAAGGGCAAGCCTGAAAAAAGAGAGGATGAAAGAAGAAAACCAGAGAATATTAGAAGTGGAGATGAAAGGAGGAGATACTGGTCAGGAAGTTGTTCATCATGCAGTAGATATGATGGAGGCAGTGATATTTTTATGTCAAACACAACGATTGGTGAGAACCCCTCAAAGCGGCTGAGGTCCGTTATTATTCTTCCTGGGGAGGATAATGAGACGAGAGAATTGGACAAGGATAAGCATAAAGAGGAGATGACATATGATCATGATGATTACCCTTCTTCTACAAGCAATGATAGTAATGACTGGCTAAATAACATGGAGAAAAGGCCCATAGAGGATGAGAAAAGAGAAGATTATGCTGCTTCCAATATTGAAGCTAATGAAATCACAGAAAGTGACAAGGTTGGAGTGGGTCAATTTCCTAGAAATAAGCCTGGCTATGACATTGACAAGGGTGGAATAAATGATGCTAAAAAGGAAAAGAATGAGGTTTCACGGGTTATTACTGATAGCGTGAGCGGCGATGATTTAGAGACAATTTTAAGACAAAAGGCTTTGGAAAATATAAAAAGTTTCCGAAGTGGACTTGGACGATCCCAAGCAGCTGCAAAGAATGCTGTGATTCAGAAGGATAAACATGATGGTGCGGTGGAGGCACTGTCCCCTGTGATGCCTGAGCTAGGCCAAATTAAATCCTCCAAGAGTAATCTTACCAGAATGCCGAGAGAAGACTGCTCATTTTTTGCAACATGAGAAGATTCCCAATGGAGGGATTTGTGGCAGTGAATCTAGCTCTGCTAGGAATAATGTTCATCCACCTGACCAGGTGGCTATTCCTGGCAGAGAAAAGGTTAGTACAGTTTCTAGTTTTAGTAAAAACAAAACACGGTTGATTACATCAGCATCGAGGCAAGCATTATCAAATGCTACCACCACCCTAGAAGAAATTCTGGATTCACCGGAAGCTAATCAGGCAAAGTTGGCAAGTGGGACTAGCTTAGGCAAGAGTGCCACCCTGAAAGAAGCACGGATTCACCGGAAGCTAATCAGGCAAAGTTGGCAAGTGGGACTAGCTTAGGCAAGAGTGCCACCCTGAAAGAAGCACCTACCCCACTGGAAGCCAATCAGGCAAAGTTGAGGAGTGGGAGTAATGTAGTTAAGAATGCCACTCATGATGCTCACACTGTCACCTCTCCCATAGTCAATGGCAATGATGCCTCTGTTTCTATTCCTGCTGAGCCTTCAGCCTGCATTGCATCTTCAGCAGGAGATATTAACTTGGATAAATCGCTTGATGAAGGCAAGGAAGGCTCACAGTTGGAACAGAAGACAACGTCTGTAACGCGTGGTGGGGAAATGTTACAGGTTAGTGTTTGAACCTGTCCTAGGCACGTTAAATTAGTTTCTGTGATATTTTAAGTTGTGAAAATTGGATATAATTTTTTTTGTTTTGTTTATGCATCAAGGTTATTGCAGTAATCGAAAGTCTTGGTTGTTCTTATTTTTGGTGGCAGGTGAATTACAAGGTCTACATTCCCAAGAGAATCTCTGCATTGGCTAGGAGGCAACTCAAGCGGTGATGTTTATGGTGGGATAGGCACGGCACTGCATGTGAAGGTTTTGCTCATGCATCTTATAATAAAAATATTTGCACAATAAGATAGGAACCTTTAAAATTAAATTTTGACCGACTTTTAATCAGCACCTGAACTTTAGTGGGAAGAAGATTGATTTTTGTATTAATCATCATATCTCAATAGTGAAAAAATCTCTTGTTTCTTATGGTTTATGAATTGTTCCAGTTTTCGCTCTCTAAAAGACTGCATTTTGATCAAGATCACAAGCAAAATTATTACCAAAAAGTACTTTTAGTATTACAATAAAGCTGTGCTTCAATAAAGCAGTATAAAGATTGTTCTCAGTGGTAATTGGAGTATTTGGAGAAAAATTCTCAATTAATTTGAAAAGAGCCTGTTAGATGAAAAAGAAAAAGTTTAACAATTTTAGAAAAGTTTAAAATTACTTTTTTAATGGCGGGAGGATGGTAGGGACACCGAACCTAAAACATTGATTACATATTTGTATGATCATAAATAATGAAAAATAGCTCAAACCATTGAGATATTGGACTTTAACATATATTTTAGTTTAATTTATATAAATTGTTGAAGTTTATTAATTAGATTTTATTTGTTGGGTTTGGTTTAATTATTGCTGAGTATTTTATTTAATAAGCTTTAAGCTTAATCGCTTGTTCTAGTTAGAGTTTTAATATTTATATCTTATTTTTTTAAATGTTATAGAATTTTTTATGATTAATGAAAAATATTGGAGAGTTGTATATTTTCAATCCCTATTCTTTTTTTTCTTTACTTTTAATTCTTAGTTTTTTTCTCTTCTGTTTTAATTCTTTTAGTTTATTGTTCCATGTTAAATTTGATATATGAGCTTAGGGTTTTAATTGTTCTTACAATTACAAGTTTGTTCTAATGCATTGATATTCAATCTAATTCATAAACCTAGATGTTGTGGGAAACTTTCATCAACATTGAAAAAAAAATGTAGCAAAAAATGTAGCAAAAAGAAGTTTTTTTTTTTGGTATTTTCCTGTTTACCATAAAAAAAGAAGCCAAATACACCCTTCCCCACACATCAACAACCCCAATCCAGCCACTGGTTCCTACAAATCAAGCAAAGACAATAGCAGTAGCCACCCACCTCAGCAGCAACTAATCATCTCCTTTATTTGGTGCAACGACAGCCCATGATAGCACAACTAAGACCATCACAACAGCTGAAGATCAGCCCACAGATTCACGCTTCCTTGCACAGCCAGCAAGCAGCAGCAATAAAGAATACGATTGTATGCAATACGGGTGAGAACAAAAAAAAAATTAAATAACTGATTAAATTGAGAAAATAAAAAAAACTTAACTGAGAAAATCAAACCAAGAAAAAAAAACTGAATTAACCGATTAGAAAATTACAAAATATTTTCAGTTCGGTTTTGGTTTTCAAAGTCTAAAACCAATTGAACCGAACCGATCCGGCTCGGTTCAACTAGACTAGCACTTAAAAAAAACAAGTATAAATAACATATTTTCTTGTAACCCTAAATTGAAATCAGCATTCTCAATCGTTCCCTCTCTTTATTCTCTTTGTTTCTCGTCTCTCAAATCTTTCTTCTTTTCCTCCATGCTCCACAACCATTAGATTGTTCTAGAAAGGAAAGACCAAAACGAGAAACAGAATAAAAAGAAAAGGTATTCAAGCTGATTAGAAGGCTAACATAAAAGTTTTCAAAAAGAGAAATGTTGAGAGGGAACTTAATTAGCTAAAACAAGAAGAGAAATGGCTTCTCCCGTTTAAAGAAAATAAAGATGGATGGTGGGGATCTATGTAGATTTTTTACAATCGGTTTTCTTTGGTTCAAATAATAATGATTTGATGGTTTTACATTTCAATAACTTTTGATTTTCTCTTTGTTTTTTTGCAGTCAAATTACTTCTTTTCTTTCCTTTCCTTTTGTTTTGTGTATTTTTTTGCCGGGTTTAACTTCCAGGCAAGGATCTAACAAAAAGAAAATTGGATGATTTTCTAGAAAATGGAAGTAAGTACAAAAATAAAAGCCCTGAAAAATGTGGTCAATAAAAAGCCTAGAAAAAACAAAACCGGAATAATTTTGGTTTGAACCAGTTTGGATGGGGAAAAAACCAAACCGAACCAAACCAAAATTAATCGGTTTGAACCAGTTTTCAGTTCGGTTCGGTTCAAAAACTTGAAAAAAAAATAATTTTAGTTTGATTGTTTATTTTGATCCAAAACCGGACCGGACTGAAAATGCTCAGCCCTAGTATGCAATAGAAGGAACTCAGAGCAGCTTTCAAGGTACATTAATTAACTCATGCCATGTCACCAGCTAAGTCAGCCCATTGATGCCACATTAACGCCATATCAACTCAGCACACCATACAAGCGTCGCGTAGTTTAGAGCCATGCTAGCACCACATCATCCAACACATTGCAGTTCCTGCCACCTCAGTAACTATGGTGCCAGGCTCCCTGCCACCTCAGTTGCCACGTCATCAATGTTTGCCACCAACAGGATTATTTGTAAGAATAATCTTATCCTAACCACATTTTATATAGATCTACCCAGGTGGTATCGTTAACTTGGAGACTGGTTCCACCAAGCTCATTGCCCATTTCAGCACGATGAAAAAATCCAAAAATTCGTTACATAATTGCCTATCATGACAGGAAACTTTTAAAACCATGATTGAAATTGTATCATCGCAAGACAATACAAAATCCATTAATTTCTTACAAATAATTAATTGGTTCGTCAGCAGGAAGTCATCTAGTCTGCCATGTCAGTGACAACAAATTTCAGCTTCCTCCCATCAATCTAGTTAATGAATCACTCTTCCTTTTAATTTGTTGAATTTTACTTTTTCTGGTTTTACACTTGTCATTTAAAATTGATTTTAATATTACTTTTGTGCCTAAAAAAATCATAAAAAACATTTTTTTATTTGTTTATTTTTGTTCGTCAACCTCTTTTGTCATTGATATCTAGTATCTTGTCCTATTTTGTAATTGTGATTCTTGCTTATGACATCGTGTTTGATTAATCATTTACACTTAAAGGTCTAGCATTGGATGCTTAAAATTTTATTGGTTTATTTTGTTCTTGATTAATCTCCACATTAAAAAAATACTTTTATTTTTGTATTGTGATTTTACTTGCAAGAACCATTTGTGATCTCAATTCCATTTATAAGTTAATGTTGTATGCATTTGTGTCATAATCATCTAGTGTCCAAGCTTAAGTTTATATTTACCGTAGACTCAACCCTTAATGATATTATTATAACAATTTAAATGGAATTGTAAACTTAGATGATTAACATATTTAAAAGAAATGAGTCCCAAGAGAGTTTTCAAATAAGGCACCCAAAAACCAATAAATATCACAAGAATAATCATTATGGACAAGTTCACTTTGAGCGCCACCAGTATGACTATCATTTTACTCTAAATACAATGACCTTGATAAGAGAGTCTTGAGCCTTAATAAAATAGAAGCCCCCGCTTTTGACGGTCATCATGACCCTTGGATCTTTGATATGTGGATTCGTGACATGGATCAATTCTTTGAGTGACACAACTTGTCTGATAATAAAAAAATTAGATTTGCTAAGATGATGCTCATTGGTGAAACCAAACTTTATTAGAGAGATGTTGAAGATTGTTTAGAGATGAAAGGTAAGCCTTTTATAACTGATTGGACCAAAATGAAACAAAAACTACAAGAAAAGTATCTACCCCAGTCTTATAGGAATAAACTCTTAAACCAATGGAACAATCTAAGACAAGGGAACAAGTCTATCAATGAGTATATAACACAGTTTAATGATTACATCAAGGTTGTCAAAAATGCATTTTTGACACGACACGGAAAATACAAAATAAACTCGGATTGTAAAATCGTAAGGAATTTTTTTTTCATATAGAGTTCAAGTACCTTAAAATGCATGGTTCAAATAAAAATTCATGCATGGTTCAAATAAAAATTCATGCATAGTTCAAATACCTTAAAATACATCATTCAAATATACATTCAAACATAATTTAAGCAACTTTTTATTAACTAATAATTAACAAATTTAAAACAAACAATCTGGTGGTGTAGAAACAATTCAAGAACCAACTCAAATCAATCCTGTAATCAATCCAAACATTTGAGTTATGGAAGCATGCATAAAGAACTCACAAAACTAAAGCAATAAGGCTCAAATTAGTTCATCATGTTTGATATTAGAGAAATAACTATGCTAGTTTATATAGAGATCATTCATTGTTTTACGAGCAGACAAACTGACCATACACTCAATCCGTTCTTATCATGATACAAACCCAATATATATATATATATATATATACCCATAAAAAAGAAGCAATTAAAAAGCGGTGAAAGTACATAAAACAAGGGCATGAGTCATGGTCAGAGAGTTGGGTCTTTGATTCCCTTACTTTTGGTTTGGGAAATTCAGTTTTTGCTTCTGGTGGGAATTGCAATAAAAAGAAAGATAGTTTTCACCAATAGAAGGATACAACACATCAATAAAAGCAATTATTAGGTCCAAACGACTATTGATGATAAGGTAGTGTTTCACCTATAGCTATTATTTATTAAAAATATTTTTGTTAAAAAATATATTAAAATAATATTTTTTTATTTTATAAAATTTATTTTTAATATCAACATATTAAAACAATAAAAAAATAAACTCTAAAAAAAAATTGTTAGATACAAAAGACTATTGATATTAAGTAATTGTTTGACATTATAATAATAATAATTTTTTAGAATATTTTAATATTAACATATCAAAATAAGAAAAATAACAAATATATTTTACTTGTTACCGCTCCTAACACACACACAGAGAGAGAGAGAGAGAGAGAGAGAGAGAGAGATGCTTGGGATTATGTTTTACCAAAAACTAGGAGAAGGGAAACACAAGCAGAAAAAAGAAAGACAAGAAAAGAGAGAAAATAAATACATGATAATAATAATAAAAAAACAAAAACAGAAAGCGGAAAGAGAGGGGAAAAGAGCAAGTGATGTTCTCTTCAACATCCAATCGTTTTGAAAGAGACACCTTTTTAAATCTGCACGCCTGACCCCACTCCCCTGCCATACATTCATATGTTATGAGAGGGAGTAAGGCATAATTGTTAATTTTGTCAAACTCGGTAAACTCAGTCCGAGTTTACCGAGTTTGGCCGATTTTAACTGAGTTTGATCGAGTTGGCTGGTTTTCAAGTTTTTTACCTGATTTCACATGTTATATCTGTGTTGACTCGTAAAATCATACGATTTTATGAGTCAACTCGCAAGTTTAACAACCATGGATTACATGTTGAGATGTGCCATAATGGAAAATAAAGTCATGACCTTGTATAGATTTTGTAAAGGTCTGAATGATGATTCTAAAAAAGAGGTCAGGCTTATAAGTGCTTTCACTCTTGACCAAACCTATACTATAGTGCAAGATTATGAGTTGCTTAAAAAGAGTTGATGGACAAAACATTAGGACCCTCTTACAATCCTTTTTAGATCTCAATTTAGAAATAACGATTTTTTATTAAGCGCTCCACCCTGTAGATCTAATCCTAGTAGTGCTAAGATTTATAAAAAAGATAAGGGCAAACAAGTCGTTAATGAAATGTCTAGGTTGAGTTTAGAGGTCTAATGTGCTAAATATTAAGGTTTCGATCATATGTTCTTCAATTGCACCTCTACACCCTTAGTCATTCAAGAATATAAGGAAATAAGTGATAAAAAAAACTATTTTGTGCAAGTGTATGAACCCAATTATGAGGATTTTAGTGATCTAAATAAAGAGAATGGGCAAGAAGAGGGACTTAACATTATAAGTCCACATGAGCCTGAAAATAAGAAAGAAGTTTTAGGAAACTCTTTAGTGGAATTGCCTGAAGAGGTGAATACGGTCTTAAAAGAGTCTCGTGATACTAGTCCTCTTAAACTATTTGATTTCCTACCTACCATGCTTGACATCCAGCACGTCAAAAGTTTAGAACAACATGTTCCTCACCCTTTCATGCTTGATGCCCAGCATGTTATAGGTTTAGAACAACATGTTGAGCTTCATGATCCTTTACGCCTAACACGTGGTGAGAAAGATGAAGATAATCTTGATTTATTAGGTTATGTCCAAACTATATCTACTAAGACTTTCATAGTTACGAACCTAGAAAGCTTATAGATCATCTTTCTATATCTCCTCATCCTAAAATGTCTGATTCAGTTGAGTCTTTTGCATGTAGAATTTATAATTTGCATGTTGATATCATAAAATAAATTTAAGTAATGAACAATACAAATTTTGAGCTGATTTACTTAAGTATTATGAAACATTTAATATTGGAGATTATTTCATGATACAAATTAGACCTGAACGGTGTTCTTTAAAAACCAGTCATAAATTACAAGGGAGTAGTACTAGACCATTTAAAGTGTTGCAAATGATTGAATCAAATAATTATGTCATTAAATTGCCATTAAACTTTGATATTTCTCTACTTTTTACATGATGAACCTCATTATATATAAAACATAATAGCCTATCCTTGATGCTCTTTTTGAAACCCTTGCCCCATTATCCTTATCTTTGGCACAAAAAGAACATATTAATGCTACTTTGAATGTATAAGTTGTTTTTACTAGGGATGATGAACTTCAACAAATCCCAATATATGGGCTAAACGACCAGATTCAAACTATATTTGGATTATAAAAGAGACACCACAGTAGCTTAATCCTTATCTTTGAGAGTGTTATCGGAGTCACCATAACTTATACTTGACGGGGTCGAGTTCTTCCAACCCTGAGAGAATTGGTGAGGACACCAGACCCAAAACATTGTTTATGCATTCGTATAATCATAGACAATAGAGGATAGCTCAAACCATTGAGAGATTGAGCTTTAGCTTGTGTCTTAATTTAATTTATATGAACTTTTAGTTGAGGTTTATTAATTGGACTTTATTTGTTGGGTTTGATTTAATTATTGTTGGGTATTTTATTTAGTGGGCCATAAGCTCAATCGATTGTTCTAGTTAGGGTTTTAATATTTATATTTTATTTTTTATGATTAATGAAAAATATTGCAGAGTTGCATATTTCAAATCCCTATTCTTCTCTTTCTTTGTTTTCAATTTTTAATTTCTTTCTCTAAAAGTTTCTTTCTTTTTTGCTTTAATTCTTTTAGTTTATTGTTCCGCGTCAGAGAAATTCTTATTATGTTTGAATCCACCTAAACATCTGGACCTAATATATGGTGGAGTTGATCATCTAGGTCTCCTATAGATTGGAAAGATAGAGTTTTTTTTAGTAAGAAAGTTAAAGATGTAAGAATCTTTTAAAGTTTGTGTGGGTAGAATTTACAAGTGGAGACAGGTGAGAGTGATTTGATAAAAAGTACAATAAAAACACAAAAGATAAAAAAAAAATTTATTGATAAAGATGAGCAAACAAATATGTCTATATATATATATATATGTATATAAGAGGGTTATTCTTAATTAAAATTAAAATTCATCTTGGAAAAAATGTTCATCATTAGTTTGTCATTCACACATGTTAAACATATATGATTGCAAATTTAATTCTAAACATATACATTAAGTAAAATTACCTATTAGTTTGCATTCATATATGATTGTAAATTTGATTCTAAACATATTCATTAAGTAAAATTACTTATTAGTTTGCATTCATTAATGGACAACTTTTTTTCGGGGATAAGTATTATATTATAAAAATATACGGGAAATAGTTAAAACAAAAGAGAGAAAAAGAGTTATATAATAATTAGGATTAATTAAAAGAAATTTAGAAAATAAAAGTTATTGCCACATATAAAAGAAGAAGGAACACACATACAAGATTAACTCTATAAGTAATTGTAACAAGCCAAATAATTAAAAGGGAGCAATAACTTTTGTGGATGTGAGATAGTGAAAAAACCTCTAAAAAATAAGAGGTTATCGGTAATTGATATATAATTAATGGGATTTAATACTCGTATAACTTTGTAATATAAATTATATAAATTTAAAATTACTTGAGTAAAACTAAATCTAGAATTTGTTAATTGTTACATGAAAACAAAGTTATGATAATTAAACAAACACAAAAACTAAAGATGTTTTTTTTTTAACTATCCTTACAGAGTGCTGACAGAGCTGAGAGAGGAGAGCTTTCCAGGATCATAATAAGATCATGACATATATGAATACAGGGAGAGGCCTATGCCTACACAAGGCTAATTCCTTTCCCCCCCAGTTATTAGTATTTGTATTTGTTCATGTAATATATAGGAAAGTTCACAAAATCCATATCACATACGGCTTGAGAATTATGAAAAGAATAAAAGATGTAAATTTTTTTTTTAATATGAAAAATATTAAATTGCTATGTATTTAACTCAAAGCCTTTAAGTCTCAACTGCCGCTCCAAGATCAAACCTAAAGCAAATTTGAATACAAACTATCAGTTTTCTGTAGTAGTAATAATAATAATAATAATAATAATAATAATAATAATAATAATAATATCTCTGAGAGAGAGCAGGTGAAGCTACCATGGCAATCAAGAACAATCTACTTATGCATCTCATTCAAAGAGGTTTTCAAAAATAAAGTTGAAACCATATTTTTTTTGGCACTTTACATAAATCCACTTCCAAAGTAGATAAAAGCTAAAAAATCTTGAGCAGTGTAGTTTAATTAATCAGGTTCTATATTTACTTTTTAGAGATTATCAGTTTAAATCTCATAAACCTCATGGTCATTGGAGGTTTACATGATCGTTAATTTCAGGGCCCGTGAAATTAGTCAAGGTACATGCAAGTTAACCCAAACATCTATGTTAACAAAAAAAAATGAAAAACACTTGAACATGTTGCCTTCAACTTCCAAATCAAATATAGACTCTCAACCCCCAAAAAAAAAATCCTTGCATTAAAAAATCAACAAGAGTTTGGGACTATCCTCATCAATCAATCTAGAAAACTAGAAAAACATAAACCAAACCAAGAAAAAACTAAAAGAACCAATTTAAAAACAAGAAAAATCATTTGGTTTAATTCGGTTTCAAAAGGCTAGAACCAAGAGAACCGATTCAACTGAAATTGAACCAATTATATATATATATTTCACCTAACGCTAAATCATCACTAGCTTTCACATTAACCATTTACTATAGAATTCCGAAAAGTAGAAAGAATGCAAAGAAGCAAAATGAGCAGTGCTCATTTTGACCTCCCAAGTTGATATCTCTTTCAAGCCAATGGCATCCGCTGCTTGTGAAAGCCACATCTTCACATTCAGGAAATGCGGAATCAATGCAGATCTACAAAAATAAATAAATAAATAAATAAATAATGCAAAGATTCTGGGCTTCTTTATACCATTTTCATCCAATCACATTCTTGGACAGTGGACCCCATGGTCGTTCGCCACATGAATTGAATAGTTGAGGAATTAGGAACAGAAAAAAGCAATGGTCATTCGACACTCGGCCTTTGCTTTGATAAGAATGAAATCTCTGGTTTTTCTTTTCTTTTCTTTTCTTTTTTAAAGTATTTTTTTTAAAAAATATATATTAAAATAATATTTCTTTATTTTTTACAATTTATTTTTAATATCAATGTATTAAAATAATCTAAAAAATTAAATTATTTTAAAACTCGAAAAACAAACATGGTTTGGAAGAGAATTTTGCTTTAAGAAAAAGGGAAATCTTCGAAAAAAGACAAGAAAAGAAAAGAAAAGAAAAGAAATTGCGGGCTCTATCATTGATTTTAACCACCCAAAACCCAAAACCAACACTCTTCTCGAAGTATGGTTTTCTCATCAAACCCATTATCACTCAGCGTCCCTGACACCACCTTCGACGCATGGCTCCGCGACTCCGGCTACCTCGAAATTCTCGACCAACACTCATCCTCCTCCGCTACCGCCGCCCCCGCCACCACCTCAACTATCACGTCAACTACCACCACAGCAACAGCCACTGGCCTCTTCATTTCATTCTTTTCCCATATTCTAACACTCCTCTCTCTCTTCACTCTCAACCCCTTTTCTAAACTCACCACCGATGACTTCTCGGGTCAAACCCCATCTTGGACCCGGTCGTTTTTCGCTGACTGTGGGTCCTACTCGTTTCCATCCGGGTCGGACCAGGCTAGGCTCCGGGTTAATGAGAATGTTAAACGTTATGCGAGAAATTATGCCTTCCTTTTCATTCTCTTCTTTGCTTGTACTTTGTAAGCGTTTTCCGTCTTTCTTTATGTTCATTTATGTGTATTTTGATTTGGGTTGTTTTCAATTTTTTATTTTGTTTGCGGAAAATTTAGAAACATTGAAGTTTTTTTCTGCGTGCGTTTGGTTGCTGAGAAAATTGGAGGGACTGAAAAGAAAGGGAAAAACGAATTTTGGGTTTTGATAGTTTTATTGTTTTATGTTAGTTTTTGGTGTTTCAAGTATGTAAATGGTGTTGCTTGTAGCCTACTATCCTATTGCTTAAGGTTTATAGGTCTTTTCGATTATATTAGGACTGTTCAGCAAATGATGCATGATTCTATAGTGATTTGTTAAGTTGCTATAGAAATTGGAATACTGTAGAAATTCAATCTTCAGTCAGTATGGAAGACAATCATTGAACCTGGATCGTTCTTGATCTGACCTTTATGCTTTTGTATTTTTTAAAGAATGGCGATAGGGATGCTTGTGGCATAAGTAATTTTCCTTTGTTGTTAATATTTTTTTGTTTTTAATTTTCTTATCTGGTAATTAACTCTTTGTATGTCATTGGGGTTGTAGGTATCAAATGCCACTTGCTCTTATTGGATTGATATCAAGTTTGGCACTTTGGGATGTTTTCAAGTTCTGTAGTGATAGGTGGGGATGGGATCGATATCCTGTACTTCGGCAAGTTATGGTCCGGACAGCCCAATGTGGTAAGTGATCAAGTCATTTCCTTTTGTTATCATATATCGTTGAACAGGTCTGCTCTGTAACTAGAACATGGTTGGTAATTTCAAGAATATTGGGGATAGAGCAGACTGTTAAGATAAAAACATGGCCACTGGAATTTTCTTTTGCCTCTTTCACAAGCATTTGTTTTCAGCTAAGAACTGAGCAACGTCCTGCATTTAAGGTAGAATTGGGGCTAATGATACCCCAACTGAATGATCGTGAAATCAATTGGAAATAGATTGCTCTTCAATTTTAATCCTGTGTTTGCACCTCTAAACAAATGGTAGAATTGGACAGGTTGAGATTCTTTAAACATCATGTTTTTTTAGTACTTGACTTCCATTTGCTCATTCCTATTTGACTTTTTTTTCCCCCCAAGCTTATGAGTATAGCAAGGCAAATTGTGGATGATGAAAATTATTTTCTGGACCTGACTTCATCATATCAACCTGTCATTGCAGTAACTGCAGTTGTTCTGATATGTTTAAACGTTCAAATGGCTTTCTTTTGTGCAGTTGGCATTAGTTATACAGGTAAAAAATTTATGTTATTTTCCTTTTCTTCTTTTTAGTCATGTTCCTTTTTTCTTGTATGTTGAGGGAAACCCTCATGGTCTACCTTTCTCATTCAGTAATGTTCCTTGCCCCTCATCTGAGCTGCTATTTCCTCATCCTTTTGCAGTTATGGTCTTGCATGCTGCATTTCGAAAGCTGACTCCTGCAAAACAATCTGCTCGCAGTAGATGAAGTAGGAAATTTGAACACTAAGCTGCAAAACAAGAGGCATCAATTTTGATTCTGCTTTGCTGAAATTGGTGGACTGGTTCTGCAGATTGGCTGGATGTGAGAAAAGGCTATCTCTAATATATAGCGGTGGGCAAGTCTTTTGTTTATCATTTTGCAGTCGCAGTTGTCATGCGAAGCAAGAAATGCCATATTGCTGATAGCTGATTCAGTTTTGATCCAACGTACACAGCAGTGTAAATTGCTTTGCTTATCTAGTTGTCACCGATAAAAATAGGAGTCAACAAAGATATTTCAAGCTGTCATCATGCGAGCTCGAGTGAAAATTTTTTGTAGTTCCTGTTATATTTTGAGGTGTCCATGTGATTTGTTTCGGACTACTTTAATGCTGTCAATTGCCTGGTGGATTTGTAGAATACGTGGGATCCATTTGATGTTTGACTAATTATTCCTGTATCTTTAGGCTTTTTTTTTCCTTCCTTAAAAGAAAATGAGATCTTCAATTATGGAAATTTAAGCTCCGAATTATGTTTTGCAATTACTTCAATTTTAACTGAAAAACTTAGGTAATTAGAAGGTTCTGTTGTCTCTATTGCCAAAACTCAAAAAATAAAAAAGAAGGTCCAAGAAGGCCTTCAAATCCTGCTGAAGACTCCTTCAAAAGCCCTGCTAGATTAGCACTATGAGCAAGC
>Ga0325404_1003942_pt1 | contig 15816 bp, 5 predicted proteins | sample PopdelMetagenome_18_FD_205664 | JGI IMG/M metagenome (GOLD analysis project Ga0325404, IMG submission 205664) | Populus deltoides microbial communities from Bellville, Georgia, United States - Xylem-Control-R1 | ecosystem: Host-associated > Plants > Phyllosphere > Stem > Wood/Secondary xylem... | reverse complement strand
CCTCATGAAGAACCATAGTGGAGGATGTTAAAAATCGAAAACATGTTTAAAAGCAATGGCAAGGAAAAAAAAATCCATCATTACCCTACAACAAACCCCATCTTTTCTTCTTTAATTAACATCATAGGACACTTGATAGCTTTTCTAAAGCTGTGCTTATCTGAATTAAGTTGTACAATGATATAAAAAATAAAAATAAAAAAGCATATAGAGATGAAATAATTGTATGTTCTACCACAGGAAGACAGTCCCCACTCCCGCCGTTGGATGCAATCATATCTTTGCTTATTATTATTAGTCCTTTAGGTCAAATAATGAGGCTACTTAGTTTAAGAAAAATGAATTTCTTAAGCAAATAGTGTAGTAATTGGCTTCTAGTGGGGAAGGAGGTTTGTTATTCTTCTGTCTATGAAACCCGGTTCGATCTGGTTTAAGAGGTTGGGTTGATTTTAAATCCGACTAATTTATGATTTATATTAGTTTGATTGAGTTGAAAAAAATTAAAGATAGAAATTAATTCGGTTAAAAATCCGTGTTGATTATTCAATTGTGTTTTAAAACTATATAAGTTTTTTTTTTTTTTATGAGGCCAGCTTGTATAAATGAAATATTCGATAGTATGCATACAAATGAGAAATTAAAACAACTAGGATAACATTTTTTAATTAAGAAACTTTGTTAAGAAACCTTTTCAAGTGAGTGAATGAGTTCCACATCTTCTATGCTAAAAACCTTCCACTTTGTGCATAAAATCTTATACAATTAGATGATATATTTTTTAAGTCAATTGTTTAGGTTCTTGTGGTGTCAATTTTCTCATCATTGCTTAGGCAACATGGTCACTCCTTTCCCTTCCTTTTTCCTTCATTATCATCTCATTATTATGATTAATTAAGTTTGTGATGAGGAATGAATCATTGCGTGGTGTTTTATATGGAGCAATAATTGATGGATGCTGAGAATACAATTCAAGTTGAACGGTTCTGTTGCATGATAGGCTTATCTTGAAGGAATTAATTAAGTGTTTAATTTGGCCCAGTGCATTCTCCTTGAAAAAAATCACTAGAGGGCAGGATTCAGGCTGGAATTGTGCCTTCACTAGCTAGGAGACTGGGATTGTCAAATTAACGATCTTGAAAGAAGCTTTAGGCAAGTGCCACAGTGAACTAAGCACTTGTTCAAAGATTTCTTATTGGAGGAATGCCACTCTTTGCCTCTTTTGGCCCAGAAAACAAGAGGAAGAGTTCTGCTATCTAACCTCAGCCAATGAAATCTTTTGGTCTTATACTAGCCTGTAGATGCATGTTATAGACTTGTAGATGACGATCGGCTAAGGTGGACTGGTGTCTTGGAGAGCACCTTTCCAATCTACCATGAAGTTTGAATAGTGGGAAGATTTTAAAGAGATTGAATAATCCAGAATCGGGTTAAAATATAGCCCAGAATGAGAAACTTGAAGGCTGACAATATACCATTTAGTCACAGTTTGGCATATTCAGTGACTAGCTAGATGCTCTTTCTGCAGAAGGCAATATAAAATAGTGTGTGTGTGTGTGTTTTGCTTGGTCCAGGCTTGCATTTCCTGCACAATGGCCTAGTTGATATCCTGATAGGGAATTCAGATGCCGGTAATGAAGACAGAGGTGGCTATCTGCTAGTGAAATGGATCTCAGGGATGTAGCAAGAGAAAGGCGAAAGGAGAAGAAAAGGAAACAAAACACATCCTATTAAGAAAATTAGAAGTTACACAAGGACATTGTGATGCAATGTCATTTGATGATGGATTTTACAAAAGAGACTAGCTAGCCAGTCAGTCCATGAAAGAGACTTGGATTTTCTTGGGGAGACATGTACCCATGAACCCATCCTCAAAAACTCTATCACTAGTGAATCCAAAACAAAGCCTAACACCTATACCCTCTTCTTTCCCACCCAATTTAACTGTTTTCAAGCTTGTTTGAAAGATGCCTTTTAGCCATTTCTCAAACTGACTATTCACAAAAGAACCCGACCCTTCTAATACCTCCCCTAATACCCTCTCTTCAATGCTAAAGTATACCCCATTCTGATCCCCAAAAACCTCATTAACATTTCTCTTGATCTTGGATGACAAAACCTCTGTCATCTCTATATCGTGAGCCTGATTTCGATCGAAAACAAAACGGTTCTTGATCATATCAAGAAGCCCCTTTGGACTAAGCTGATCAGATGAGGTCTCACGAGTCAGATCACTTGAAATGGGGCTGAATTCCCCTGGTTTTCCCTCGCTTTCATCATCCTCATCGGCCTTCAGGTTGAGATCCAGGGTGTTGAAACTTGACTGCCTTGAGAAGTCTTTCTTCTTGTTTCCATTCTCCTCAGGAAACCAAGATGCATTTTCCTTTTCATCGACTCTTGGAGACTTAGACTTGCCTGAAATCTCCCACTCAGCTTTTCTCTTGTGGTCAATGTTGGGTGTTCCAAAACTAGCATTTCTTATTTCATTCACCTTCAGTGTCATCTGGATAACAGAATCATCCATCTTCCTGTCTTCATAAATGTTGGAGTCACCCCTAGTCAAAATAAATATTACTTGGCTGGCATTTCCCTCTCTTCTATTACTTGATTCTCCAAATTTTCCACTTTCAAATCCATCAGCAAGGAATTTCAAGAACCGCGTCTCAGCCAAATCAACATCTTCCACAAAAACAACAAGTTTTTCTTGGTTTCTTAAGGCTCTTGCAAGCATCTCGGAATATGAGGTCACCTCATTATCTCTTTTCCTCATGTTCAAGTGTAGCAACAAATCAGCAGAGCCTAATACAGACTCGGCAATTGCGAGTGCCAATCTTCTCTTTCCCAACGTGTCATTCCCTTGAATCAGTAACCAGGTGTCTTTTTCATTTGACTTGGATTCAACCAAAGCATCCACTATTGAAGGAATGGTTTCAGATTGCCAAGGCACATTCTCTTTCAGCAACTTGCACAAATGACCACTTCTCCCCTTCTCCAGTTTGCCTATATCAGAAAACAAAGAATTCCCAAGAGCAAGGGTGATTTTTACTTCCTTGCCTTCAGTATTCTTTAGAGAATCCAAGTTTGGTTCACCTGGTTCATTCTTCTGAGTACCATTAACGAAGTTGAACTCAACATGGCACGATTGTTGTCTTCTAAATTTAGGCACACAACTGGAGCTGTAGTTAGGCTTCAAAGCCGAATCCCCGAAGGAAATTGAATTTGAATCTGGGAAGAAGCTGTTTTGGCTTGGCCACCAAGGATATGATGAAGCAAATGAGAAATTTTTTCCAAGCAGGCTTTGATTGCTATACAAAGTCGAGTTCAAGTTGCTCTGTCTTCCTTGGTGGTGCAGGCTGTGGCACAATCTGTTCCATTTTCTCCTCAACTCAACAAATTCATCCTGAAAATTTAAATAAAGATATTATATAGATTATCCACTTGATAAGTTCATTTATATATTGTTTTCTCAAATTGTTATAGAACAGAAAGGCCTCATCTTTGCATTACCTTTTGAATGGAATTTGTGCCTTGTGGCTGAAGCCAAGGAGGCAAATGTTTCTGCTGTCCTGATTTGAGTGAATGAACTTCTTTCTCATAATTAGAGTTGCATTCTGGACAGCAAGTGAATCTATCCTCTTCCTCCTTGCCATCATTAATGAATGGCTTTGTTTCCAGGACTAGAGATGGGTTATGGGAGAACTTTATCCTTGAATCATGGATGCTGCCATTAACAAGTTCATTACACAAAATCCATTAATAAACACAATTAACCAAGCTGAGGGTAGACAGCAAAGTGGACTAACAAATGCAGAACAGTTAAGCTGCTACTATCTTGTCTTGGGCCAATAAAAAATTCAAACATTCCTCTAATAGTAAATGTTTCAAGGTTGTTGGGGTGTCAAACACACACACACAGAGGAGCCAGTGCTATAAGAATAAAAAAAAAAGGCAACCGAAATAGGCATAAAAGTCAAAAAAAGAAAAAGTTGTCTAGAAAATTTAGGTCTAGACTCTATTAAGTATCGACTAAGATCTTCGTTCAAAGTTAATGAATTCTACCTCTACATTCTTTCAAATAAATGCAACTGATCAAATTTAAAGTCACCCAACCAAAAAGTAAAGCAAAGTGCAACCTTGAAAACCTTTCATTTTTACTTTTTTTCCCTTTTCTTTTCTAATAATTCTGCTATAAGAAAAATCAGCAATATGCAGTTGCTGTATACATCCTGACAAAACAAAGTAACACAAGGACAATGATCCATATCTGTGACCTGTCTTACCACCTAACCATGCTTTTCACAGTGTTTTTTTGCCTCATTCAGACCATAAAGGGATGCACAGATAGAAAAGTACAAAAACAAAATAAAAAGCTTCAAGAAATTGATGAAAACCAACGGAGAATTTATGTATTTCTCTATCTAGACATAGTAATGGATATGTAGATAAAATAATAATAACGGTGACGATGACAATAGAGGTGCCGGAAGTTACCTGGATGGATGGAGGCTCAAACCAAGTCCACCTGAAGGAACTGAGACAGCTTGAAGTGCCCATTGAGTCTCAAGAGAAGGTTGTCTCATCTGACACTTCATGTATGTTTGGTAACTTGCAGTTGCCATTAACCATACTTTTCTGTTTGAGCTACTATATTCAGAGAGTAGCCTTCCGATTTCTCTGACCAGATGATCAACTGGACTATAAACAGATACCTCTCCATTAACAAAAGTTTCTTCAACAGTCCATTTCAGGTCTCCTGTATAGATAATGGCCCCACTTTCACCAAGAGAATCCACTTTTCTTTTCAGTTCTGAGAGATTCATTTCCACATCTTGTTTCTTCATGAACTTCAAAGAAATTGGTGCAAACTGAAACTTGATAAACTGAGTTTGTTTCAATTGCATTGGAACCTCTCCTCTCTCTAACCTTCCCATCAACTCTCCAATAAGACCTTCAGTTACAGATACACAGTCACCAACTATCACAACATTCTTTCCATTCTTTCTCAATAAAACCTCCAAAACCAACTTGATATCTTCCTTCACAGAACCAGAATCTGTGAAATAGTTGCTTGAAACTTTCTTTTGCGCTGAAAAAAGAGCTGGGTTTTGCTCAGAAGAGTAAGTCAAGAAATGGCTTTGCCAAAAGTTAGTAGGGTTAATGACTTCTCTTTGAGTTTCAGTAGCAGAAGGTGAACAAGGTGAAGAGAAAACCCCACCAGAAGTACTATAACACTGAAACACAGAAGAAGCTGAAGAGTCCTCTATATTGTTTTTGACTGCAGTGCTAGAGAACCCAGCCTCTCTCATAACCCTACTAACACTAGGGTCATCTAAGATGGATACGATAAGCTGTTCAAGCTCAACCTTAATAGTCAAAAGAGGTTGTTGCTGCTGCTGCTCTATGCAACCCCTTCTTTGGTGTGCTTGTGCTCTTTTGAGGGCTGCAATCAAAGCATTGGACAAAGATGGCTGGCCATGAAGTAAAGGACCAGGAGTTGTTGGGAGTCTGTTTAGTGCAACATTAAAGCAAAGCTCAAGAGCTCTGCATTGAAGAGGATGCGAAGTTTGATGAGGCTGTGATTTAAGACAAGCCCTTCTCAAAAGACTAGTTCTTGAGCTCAGCAAGGTTGCAGCTACATGCAAAGGAGTGACCTGAGCATGGCCTCTCCTCCTTGCCAAGCTAAGAGAGTGCTTCAATACTGAAGCAGCCTCTGTTGTGAGGGTCTGCTGGACCGTACAAGCTCCTGAGCGCATAACTTAGCTAAAACCCACCCCCACACCACCCCCTTTGAAAGAAACCAGTGTGTTTTCAGGACCAAACTTCTCCCTTTCCTTGGTTTTTTCTTATGTTTTCTCTCCCCCTTACACCACCCCCACCTCTCTCTTTGTCACAAATCCTAAAGCTTTAAGCCTCACAGAAAAGCTGGTTACTTTCCTCTCTTGTGCTTAGAGGAAACGAGAACTACCACCGGCCTGGTTTTGTAGGCTTGAACTGAAAATGGATAGTGAGATTTTTTGAAAGGAGAGCTTAGACGTCTTAGTAGAGTCTTAGAAGAACAAGTCTAGATCACTCCACCTTCTTTATACTCCTTGCTGCTGATCTAGCTTTTGCTTTTTCTCTTTTTTATTCCCACTTATTCATTGTTTTCTCTGTCCTAAGTTAACAGTTAACAGTACCTCTGCAACATCTTTTTATCACCCAATGTCCCTCTAAAGGGTACTCTAATAGGTCACTTGATTTATGTTTTGGTGATAATTATGATAAAAAAGAAAAGGGCTTACCTTTAACAATCATATTCTTTTTGTTGGGACTTGCAAATATCAAAATCATATGGTAAAATTTAATGGCATGCCATGCATGATAGACTTATAAATATACAAGATACTAAATTTTCTCCCTAGCTAGATGATCAAAAGCTGCAAAAAGAAGATTTCAATCTAATTCTTCTTACATTGTTTACCTCCTTCAAGAAAAATTTGTATGTGGGTGCGTTTAATATATATTAATCAATACAGGAATAAGATTACATGTTTAACAAGATTTCAAGAGCCAAAACTGTAAGACTGCTATTCCTCAAAGGAAAACTGTCTTGTATTTTAGGATAACAGCATTTCTTGTACTTTTTTTTTTACAGGAGAGAATACTAGCACACCTGGACTATCAAAATAACACCAATTTATTTATAATTAATTAGCAACAAAGTTTACACTTTTACACCTGTTATTTCTTTAGTTTTAAAACCTGACTTTGAAAAAGTCTCAAGTCATGAGATTTCACCCAAATCATTAAGAGCGTGTTTGGCAGTGTGGTTACGGGTGCTTTTCAAATAGCTTTTCATGCCGAAATACATTCCTATGATGTTTTTTTATTTTTTAAAAATAATTTTTGACATCAGCACATCAAAACGATCCAAAAAATACAAACCGCACTCAATTTTTTTTTAAAAAATTTAAATTTGCACGAAACGCAGGTACAAACGCAGTACCAAACGTTCTCTAAGTTTTTAATCGCTTAATTAAATTGTAGATTAACGCTAAATACAAAGTTGATTTAATAGACCAATTCAGATTTTATAACCAATAGTACTTCATGGGATATTAAAAAAAAAAAAAAGGGTCCACAAGAAGGACCCGGGATTCAAAATTTATTATCCATAGGCAGAGATAGCTTACCTTTCATTTTTCCACATCATCTTCTTTGAATGGACAGACAAAACCAGCAGAAATTCAAAAAAAGTAGTAAAGAGAACAGTTGGATTAAAAGAAGGCTAGACTGCGATGAGAGATAAAAAGGAAATTGTTTTCTTCTTTATTTTTTTTAGGGTGATTTTATTTTCTTCTTCATGTTTATCATCTTTTTGCTTGTATAAAAATATTTAGTTATCAAGAAAAGGGAAAAAAAGGAGAGTCTCTCTCTTCACGCCAATCCTCGTAGAGAGACAGCATTTTATTCCCAAAGTACTCAAAAAGCAGCCCTCTGTCTCCTATCCTACATCGCATTATTGGCTCCTTTTCAGCTCTCCCTCCCTCCCTTCCCTACAACCTGCAATGTCATTTTGTCTTAATCCCATCTCATTTCCAACACCCATGGTTATAAAAACCAGCTGACTCAGTTAAATACTCGAGTCATATGTTGTACGCATTAATTAGTTAGCTTAAATCAATCTAAAACGATAATATTTTTTAAAAAAATTGAATCAAATCAAGTCTTGGGTTAATCTTCTAGTTAATCCGTAGGGTTTAATAACACTGCAAGCAACCCTCTTGGAAAAAAATGGTCTTTAATTTGCTAAACAAAGGAGGTAAAAACACAGAAATCTGCTGTGCTTACAGACAACAATGTTCACATCCTGTTCATGTAAGAAAGAAACACACACTAGTACTGTTGGTTGTCTGTATGTGTCTTTGGACATCAAGAAATATACTTGATAGGTTTCTTATCCTTTCCCCTATTTTGTTCTTATGGCTGTCCATGCCTGGACATCAAGGAACATGCATCTATGCCTTTCATCATTCCTCTATTTTTTTGCTCAGTAACTGTAATATTCTTTGTGTTATAGTAATTTACAGATGGTAGAAAATTGTGGGTAATTTTTCACTATCTAATTGCTTCGCTAGTTCACCATATATATAGCTTCATGCATGCTTGAATAATTGTAATTATAACAATTCTGTTTTGACCTTTTTGCATAAGCTTGAAGTAGAAAAGGAAGCAATAATTTACTTGGGAGACAATATCCCAATGATAATGGAATTAAATAGAGAGAATATTTAATTAAATTCAAAAATTAACTTGAAAGTTTCAAGATGATGAAAGTACTATAGTTTATACTTGAAACTGTTACTAATTGGCATCATTTCAATTAATTCTTTTTATTAAATTCAACTAATTAATGAGGAAGAGACTTGCTTGATGCATAGTCCCCAAGACCTCATGACCATTTTATCTTAGAAAAAAAACTAATGGGTTTTTTTTTATGAAAAAAATGAAAGAAATTTCAATTGTATTAGGATATTGTGAAGTCTTAAAACATGTTTGTTTTTGCGTTTCTAAAAACTTTTGAAAAAAAAGTTTAATTTTTTTCTTTGATTCAATTTTTTTTTATGTTTTTAGATTTTTTTGATGTGCTAATATCAAAAATAATTTGTAAAAAATAAAATAAAAAATATTATTTTAATATATTTTTGAGCAAAAAAACAATTGTTATTACACTTTTAAATAACCCTTTAATATACAATGACCTCCTAAGGCGATTCAACCTTTTTATGCGCTCTAATATTTTTGAACAAGTACTCTCCTATTAATAGATAAAATCAAAACAAATAAAATAAAAAAATGATACTAAAAGTAGTAGTCAAACCCAAATTTATAAAATTTATCACAACATATCACTCAGCCTGTTATTTATATTACGAGTAAGGCAAATTAATTTAAATCAACTCAAAACGACTTCGTTTGAATGTTTTATTTTTATTAAGTTAAAGTAATGTTATTTTAAAAAAATCAAGCTAGATTTAACTATATCAATTGTAATGAACCAAGTTAATTTTTATCTAATATTTTCAAAACTTTACGTGAACTAGATTTTAGATTGAACCACTACTACCCATCTGGTTTAATAATACATAGCAAACCTCGAATCCACGGAAAAAAGTTTTAGTTACTGCTATCACCAATCATTTCATAAGAACTTCACGGAGTTTTTTCTTTTTTTTTTTTGGAGGGGGGTTATCATTTGAACTCCCTTGATCATGATGTAATATACCCTAATTCTGAATTATTTTTCTAATTATCCAACAACCAAATGCAACATATAGTTAGCATGAAAATACAATATTTTATAACCAAATAATATATATAAAGTAGCTCAGTATTATGAAAAAAAAACCTAGACATTATAGCTGCATTATTATATAAGATGAGAATCCCCAGAGCTAGCTTTTTAGAAGTAGACAGATAATAAGTTGTTCATAAGGAATATTTCAAGCTTTTGGGTGATGTGGGATGTGATGGTGATATCTTACCATGCAAAACGAATTAAATTAGAGCTTTAATCAACAAGGGAATTAATGGGGCCACATCAAAAACCATTAATCTCCTCAAGATTTCTTCATGCATGATCAATTACTCCTCAATATTTACATTAGTGTAAACAAATAGCAGGTTAAATATTCTGATATGATTGGATCTAGATTAATTTAAGGTTTTTACCCATGTTACATGAAAAAACTGCATAAATATTTTCATAAATATATTTCTAAATACCCTAGATATTTATATTAAATATCTTAGATATTTTTTAACATGTTTATCTTAAGAATATTTATATAAATATATCTCTTTAGGGCATAAAAAGAGACTAAAAAAGATGAGAGTTAGATAGAAGATTTAAAGAAACGTAGAGAATATTTATTTTATTGTTATCTACATTGATTTATGTATCAATTTTTATTTTTTTACAGGTGTTGTAGGGCCATCAAATTTTCTGTGTACAATTTTGTTAAGCCCATGGAAAGCGTTCACAAACTTTATCCTTTGATTTTTTACCACCCTCGTAGGATGTAATTCTCGATTTTTACCCAAAAAAATGATTGAAAACAGGTATTTTTAATTGATTTAAACTGGAATTTGAGCAAGGAGAAAACTTGAACGGGGAGACTTCCAAGAATAGCATCTATACAGGACGTAAAAAGATTGATATTCAAGGGTTATTTTCCCAAGTAATTTTCATTGCATTAAAAGGAGCCAAAAGAAATTTGCAGAGTGCTATGCCACCATGCATCCAAAGAGTGCTCCAGTTTAAAGTATTTGGAAAAAGCACATTCAAAATTCGTGAAGCCAAAAAAGTCATGTTCTTGTTCTCTGTATTAGTTGATGGGATATGGAATTATTTAGTATTTGATTAATACATTGATGACAGATTAAAAAATATAAATTCATTTTAAAATAAATTGTTCTAAAAAAATTTATATCTTATCTTCTCGTTACTATCCTAAAACACTATTCAAACATGATTTTAATTAAAAAAAACTAGTAATTAACTTTTTTATTATGATTTTAGTTTTGAGTCCAAAACAATTATTATTATTATTATTATTATTTTAATAAATGTACAAGTATAAATATCATAGCTTGTCCAAAACTACTTAATATCAGCTTGCAAAATCAAAGTTGGTCTGAAAATAGTTGGACTGCTGACAAAAAAAAAATATTCTTTTTAGTATTATGTTTTGAATTTAGAAGATCTTCCTTGTTAAATCGAAACCCAAATGGTCATCTAATCTCTATCAAAATGCTACTTAATTATTAATCCTCATCGTGGAACACATGAAAACTTTTATAATTAATGAGCACAAAATCCTGCTTTCTCGTCAATTTTTGTGCTATTGTACAACAAACACACTTCCTCAGGCCTTTAAAACACCCTTTTGTTTTTTGGGTCAAAAAAGTAGAAAAACAACACGCATTCAAACATGGGTCTAAGCCGGTCAAAGTCATAAATATCGTCTAGCTAGGCTAACATTTTCATGCAAAAAGCTTTATATATTAAGGGTAACAATGCTAATAAATACTAGCAATAAATACCCTTTTAATAACTTTAATAATCTCTGCATCTTCTCATGATTAATGTGAGCTTCATAGGACTATATATGTTAATTTGATCCATTGTAAGAAGGAGATGAGAGATGAAATGGGAAGACTCTATCTTTTGCTTTAAAGTGATGGAGCACTGATCCTTCCTACGTACGTGCTCTTTAATTTGCTTGTATAATGAATGATATATAAGGTTCATATAGCTAATTGGGCTATCAATGCTAGCTCCTTTTGCCAAGGAAAATCGTGGTATTGATTGAAAAAAAGGGCTAGTTCGAGGGGCAGGTGTTCAAATCATTAGGGCATAATATTTCAAGGTTTAAAGTTGGTGATGATCAAGAGGTGAAGAATAAGAATTTCTCATCTTGGAAGAAAAGTATCCCTTTATGAAATTAATTGGAGATTGCGTAATTCTTTTGTGTCATCTTTGGGAGTCCTAATGATTTGGTTTGCAATTTTCAAAACCAATTTTCAACAAAGGGAGAAAAGGGATTAAATCACAAGCTACATTAAATGGAACATCGAGGCCCACATGATAAAAGCAAGACCACTTAGCAGTACTCGCTATAAATCAATATCAACTCATGACCTCATCCCATTTTGCTTTGCTTTGCTTTGAAAAAAAAAAAAATAATCAATCAATAAAGTGCTCGTGCTTATGAAGTTGCGATCATTGAGTGATATTGGCCTACGCATTAATAAGATTTAATATCCATCCATTAACAATTCCATGATTTGATATTAATTAATTAGAACCCCTTTTCAATTTTATGAAATTATTACAGAACTCTTCTTTATGCCCAAATTGAATGTCCTCGTCAATACCAAGACTAGCCATGCTAAGTTTGAGCTTGGTTTTTGTCCCTACTCTAGCTAATCAATCAACACATAATTCAAATGATCAGTCCTCTCATCTAAAATCATTGTAAATCTTGACTATAAAATGTCAAATTCTTTTGATAACAGATAAAATTGATCAGTCAATTAACAAATATATATATATATATAGATAGAAAGATTAACTCGAGTCAATTATATAATATATTGAAGATCTAATTCAATCGAATTAAAAACTAGGTTGTGAAATTGAATATTGCTGAATTGCGAATCGGTACGTGTATGTATGGGTTAGGAAATCATATGAGGGTTGTTGCCCCAGGAGAATTTATGCTTATATTTCATATCAGGTTCCACTTCGGTCCTTCAAGAAAAACGTTATGCAATATTGTTCTCACAAATTTCCATTGTAGCAATTAGACCCTTGAAAACTCTGTTCCCTAAGGGTTAATTCATGTAGTTCCACAAATACCTAACGTTCACATAGATGCTCTACTAATTTAACGTGATTGAGGAGCTAAAACTTAACATCAAACACACCAAAGAAATTGCCTGATAGGGAGTCTCCATATATAGAAGTGGTGCTAATTTATTTAGCCTTTTTCTATATATTTTACTCATGGGCTTGATGCCCATTAATTGGCATCAGGCCTTGCCTCAAATCTAAACAGAAATTCTATTTTTTTGGCCAGGAAAAATAAAAAATCCACTGGTATATATATATTATGACAAACAAACAAAGAAGAGAGCACATGCTAGCTTACCCTTTAGTAAATCGAAGATGAAGCTGAACATTACCCTTTAATTAGTGAATTTCTCTAGGCATTGGAAAATGGTGAAAATAGCCTTAACAATACTTTAGATGTGGACCAAAATAAGGATAAATTAATGCCTATAACCATGAACAAAAATAGCCTCTGCCTTTTTGGGGTGGGAATGTGAGGAAAAAGTAAAGAAAAGAAAAGGGCAATGGCAGTAGTGTAGCCCTTCAGTTGGGTCCTACACTTTGAAGAGGCAAATGGGTCTCACTGATCATACTATACACGCACAAACCTGTCCAAACTCCAAACCTTCACCGGTTAACGTTTTCTGGTCATCAGAAGTCCCACCTGACTCAATTGAAATCAAAAGGGCAAAGCATATATGGCTAGGGGAATAGAAAGATTTGGAATTAGAGAGGACTAAATTGCAAAGAAAGCGTGCTACTTTATACAATAAATGTCCCCAAACCAACATCATATCATGTGGTACTCCACCTTTTGCTTTTCCTTTCTTTTCTCAGTCCAACACTTTAAATGTCCTTCCTCTTTTCCTTTACGTACTCTCTCTGAGTGATTGAATCACCTTACATAACAATATTCCAATTCCCTTTTCCTTCTTAGGGATTTGCAATTCCTTTTGTTTTTTTTTTTAACCAATCTACGTACCTCATTACATTGACATGAAGCGTGGATAGCATTAATTGCCCGAATGGTCGCAATAACTTTGATAATGATATTTTAGCTTATCGTAAAATTATTCACGTAAGTCCAGTACTGTTTAATCTTCCCAAATTTAAGCTGTTTTATATAGGTAAGTTTTCAGGCATTTTGCACCCTCCACCATGCGAATCCCCTCGACAACCGCGACTTGAGCTTCCAAAAGTTGCAAAAAGGAAAAGGGTATAATTTCTTTCCAAAGACACATAGTTATGCTATTTCAAATAGTATCTAGAGATCAAAGAATGCCAGAAAAAAAAATTAAATCATATACTTTTAGGCTTTCGCAGATCAGTGTATTTTTTGAGAAAATTGCAAGCGGTCAGTCCTAGCTAGCTTGTGCAGATATATATACATAAGCCATATATATAATTTGTGGTCCTGCTGTTACAGACCATGAGCTAGATTATGATCTTATCTTCACACACACACACGCATATAAAATTAATTACCTATAAATCTTACGCATGCAATCCTTTCAAATATACAATTTGCATGGACATCTTTTTGGATTGCCATGTGAATTCAAGATTTAGCATGCATTGCTTTGCATTAGGTACGTGTTGGTGGATGCTGCGTGCGTGCGTGTGTATTAATTTCCTTGATAGCAAATGTGTATATATCCGATAGTTTTTTCTAGTGATGTTTTCGAGATAAAAAAGATAAAGAGATAGATAAGAAATATGAAACATGTTTTCTATATCTTTTATTAAAAAAAAAAAACAGAAATTTACTCTATAGATAAAAAATAAAAGACAAATTTATTTTATGTTTTTTTTTTTCTTTTTTCTTCTAGCCAAACAATTTTCTATCCCTTTTATACTCGGTTAGTGTTTTGAAAAGCTAACCAAATTGTCACTTGAAGTTTGAGTTTCAATAGCTATAGTTTCTTTAGTTATAATAATACAATAAGGATATTCTCCATTAGACCTTATTCTAACAAATTAAATTAAAAAAAAACAGGTGAATTTTGCGGAAAGATGTAGATAATAGCAATAAAACTAAAAAATTTCATGTCATTGTAATTAATTGAAGTATTTCATCTAAAATGTTTCGTAGACAGTGGTCCTTGATCAATATCCCGATTGATATAAATGGGTAAGTATAGATGCCTTAGATTTCTTGTGGGGTTTTGCAATCACTCCAACCTTTTCATGTGATCAAAGAATGGATCGATCGCACCTTTGCAGTCGATGGTGTGCTGTAATTATTGACTGGCCATGCATGCAAAAAAGTGTTGCAAACTCAATCTGCTTGTCATGACTGTAAATCATGCCACAGATCATTTTTTATTTTTTTGCAAGATCAATCTGCTTGGCGCAAGCATGACCTTGCTAATTATTAAGGAAAAGATTTAAGTAATTTGTTAGACTTTCCTTAATGGGATTGAGCAATCATACAGCTTCTTAAATATATCTTAACCAACCATGATTGATACATTGCTATATATATATAATTAAGAGCATCATGTATATAATTTGTTATTTAAATAGCATTAATAGCTCTTTTTATTGAGACCCGTTTGAGAATTAATGCGGCCAATCGCTAACCTAGGCAAAAATCCATGTTTATAAATGTACAGAACAAAAATGAGAGTAAAGGAACGTTTGATGCTGAAATCTAAGAGACTGATGATCAAAGTAGGTCACCATAGAAAGCAAAAGAAAGTGAAAGAAAACAAAAAAAAGAAGAAAAGAAAATGAAAGTGTGTTTCTTTCTTTCTTTTTCCCTTATTGTAAGCATATATAACGATGACAACCTATAACCCATCATTACTCTCACTCTTTCTTTTGTTCACCAATCCCTATGAACAGAATAAGAATCTATGATCTCTCCCTCTTTTTCTTTCTTTCTCACCTGCTTTACAAGAACAATTAGGAGTACCGTTTTGAGAATGGATGTGTTAAGAAAGGAAAGAATAATTAGAAAGCATTAAGACCTACTTACGTACATGTCCAACTTGATGGCCCGATGTGTCCTTAAATTAGGGTGTGATCTAGTTAATTTTGATGCAAGATTTTCTTTGAACAAAAAGAATGGAAGAAAAGAATATGAAGAAAAAGTTTGATATCGGTACTATGATATTAATGTTAACCTACATATGCATTGAAACCGAGACTGCCATGGATCTTGAGAGACCTGGAAGATTTTTCTTGATGGGGCCTGATAATGGAAAAATCCATCACCACGTCCATTAGCCTCTACTTGCCAATTGACTTAAATTCTGAAATTTTATTTCTTGATTTTAACTTCATTATTATATTGGAAGTGTTGAATTATAAGATATATAGTATGAAAATTATATTTATCTTGTATAGCTTTATAGATTAATTGATCTTATATTGTATTTTTAATACTTTATGTAGCCCTACATATGTAAATAGTGAAATGACTTACATTCGTTAAGCCT
>Ga0325404_1003940_pt1 | contig 15826 bp, 12 predicted proteins | sample PopdelMetagenome_18_FD_205664 | JGI IMG/M metagenome (GOLD analysis project Ga0325404, IMG submission 205664) | Populus deltoides microbial communities from Bellville, Georgia, United States - Xylem-Control-R1 | ecosystem: Host-associated > Plants > Phyllosphere > Stem > Wood/Secondary xylem... | reverse complement strand
TTTGAGTAACAAATCCAACAAATTTACCGACTTCTCTATTTATTTCTTGCCATCTATTTGAGATGCTTATTTGGGAATGATTATTCAAGTTTCCTCCATTCTCTACAAAGTAAGCATGTACTCGAGCTCATAACTGTTTTGTTTGTTATTCAACTCCTGTAATTGGATCTTTGCTTGTATTTAGCCATGCAAAGACAAGTAAACAATCTTCATTTGGTGAGAAGTTTTGACTTCTTTGTGATTTTTTTATTGTATGGACATTTAAATTCGAGTATGTTAAGTCATCAATTAATTGAAGAGAATCACTTGGTTGAGAGAGAATATCTTCTGACTCACTCATAAAAAAGTTGGTGAAAGAGCTTGGAAAATTTGAATCCATCTACATTAAAAAAAACCTCAAGTTAAAACCTTATAGGAGAGTGTAAAAGAAGCGCACATTCAATGTGTAACAATTTTGTAGTTTACATACATGTGAATTAATAACAAGCATTGCATCCTACTTGTTCTAACATTACAATTTGACTATTTTTTGGAACTAAGAGAGGATTGATATACTGGTTTAATTGCATTTTCAAAAAGACAAAATATAATTAACTTCAAATTAAAACAGACAATCAAAAATAAATTTTAAATATGCCACTCTATATTTTATCAATATCAACTACCATTATTACTTCCTCTTAATTTTGTCAAAGATAACAACATAAATAAAAAATTATTTTCCTTAACCCATATCAAAAACATAAAATAACAAAGAAATAAAAATCATCATAAATATCAAATTAACAACAAAAAGATCTACAATATCAAGAGATATTAAAGAGAAAATATAAAAAGCTTTTAAATAAACATACATTTTAATTTCAGCTAATTAACACAACCGATGTTATTAATTAACCAGAGAATAATTGATTCTTGTTTTTCTAAATTTGAGAGAAGAGTGAGGCACAATACAAGATTTAAAAAAAAAAAACAAGTTTCTTTCCTTGCTTTTAAAGAAAAAAAACAATGTTGACCAACGACTATAAAAATAGCTGTTGGTAACGTTAATTCCATTTTAGCTATTTTACAGAAACCTGTACAAATAGCTCTTTCCAAATTGAATAGCCATTTTGGCTTCTCTTTTGCCTACTGCGTTGGAATGGTAAAATAAAGAAACAAAAGTTAAAAGGACACGTTTTTTAATTTGCCTTTTCATTTGCCTCTCCGGTTGGAGATGCTCTGATATCTTTTTTTTTCTTTTGCTCATCTATTTTCTCTTTGGACCAGCTATGATGCTAGTATGTTGTTGTTGTGCTAATCATCTCATTTTCTTTTATATTGGCCTTCTGTTTAGTTGTTTGATCTTTCTAATTATATCTTTTGTCTTCGTGTTTTGAGGAGACTTTGAGCTTCTCTTTTGGTTTTTGAGTTCGATCTCGAGTCTTCTGTTTTGTTTAGTTTGGTGTCTTAATTTCTTTGGTGTCGTGACTTGCTAGGCTCGCTCATTCTAGGATGTTGATGAATTGACGAGCTTTGACGTTTAGGGTCCCAAGTTGGTTTAATAGAGATTGTGCTTGTGGTTGTTGTTAGACATATATTTAGTTCATTTAGGCTATGTTCTTACATTTCATGCTTTAGATGGTTCGATGCTCAAATTTTTTTAGATCATCTGGAATGTTTTTTAGCTGACTTCAATGTCATTGCATTTTATGAGAGTTTTTATTTGTTTAAAATGTAATTAGTCCATTTAGTTTATGTATTTTTTTCTTTGATGTTTGTTATTGTTTGTCTTTGGAATACACTTTCTTTAAGATTGTTGATGTGATCATATGCTTATTTGGTGCTTCTCATCCTCACGATTGATTTTGTCCTTTCATTGTATAGCTAGGTCACCTGCAAATGTTGTTTCCTCCATATTGCTCTGCTTCAAAGGGAGTCTTCTAGATGCTTGATCATTTGCTTAGCTATTTCTTTACTGGATTTTTTGTTTGCCTTTTCTATTGTTTAATTGGTTTTTTTTTCTCAAACTTTATATCTCTTTTTTTTGCTTAGATTGCTTTTTTTTTTTTTATGGCCTAGGATGATAGACTATGATTTATTTTATGCCTTTTCTACATGTGGTTGGTCCTTCAATCAATTTTTTTTTATTTTTCCCTTCTCATGCTTACAAATTAAGATGATTTATGATGATTTTTGGGCCCTGTTATTTAGATCACTTTTGGATTTTTTTCCACTTAATTTTCTATTTCATTTTTTTTTGTCTTTGTTTAGTAGCCCTTTTTTCCCCTCAAGAAATGCTTGTTGTTCTAGAATTAAGATAACAATAACATCTGAAATGGATGAATTAAGTGTTTCACTAATAATAATAAATATTAGAATGAACTCAATTAATCAATAATATAATTAAAGTGCTTAAAGTAAAGAGTATAAGGATATCAATTGCAAACTCAGTTTTTAATATGGTTCGACAAGTCTACATTCATACCCCAAGCACCAAGCTAGTCTTGAGTATTATATTCTTTACTAATCTTATCCAAAGATTATAATGTTCTTAATGATTTTTTTCACCACTTGAAGAAATACCATTTTCAAGATTTTTTACCTTGGTAATTACATCACCAATGACCAAGAGTTTCTTACTTCAACTCTTGAAGGATTACAGTTTATTTGAAATGTAACAACACTCTCTCAAAAATTAAATAATATAATTGAAACTTACATCTCTATAGCTCACTAAATAGCATTTAGAATGTATGGAGGTATTTAAGTATAGTGAGTGTGAGAAATTATACTCTTGTGCAATAATATGAAGGTTTTATAGCTTGTACATGATATATATATATATATATATATATATATATATATATATATATATATATATATTGAAATTTTATACCTAATTCTTCAACTAGACAAGCTATATATATAATTCTAGTAAGAAGTAGCCATTTATAACTGTTACTGTTCCTCTGACAGCTTAAACGGTCAACCGGTTCCTGTAGATTTTCAGGTGTTTGACCGTTCCTGTAGATTTTCAGGTGTTTGACCGTTCTTGTAGATTTCTAGGTGTTTATCCTTGATAAACAAGTGGTCCACCGGTTCGCTTGGTATATAGCCAAGTGATCGACCGATTCAACTTAAAATCTAGATTTAACAGTTTTAAGCATGATGAATCTTAAATCGATTAAATGCATATCCATTCTATAATGTATGCAATGTGAAGTGTGTGAATTCATTTTAATTTGTGCTATCAAGTAAGATATAAAAATTTACACAATTAGCACTAAAATAAACCCTTGAGAACTAAGTTTTCATTTGATTTGCATCTTGAACTTGTTGATTTATTTCTTTATTTAATTATTCATGCTTATTGATGATCTTTATATAAACCTGTTTAGATTTAATATCAACCAAGCATATCATTAGTTTATTTTCCTTTAATTGTTATCATCAAAATATATAAATATTAATATGTGACCCAAAGGTCAATAATTTTTTTTTATGATGACAATTAACTAATAAGTATAGATATTAAAAAATGAATCTTTCTCTACATTTTGCAATATTTATCCTTTGAAGACTTTAACAATTATCAACAATCTATACATATATGTTTCTCTCCCTTAATCATATAATCAATTGTTTTATATCTATTCTTTATTCACTCAAACTCTCTCCACCTTTATCATCAACAAAAAGTAATAAGAAAGCATAAAAACATAAACATAGAGAAATTAAATATAAAAGTATGTTATAATGTTCAAAATATAATATCTGTTACAATTAGTGAAATGAAATACAAAAATATAAAAAAAATAAAATTATGAAAATGCGAAAGTGTTTTTGCTACAATTGCCTAGAGTGGTGGATATTGAGAGAACATATTAGTCATCATATCCTGAATATCCTTCTGAGTGTCATGTAGATAGCTCACATCCTCTCGGATATGGTGCGCCTCATCCTTAATATGTTCGAGATGACCTTCCATCTTAGATCTCTATGAACTAGTAGCAACATCTTTAAAAGAGGAAGTTGGAGGTGGCATCGCAAACATATTAATAAACTCATTATCACCACCAATTTCTTCTTTTTCTTTTTCTTCTTCTTCTTCTCTATGCTCTTCCTCAGCATGAACACTTATTTGGTCTTTAGGAAGCCAAACACCTTTGTCATTCAATACAAATTTCATCTTAATAAGGGTTTTGTGATCTATCTCCAAGTGCTTATAATACAATGTTGTATTCATATTTGTTAGCATGATATCAAAATGCTAAAAAAATGATAGATAGACATTGACCATAGGATAATGATTTTTGTTTTTAATTGTTTGTCATAATCATATTCTTCATCATTATGTATGGCAAGTTGATGGGTCTTCATCTAATTATACAATCAATAACATAAATCCATAAAAGTGACCTTATCATAATGCCTATTTTTGGACAAAATATTGTGTTATAATCCTATATAGCAATCTAGGCCTTATGCATCTTTGCACCCGGTGCAAAATCATGTCTCCTGGTATGCATCATTAATGCATCATCATATACAAATCCCTAAAAAATTAGGATAATCTTCATCTAAAAAACATTTGGTCCATCATTGTTAATACCCAAAATGTTGGCTAACATAGCATAATTAAACTTAATTCTCTTATTTTGGATGTTACTAATAATTCTAAGCTTCACAGTTATCCTCATATTAGTAAAACAAAATCCTAATAAAAGTAGGGCATATGGGTTTTTTCATATTATAAATCATACTCCAATCCATTTCATCAAACAATGATTTTCTCTCAAATGCATTTAAATCATCTTTTATGCCTCTTTCAATAGAAATAGTTCTATTTGAGAAAATAGTCATATGCCTTTCTACATTTTCACTCGGAAAAGAAGAAGGATCATTGGCTTGTTTTCTCCTTAATTCCACATCTTTAGTACATTTTTTAGGTGCCATCTAGCTTTAATCTTCAAGAAATTTACTCCAATTGAGTTTGGTTTGGTGAAATTTAAGTGATTTGAGAGTAGGGTTTCAATATAGGGTTAGGGTTCTTCAATTTAAGGATTTGTCTCTGCTGGAAAATGACAATAGTATTTATACTATCGAGCAAATAGTTGATCGATTGCCTTGAATTAGTTAAATTGGTATATCAATTTAACCTCAAGCTTGAAATTTTTTAATTTTCTCTTTTGGTTATTCTTATACACTTTAAAAGGATCCTTTTCATGTAAGAATTATGTCCAAAACCCAAAGAAATCAAGGGATTAAAAACTAAAATTGTAGGTAGTAGCCAAAATATTTATGTTGTGTCTTAATTGGTTGGCCAGTTGTTTCAAAGGTATGAACCAATCGATTGGTTTATATAAAATACATATATTTCCAATTCTAACCATTTCAGATGTTTTGGGAGACCAAAATACACAACCTTGTTGTTTTAAAAATTAAACCTGACTGAAACCTTAAAATTTTATTGTTCACACAGTAGCTGGTTGAATTGGTATGACAAACCGGTTAATAGTTCGTTCCAAATCTTCAATGTCAATGAATTTTGCAGTAGAACATTTGTTTTTGTGCAAAGATGATATATATTTTATCACTCAAATATGTCCAACTTATTTTCAATAAGATAAAATCTCAAATGTCATTAGTATGAATAAAGCATAAATTCCTTCTTATTTCACAAAATTGATCCTTGCCTAAAGGCTTTGTAAAAATATTTGTTAATTGATATTTTATGCTTACAAACTCAAGTATAATATCATCCTTCATTATGTGATCCCTTAAGAAGTGATGTCTCACTTTGTTATGTTTTATATATGAGTGTTGTATAGGATTTTTAGATAGATTTATTGTACTGGTTTTATCACACTTAATAGGTATATGATCAAAATTAAGTCCAAAGTCTCCTAAGATTTGTTTCACCCATAAGTTTTGTGCACAACAACTACTAACTACTATATATTCAGTTGTAGATAAGACTACTGAGTTCTGTTTCATACTAGCCTAAAATATTAATAATGATCCTAGAAAATGACGTGTTCCACTTGTAATTTTTCTATCAACTTTACACCTAATAAAATCAGCATTCAAATAGCTAATTAAATTCAACTCGCTTGAATTTAGATACCATAACCCTAAATCAACTATACCACAGGATTCTTCAGGACAGCTTGAAAACGTGCACATAGACAAACACTAAATATAATATTGAGTTTACTTGCAATTAAATATAACAATGAACCGATCATACCTCGATATTTGGTGATGTATATATTCTTACCATTTTTATCCATATCAAACTTGGTTGATCTTCCCAAAGGCATGTTGGATTCTTTGACATGTTCCATCTCAAATCTCTTTAATAGTTCTTTGATGTATTTGTTTTAGTTGATGAAGATGTCATCTCTAGTTTGCTTGATTTGCAATTCAAGAAAGAAGTTCAATTCTCCAATCATGCTCATTTTGAATTCTTCTTGCATGCATATTTCTTACAAAGAGATTTATTAGTAGCATCGAATATAATATCATCAACATATATTTGTACAAGTAAGATATCACTACCTTTTTTTTTTGTGAAGATGGTGGTGTCAATTTTGCCAATGTTGAAATCATTATCAATAATAAAAGATTTTAATCTATAATATCATGCTTTTGGTCCTTATTTTAAACCATGTAAAGCCTTGTTGAGTTTAAAAACATGATCGGGAAAATAAAAGTTTTTAAAACCTTAAGGTTGCTCAACATATACCTTTTCAATGATAAAACCATTTGGAAATGCACTTTTAACATCCATTTGAAAAGTATAAAATTAGTATGGCATGCATAAGCTAAAAGCATTTTATGGATTTAGTCTAACCACTGGTGCAAAGGTTTATTCATAATTAATACCTTTTTTTATTATAATTTTTGGCAACTAGTCTAGCTTTGTTTCTAACTATGATCTCATGCTCATCAAATTTGTTCCTAAGAACTCATTTTGTTCCTATAATGGATTGATTTCTAGGTCTAGGGACTAGTTCCCAAACATCATTCCTTTCAGATTGTTTTAGCTCATCTTGAATGGCTAAAATCCAATTTGTATTCTTTCGGCTTCCAAAAAAGAATTGGGTTCTATATGAGAAACAAGTGCACAATGTTCACTAATGTTTCTAATAGATATTATAGTCTTAGTAAGTTTAAAAAGATTACCAATAATTAACTTGGAATGATGAGAGCTTACATACCATAACTCTTTTGGTGGCACAAAAGAGTTAATTACAATCTCATATTGATTGCTTGTGCTTGGTTGGTCTTTTTCTATTTCTTTATTGTTAGCCTTCATAGGGGTCTTTTCAATAAGATTTAAATGTTGAATATTTTTATTAATGTCATCTAAAATCTCAACAATTTTATCGTTTTGAGTTTCCTCAAATGTGACATGCATGGATTCCTCAAGACAAAGTGTTTTATTATTACATACTCTATAAGCCTTATTAGAGGAGGAATAACTAGGAAAAATATCAACATTGGATTTTGAATCAAACTTATCCAAATTATATTTGGTGTTAGGAATAAAACATTTTGAACAAAAAAATTGAAATATAAGATGTTGGGTTTCCTACCTCTTCAAAGTTCATAAGGAGTCTTTTTTTAACTCCAGTCTCAAGGTAACATGATTTAAAACATAGCAAGATGTGTTTATGGTTTTTGCCCAAAAACATTTAGGAGTATCAAATTCATTTAACATATTTATTGTTATATGTTGAAGAGACTGATTTTTCCTTTCCACAACCGCATTTTGTTAGGGAGTTTTAGGTGTGAAAAGTTATGATGGTATCTCTCTTCTTCATAAAATGATTCAAACAAATCACTTATAAATTCACCACCATGATTGCTCCTTATATTTATGATTGAAAAATATTTCTTTTTTCATTTTAAATGTTTTTTGAAAACTTTACAAATTCATAAATAGTTTCATCTTTTGATTTCAAAAACAAAAGTCATGTATATATTGTAAAGTCATCCACAATCACAAACACATATCTATTACCACTTATGCTTCTAGATCTAGTTAGTTCAAGCAGATCTATGTGTATCAATTCTAAAGGGTTTTTTTTAGTAGAAATATGGTTTTTGCTCTTAAAAGATTATTTTACTTATTTACCTATTTGGAAAGCATTACATAACTTTTCCTTTTTGAATTCAATATGAGGGAGTCCTTTAACAAGCTCATTTTTTACAAGTTTAGAAAGAATATTCATGCTTATATGAACTAGTCTTTTATGCCAAAAAAAAAAACTATCATTAATGCTAGCAACAAGATAACTTTCTATCCTTATACATGTATTAATATTAATCTTATAAACATTTCATTTTCTATTGCCAACAAATAGAACTTTATCATTTTCAAGGATAAAGCAACATACATGGTCAAACATAATTTTGTAGACTTTATCACTCAGTTGACTAATACTTAGTAAATTATATTTTAAAGAATTTACAAGAAATATTTTTTCTATTGAGAGAGATGACTTACCTCCAATAATACTTTCTTTTAAGTTGTCTCTAAAAGTGACTTTTCCACAATTAATCTTGGTAATGCTTAAGAACAATAAAACATCTTTAATCATGTGTCTTAAGCAAGCACTATCCAAGAACTACTTCTCATATTCCCTTGATTCCTCATTATTGTTTTCAGTTGTCATGATGTACATGTTTGCAACATGCTCTTCATCATCACTTGAGCTAGAGTTCAAGTCATCACTCCATCTTGCTTTCATTGCTCATTTATGATGGCGATTCTTCTTCTTATTTTAAAGGAGATGACAATCAACCTTTATGTGTCTCGTCTTGTTTTAATTCTAGCATATAAGTTCCTCCTTGCTAGATTCTCTCTTATTTCCATCCTTCTTGAAGTTTGAGAACTTCTTATGCCCTGTCTTCTTTCTTATGAAATTTTGGAATTATCTTATGATAAATGTAATGTCCACCTCCTCCTTTTCTTCTTCTTTTTCTTATTTTTCTTCATCCTTATCACTATCAACATGGTGTATGGTTTTGAATGTCAAATTCTTCTTTGGTTTTTCTTTTAATTCTTGCTTTTCCATGACGATTTCATAAGTCATCAGTGATTCAATAAGTTCTTTAAATTAAAGTTTGGTGAGGTCTTTGGCTTTTTGAATTGCTATCACATTTTCTTCCCAAGTCTTTGGTAAGGATATAAAAATTTTGCTCATAATATTGGCATTAATATGAATCCTACCAAGAGCAATCAAATTATTAGTGATAGTTGACATTCTAGTAAACATACTGGTTATGGATTCATATGGAAGTATTTTGAATAACTCATATTGATGTACAAACATATCAATTTTGGATTCTTTAACTTGATTTGTACCTTCATGAGTTACTTATTACACACGCCATATGTCCCTAACATTTTTATAAGATGATATTCTATTAATCTCACTCTTACTCAATGTACAATATAAAATGTTCATTGCTTTAGCATCCATAGAAATTAACCTTTTATCCCCATTGGTATACTCACTCATATCCTTAGAAATTATAACACCATATTTGGTTTTAGTATGTTTGTGAGGTCTATTCTCAATAGATAGCCATAAATAATAAGATATGTTATTATCCTAGCTTTATAATATGCATAATCATTACCATTAAAGAAATGTGGTCTAGAGGTTGATGATCCATCATTTTGAGCATTAAAACTAGTAATTGTCATTGTATTCAAAGTCTAAGCAAACTTATATAAATGAGAACTAGGTTATGATACCAATTGTTGTTCTAGGATTAAAGCAATAATAACACTTAAATAGGGTGAATTAGGTGTTTCGCTAATAATAATAAACATTACAATTAACTCAATTAAACACAGTTATCACAAGTAACCAACAATATAATTTAAGTGCTTAAAGTAAAGAGTATAGGGATAAAAATTACAAATTTAGTTTTTAATGTAGTTCAGAAAGCCTACATCCACATCTCAAACACCAAACTGGTATTGATTATTGTATTCCTTTACCACATATTGCAATGGGAATATGTTGGAAGTTACTACTGTTGACATGGTAGAATATGGTGTCATTGCACTATGAGTGACGTGGTAAAATCTAGTGACATGGTAGAATCTGGTGATGTGTCATTGGCATAACAGAATATGGTGATGTGGTGCTTGCGTGTTGAAATCTAGTAACGTGGCTGAATCTTGTGATGTGGTGAAATCTAGTGACATTGCGTTGACGTAATGAAATCTGGTGGTGTGGCAATAGTGAATTAATTTGTTTGAGAGCCTTATATAGTTTACTTTGTTGTTGATATTGTTGTTTGAGGCGACCATGCAAGGAATGATGGTCTTCTTAGTTCCTAATCATGCAAGGCAACAACTAGGGAGGCTTATCTATAATTGGTGACGAAGAGACCTAGTATGTGGGTCGGCTAATCTGTTGTGGGAGGCCAATCTGTTAGTGGAGTGGTCGGTTTGCAACTGTGAGGTGGGAATAAATATGTGGTGGCTAAGGTTATCGGAAAATAAATCTAAGGGCATGTTTGGCTGGTTGCAAATTTTTTATTTTTTTGTCTAGATCAGTTATTGATGATGATAAACCTAGAAATCTTCACAAGCCCTAATAGATTGATTAATTATAGAACAACTAAAAGAATATGCTATGATACCAAATTTGATGCAGAACAATGAACAAAAAAGAATTAAAGCAATAAAGATAAAAAATTTTTAGAGAAAGAAATTAAGAATTAAAAGCAAAGAAAAAGTCAAAAAAAAGGAGAATGAGGATTGGAAAAGTTTGCAACTTTACAATTTTTATTCAATTCATCGAAACTCCCTAATTAAAACCCTAACTAGAACAAACAATTGGGGTTATAGCCCACTAAATAAAATATCCAACAATAACTAAATTAATTCCAATAAATAAAACTAAATAAAATTTAATAACACAAAGGTTGAGTTATCTTTCTTCATCATAGATCATACAAACGTGTGAACTATGTCTAGAGTAATTTGATGTCCTCATCATTTTTACATGTTTGACTATCCTTCTATGAATCATTTTCAAGATAACATTGTTATTTACTTAATGTATCATAAATGTATATAGTAAAAAATATATGATAAATGTATATAGTAAAAGAACCTAGTGGATCATAAATAAGAAATAAGAACAATTTGAGTGTTTCAAAAGAAGCTACCTGCATACCAGCAAACAAGAAAAATATGAAATACAGTTCGTATGAGGTTAAAAAAATAAACTGCCAACTGAGCCTAAACCCTGGGTTTTAAAAAAAGTAATTATTTGATTCAGTATTTCTCTAATTTAAGTGAGCTACACATTGACAATAACGTTTCTAAGGGGGCAAAATTAAAACAACAACTTTGATGTCTATCTCACTTATTATAGCTATAGTAGAAATGAGCTTCCTTACACTACACCATTAAACAGTATTACCGACGGACTGATTCCGTCAGTGTCAGGAATGAAGGCCATTGGTGAAATAATTACCGACGGAACACGTCCGTCGGTATAACAGTCGTCGGTAACTTCCCTTTCCGTCGCTAATTCTGTCACAAATAAAAAAAACCACCCATCAATGGAACACCGACGGTCTTACAGACGGATACGCGCGTGCCAAAATAAAGTTTCCCGCGAGAACATTACCGACGAACTAAATCCGTCAGAAATGTCAACAGTAATTACCGATGGCTTATCCATCGGTAATTATGGCATCGGTGGTAATTTTTTGGCAACTCTCTGTGAAATACCGAAATATCTGTCGGTGAAGCCGTCTGTATGTAATCACCGACGGAATATGTCCGTCGGTAATTATGGCATGGCTAGTAATTGTTTGGCAACTCTTTATGAATCACCGACGGATATTATCTGTCGGCAAAGCCGTCGGCATATATTTAAAATAAATATATAAAAAATAATTTATTAATAGTAAAACTCTAATAAACAAATAAAATTAGATTAAACATTAAAAATATAAAAATAATGTTAAATAATATTCATCCAAATATTCATTACAAATTTAATGTGTTTAAAAAACAGAATTAAACTAGAATAGCAGCGGAGCTGGAGGAGAAGGAGGAGGAGGAGGCTGGTTGTTCCCGAGACCGTACGGCCAAAAAGGCCCTGCACAAGTATCATCACCCGTCTTTGATCTCATCTCCATGACTATTTGACGGAGCTCATCATAATTCGTCGAGAGTTGTTGATATTGTTGTTTCAAGGCAATGAACTCCTCAAACTGGGTGCTTGATACTGATGGAGAGCTCCCAACGGTTGAGACACTACGAGCCGAACGCAAGTTTTCAGCCGTAGTGTTGGAGAGCTCGTAGACCCGATTTTTATCGGGTCCATCAGACTATCCTATCTCCATCCACAAATCTGGATCGAAATCTGGATGGGTCGAAGGATTGTCCCCATATCTCTCCCTCAACCGGCTATTATAGGTATTTTGAAATTTTTTTTAAAAATCATCATTCAAGATGCAATTCAAGAAAATAATAACTTACAAAATAAAATGAATGAACGAACATCCCACGAAGTGCTGAGCACGGTTGTCCACGAACTGCTGCACCCCCTTTTGGCGGTCTTGACTCCGCACATGCATCTCTATAAATAGCTCCATTGGACTCGGCTCACGTCCAAAAGACGCAGCCTGTAGGAAAAATAGGTTGAAAGTTAAATATATTACAAGAAACGACAAATTAATTAACGATATATTTCATTAAAATTAATCTTACCATCTGCTTTGCATATGCGTTGAATGGAACGGATCCGCCAGTGTGCGTTGCCACCGAACATGAATTTGCAGGTTCTGGTTGTCAGCGCCGGAATGTGAGTGCTGTGAGAACCGCTCTGAGGTCACGTGCTCAATACATGCCATCCATATTTCCCCCGAGATGAATGGCGGTTTGAATTATTGCCAAACCGCCACCTCATTCTATCCTTCAAAACCGTTATCCCTCGCATGTCTTTTTGATTTTTTTGGGTGTCATACCAAAACTCACGCAACTTACTTCCATAGTAACAAATTAGAATTTAGAACATAAAATTATAAAACAAAAATAAATATTATTTTCGATGTTACCTAGTTGTCGCGTGATTCTCCCATACCCTCCTCACAACATTGTTGTTCGCCCTATCCCACTCAAATTTGTTCTGTGTATATAAATAATTCATATAAAATAAAAATAGTACAAGATATAAAATTATAAAAATCATTTATTAAAAATAAGCTGGAAATTAAAAATTAATACCGACTTGAAATCGCTTAAACCATGCATCAATATTAGGTTTCCACTCAGGATGTCTGGAAACCTGGCTCCATTGAAACAATGGAATCTCCATCGACGATTTAAACGCCAATGTTATAGTCCTTGCAGCCTCAATGTTTATGAACCTGAAATTAAATAAAAGTAGTAATATTAATTAGTTGTTCATAAATTATGTTATAAGTGTGTGTGTGTGTGTATATATATATATATATATATATATATATATTAAACCTAAACAAACTTACATTGAGAGGTCATCCTTCCATTGTGCCTGGTACTTGCGGGTGAATTGACCCCTCTGTGAAGGCACACCGCTTTTGTGCTGTGAAACCGCGCTAGAAGAGGCAGCATCACAAGCTGGCGTAGATTCCTCGCCGTGATCAACACCTAAGGATACGTTCTCCTCGCTACTAGAAGAACTAGTTGCAACCGTCTTCTGACGACGTGCTGTAGATTTCATTCTAAGCATCTACAAAAATTTATACGAATAATTACATAATTAACTTCGATTATTAAAAAAAAAATTTCGAAAGAGTCTCCCCTATACTAGAGGGTCTCAAGTTATCGACAAAATCATATTACACTTCCAATTTTATTTCACATCCCGATCCAATCATCCTGGATCTTAACCCAACTCATCATCATCAACACAAAACATCTTATGCAATAACATCATATAATGATATTCAAGTAAAAGAATCAATTTCAACTATGAACATTCATTGTTAAATTGGTACTTAGAGTTACAAATATTAGATTAAAGTCATATATTCAAATTTACAGATTAATATTACATTTCAAGTTTTAGGATACAAAACTCTTAATTTATAAATAATTACATGGTCAAAAGCAAAAGGTAACTAAATCAATATCATTCCTAACACAATCAACCCTAATGGACCTCAAAATAGAAATTAACGTGTACACATAAATATAAAAATGTAATAACAAGCAATAACAATGACAGGTAAACAATAATATCCTAAAATTCAAATTTTCTTCTAAGTCAATTGAAGGAGCAACTCGGTATGGTTCAACCAACTCACTAGCTTGAAAGACTTCATCTATCACACTTGTGTCTTCGTTCTCATCCTGAACAACCTTGACACGACCCTTGGGTTTTATTTTTAAAACAAATAACCAATCAACTCTTAATCGGTCCTTTCTAAATGAAGGGGTGTATGTGTAATAAACTTGCTGGCATTGCTTTGCGAAAACAAAGATGTCGTTTACGTTACAGTGTCTAGCTTTTGAGTTGATTTCAACAAGACCATAATGAGAATCTACTCTGATTCCTCTATCAGTTGTGTCATACCAATAGCATTTGAATAAAAACACTCTATTCTGCTCGCTATGATATTGTAGTTCGATGACCTCTTCCAATCTACCGTAGTAGTCAACTTCAAACTCACTAGAAGTCGATCCTTTAATACAAACACCGATGTTGTATGTCTTTATTCCATGCATGCATTCTTCAATATGAAAGACATATCCATTGACAAAATACCCGTTATAGCACTTGACTTTTCTTTCAGGGCCCAGGCTTAGTAAAGACAGTGAAATAGCAGCACTACCTCCCATTTGATAAACCTTGTAAATTAAATACAACAATAATCAATAAACAGATATTATGTAAAATTGACATACAATTAATTACATTGCAAGAGATAATGAGTTTATGATAGGACTTACATGTGTTCTAAACCATGTGGCAAATTGTTCATCTTGTAATTGAAAGATCTGGGATTCGGTCAGCTGTGAGTTATTGGACAGTAAGTATCGTTGATGTTGCCTGCAAGGTTGTTCCAAATTATATGAGTTTATGGTATCACAAAACATAAATAATACAATCTTGATAAAGTTTAAGTCGAACATCTACTTACTTAATAAAAGGTCTCAGCTCATCACAGTTAAATAGGACATAATTGTGCGCTTGTCTGAACTCTATTTCAGACAAATATCTTCCCCTCACGATGTTTTTAGGTATGGGTCGTCCAGGATTGGAGAATATTGACAAGTTCCCACTTGAAGGCACTTCACCACCATCATCAGGCCGTGGAACACGGTTGATCCTTGTTCTCAAATGAGGTTCGAAATAGTATGAGATAAATGTTAAGATCTCCTCAACAATATAGGCCTCACATATTGATGCCTCAACATGCGCCTTGTTCTTAACCTTTTTTTAAGATTGAACAAGTACCTGCATATATATATATATAATTAATAAAAAATTATCAATTAAAAAAATAAAAATAAAAACATTTAATTATAAATTACATAGCTCCTGTAATATCTAACCTCTCAAATGGATACATCCATCTATACTGGACCGGTCCTCCAACTTTTACCTCAAACGGTAAATGTACAGGTAGATGCTCCATTGAGTCAAAAAATGATGGAGGGAATATCATCTCAAGTTTGCATATTGTCTCAACAATATTCTTTTCAAGCATTTCAATGTGATCAACATTCAACTTGCTGGAGCATATATCTCTGAAGAAATGACTGATCTCCGTTAGTGCATCCCATATCCCCTTTGGCAACAAATCA
>Ga0325404_1003938_pt1 | contig 15830 bp, 5 predicted proteins | sample PopdelMetagenome_18_FD_205664 | JGI IMG/M metagenome (GOLD analysis project Ga0325404, IMG submission 205664) | Populus deltoides microbial communities from Bellville, Georgia, United States - Xylem-Control-R1 | ecosystem: Host-associated > Plants > Phyllosphere > Stem > Wood/Secondary xylem... | reverse complement strand
TTTTTTCCTCTACGTGCTGTTACCTTTTACCTCTTTTATAATTATTATGATTATTGCATTGCTAATAATTTGCAATAAAGTTGATGAACATTTTTTAGTCAATTCAAAATAACAAGATAAGGTTTGTTCAGGCTTTTCTTCGAACCTTGCTTTTTTTTCCTTGCATGTGTTACATTTTTGTCTTTTATAATTATAATTATTGCATTGCTAATAATTTGCAAGAAATAATATTCTTTCTCTGAAAAAGGCTTGAAGCATTATAGATAATCAATAATTATACAAAATTTATTATTAATCATCGATATTTATTATTGATCATCAATATTGAATAATGGCTTACTTTCTAGGAATGTTATGAGAAGCAGCAGAGTCAAGAGGGCATTTTTTATCCTGTGGACCGGAAGTAGTTGCATTTGAGTGTACCGATTGGTTGAAGACTTGCAGTTGTCTTTGAATGGACCGACCTTGAGGGATTTTATTGTGGCCTGGAGACCGGGAAGATCCATTAGTCTTATTTGAACCCTTCGGGTGAGACCCACCAGAAGAACTAAAGTTCTGTTTGTGATGATAAGAATAATTTGATGCAGAATTGATGCAGTCTTCCTTAATGTTCTTATTTCAACCTTTTACACTGATTGAGTCCTCTAGAAAACTATTAGATGCCATAAAGCAAGAGAGGAATATATTTTGGAGTGACATAGATACTATGTTTTAAAATGAAATGTATTTAAATTTATTTTTAAAATTTTATTTTTAATGTTAACACATCAAACTAATCTAAAAATATTTAAAAAATCATTTAAAAAAATAAAACATTCAGCAACCATCATGAAATTACCACTCTAAATTACCACATAGATTGTTGCTTGCTCTTTGACAATTATTGCATTTCTAATAAAACATACTTTCTCAATTTCCTTATTTTTTTTTTTTTTTAACTATACTCAATCTGCACCTGTCACGAAATTACCAATAAGTAAATTCCAGCTCAATATTTTCCAATACGCACTTTTGAGAAATTTCCTTGCCTTTTTCTTTCCTTGTACGTGTTCCCTTTTTATCCTTTATAATTATAATTATTGCATTGCAAATAATTTGCAAGAAATTATATTCTTTCTCTGAAAAGGGCTTGAGAAAACCCTAAGCATAGTATATAATCTCTTATAGGAATCTCTTTGTTAAATCATCAAAATTATGACTACAGTTTATATATAGAAACAACTAAATAGAAAAATTATTATTTTTTAAATAGAACAACCAGAAGAGCTTGATAATATTTAATACAAAAATAAAATAGAAAAATTATTCCTTTTTAAGTAGAAACAAAATTATAAAGATTTAATAATACTGAATAAAAAAAATTAAAATTTCTAAACTAAATTAAAAAAAATAACTGAGAAAATATTTATTATCCCAATAGTTCTAATATTAAAATCTCATTTATCATATGTTATATCTATCAAATAATAATAATAATTCGTAACGTGAACTAGAGCTATATCCAAAACTAGAAAAAAAAAATGTAAGAAAAAAAAATTCAGCTGTGATTAGCAGATTAACGATGGAAAGATGATGAATATTTTTTTGTAAATTAGTTTCAATTTAAAATAACAAAGAAGTTAATTAGAATTTCTTCCTTAAAATTATTAAAAATATAATATTAGAATTATATAATGCTAGGTTTTAATATATAATTTTTAATGTTGTTAAAGAATCTCAACCAAATAATAAAGATATTATATAACTCTTCTGTATGAATTGTACATCTAGGGACAGTTTTGGGTTTTCCAATCAGAACTTTGGACTATAATTAAGAATAAAATAAGGACGAAAGATAACAGTATGTACATCTAGGGACCAAAGATAATACAACTGTATTGACCAAAGATAACAGTATGATATTTTTTTTTACTTTCACTATTTTACTTCAAAGTTTCAATTTTATATTTTTTACAATGTATATTTTCTTTGGTTAGTTTGACCATAGAATAGGTTGAGTCCTCTATTTCTGCCTTGCTTTGACTTGAAATTACCACTTCAAATTCTGAACTGGAAACTGACATAAATTACCACTCGAAATTATTCAGCACCTTTTTGCTCGATCTATGGGGACAAAATCAGGGTAGAAAATGTGTTTTCTTACTTCAAGATCACGGACAATACGCTCAAGATTATGGAAAGGTGTTTTTTGTTTGCTAGGAGGATCAATTGATAGCCGAGATTGGGATACCCAGATTTCTGCAGATTTTAGGGACAAAACGACATCATTTTTGTTTTTCTTTGAATATCAAAATTTGTTCTTCCCTTTTCCAGGCAAAACGCACCATTTCAATCAGTGTGAAAAATGCGTCATTTTGCTTTAGGTTTTCTTCATTTGAAATAATGCTAAACACACCGTTTGGAACTATGCTAAACGCACCATTTTAGCAACTTTTGTGCTTCGGTCCCTAGACTTTCAATGCTTTTATTTTGATCAATTTTCAACTCTTTTCCTTAGTTTCTTTTAATTTGCTCTTGACCGAATTATAATATGACCTTTAATTTCTTTATTTCTTTCATTTCAATCATTGATTCTTCTAATCTTTATTTTTAAGCCAAATTGATTCTAAACTTCAAATTTTTTTTCCCATTACACCTCTAATTGATTTTTTAAATTCACTATTTATTTCAAACTCATCATAAAAAGTTGAATAACTTGACCACGGGCTTCTACCACTCATCAATTATCCCTGGGGAAACCAAATATAATATTGTTCATCATTGAATACTGGAATTGCAGATGCAATATTACTTAAAGTAGACATAGAAACAATAAAAAATAAATAACTAGTGTTTACACTTGTTTTCTCTATGTTTAGCACTCAAAATATTTATCTCACATCCAGTAGAATACAAAACTCTGATACCACTAATAGAAATTAAAGTTTTGCAAATAACACTGTTGAATAATTGACAAGAAAGATGATGAACAGTTTTTAGTGAATTAAGTTCAATTCAAAATAACAAAATAAAGTTTGTCGAGGCTTATCTTGGAACCTCGCTTTGGTATTAATTAGCGAGAATAAGAAAATCTTATACAAATTATACAAAATTTATTATTAATTATCGATATTTATTATTGATCATCAATAATGAATAATAGCTTATTTTCTAGTATAAACTAGTTTGGAATAAAATTGATAAAAGACATGATACACAATTAATGATGGGATCATATATATAAATAATAAAATTGAGATTTTTCAATTACCTTTAAATATATCATGGTTTTAATAGGTGAACGATACATTCTTTGAATTTATTAGAAGAAATGTGTAATGTAAATTATAAAATAATAATAATAAATTAGATGATAGTAATAAGAAAATAGAAATTAATTTGAATAAATGGTACGAGTTTCTATTCTAATATATCTAGGGAAGAAGTTTGAAAAATAGAATGAAGTTAAATATTTTTAATAAAAAAAAAGAAATAAAAGATCACAGCATAAAGAGATGTGGTAAATCTAATGTTGGGAGACTGCTCTTCCAAGGATCCTACGGTTGCGAGCCATACACGCTTGAGAAATGGTGTGTTATGGATAGCCATGGCTTGATCTTGATTGTTTCTGAAAGCACTTGCGAGCAATCTTGTTTTTTCAATGCTGCAATTTAGCAAGTCCACATGTCATGAGTCTACACGGCATCAAATTTGCAAAATCATATGGCCATTGATAAAAAGATGTGTAGAAGCGAAATCTGTTTTCGGCTTTTAGGTTGATTTTATATGGGTCTCTGACTTGGCTGATTTTATTTGAATATATTATTTGATTAGTTCATTTATAGGTTGACTCTACTATTCTGCCTTGCATTGACAGGAAATTTCACTAGAAATTTCAAGTAATTTACACAGGAAATTTCCTGCATGTGTTACATTTTTATCTTTTATAATTATAATTATTGCATTGCTAATAATTTGCAAGAAATAATATTCTTTCTCTGGAAAGGGCTTGAGAAAACCCTAAGCATTGTAGAATCTCTTTATTAAATCATCGAAATATCAGAGTATGTTTCCAAATACTATTACTACAGGAAACAACTGAATAGAAAAATTATTCTTTTTTAAATAAAAAAAACTAGAAAAGCCTGATAATAGTATTGAATAAAAAATAAAATTGAAATTTAATCAACAATAATTTCTCATCTCCAATAAAAATTTAGGTTTATCATTTGGGTAACACAAACCCTGTATTTTAAAATACTATTGCCAAAAATTCCTATTATATATGAATCAAGATAACAGTAAATAACTTTTACCTATTTTTTCAAGTTTGTACGTAGAATAGTAGTGGAATAATGTTTTTAATATTTGAAAATTTAAAAAAAAAATACTGTGTAACTGTTTTGTATAAATTCTAAAATTAAGGACTCTTTTATGCTTGGTAAAATACCTCACAATAAAATTAATAAATAATAACACAAGCAAGGACCAAAGTTAATAAATAATAGCATGTTTTATTTTCGTAAAGTTTTTCAAACTTCCAATATTTACATGGCTTACTCGATGAAAAAGCAAGAGCAAAAGGAAACGCACCCCATATTTATTGTTCCCTTTCCCGTCTTTACATGGCTTACCCGATGAAAAAGCAAACACCCCATTAGTTGTTGCCACCAAATTCCAGTACAGGCTTGAGAAATTTCCTTGCTTTTTTTCCCTCTAAGTGTTACCTTTTACCTCTTTTATAATTTTGATTATTGCATTGCTAATAATCTGCAAGAAAGATGATTAAAATTTTTTAGTGAATTCAAAATAACAAAATAAGGTTTGTTGAGGCTTTTCTTGGAACCTCGCTTGGGGTTTAATTAGCGAGAATGAATTCTACAAAGATATCGGAGTGTGAGTTTGTTTCTAATGCAATTCACAATAATGACCTTGTGGATGGACTATCAGAATACGTTAGTCAGACAGAATATAATGAGGTTAATAATGGGCTTCTACCACTCATCATTTATCCCCAGGGAAGGCCAGGTGGGCCTAGGCCACTGCTTCTGTTAAAAATAAACTAAAATAACACTTGTAAGGTGATACATATTCTTGCAATAAATAAAGCCAGCAAGGGCAGATGTGTTTGTCTATATATACATGAACTGCTGATTCGATTTGAACACCCCATTTCTCCGATTCAATAACTTCAGTTGCAAAACTTCTATCTCCGATTGCGGCAATTTCATAGCTAACTCTTTGTTATACACAGGTATATATGGCTAACTCTTCTTTGCTTCTTTCTCGTTTTAATTTCATGTCTTTACCAATAACAACTTCAGTTGCTATTGTCTTATGCTCTCTCATTATTAAGCTTAAATTGCTGCATTATCTTCGATGATCACTTCACATGTATCAGCAATTGCTAATTGGTTGTTCCTTAAATTCTGCAGCTGAAATGACAGAGCCAGAGTCTTCTCGCTCTAGACCAGAAGGGGCCTATGATGTCTTCTTGAGTTTTAGAGGAGAAGATACTCGCCAGACATTTACAGATCATCTATATACTCCCTTAGTCCACGCAGGAATCCACACTTTTCGAGATGATGATGAACTTCGTAGAGGAGAAGAAATCTCCGATCATGTCCTCAGGGCTATTCAAGAATCAAAGATATCCATAGTTGTCTTCTCAAAAGGATATGCTTCTTCTAGATGGTGTCTCAATGAACTTGTAGAGATTCTGAAGTGCAAAAGGAAGAAAACTGGTCAGATTGTTCTTCCTATATTCTATGACATTGATCCTTCATATGTGAGAAAACAGAATGGCAGTTTTGCAGAAGCATTTGTTAAACATGAAAAGTGTTTTGAAGAGAAGTTGGTGAAGGAGTGGAGAAAAGCTCTTGAGGAGGCTGGAAATCTATCTGGATGGAATCTCAATGATAAGGCAAATGGGTATGCCTTTTTTTCTCTAAGATTCACTTGCACACATTTATGGAGTGATTATACTTTACATTTTTCAATGTGAAACAATAAAATACTTAATTGATTCGCTATCAACGACTTGCTTTTGTCTACGAGCAGGCATGAAGCAAAATTTATCAAAGAGATTATCAAGGATGTGCTGAATAAATTAGATCCCAAGTACTTATATGTTCCTGAGCACCTAGTAGGTATGGATCGGCTTGCTGGCAATATTTATGACTTTCTAAGTACTGCAACAGATGATGTACGCATTGTGGGCATACATGGGATGCCAGGAATAGGAAAGACGACTATAGCACAAGTTGTATTTAATCAACTCTGCAATGGATTCGAGGGAAGCTGCTTTCTTTCGAATATCAATGAAACATCACAACAATTCAATGGTCTGGCTCTTTTACAACAGCAACTTCTTCATAATATTTTAAAACAAGTTGTTGCTAACATCAATTGTGTCGATAGAGGAAAGGTTCTGATCAAAGAACGACTTTGTCGCAAAAGAGTTCTTGTTGTTGCTGATGATGTGGCTCGTCAGGACCAGCTAAATGCTTTGATGGGAGAGCGAAGTTGGTTTGGTCCCGGAAGTATAGTAATTATTACAACAAGAGATTCAAATCTTCTTCGTGAAGCAGATCAAACAAATCGGATCGAAGAATTGGAACCAGATGAGGCCCTTCAGCTTTTCAGCTGGCATGCCTTTAAGGACACCAAGCCAGCAAAAGATTATATTGAGCTTTCAAAGAAAGCAGTTGATTACTGTGGAGGACTTCCTTTAGCTCTTAACGTTATAGGAGCTCTTCTGTACAGGAAAAACAGAGTTACATGGGAAAGTGAAATTGACAACTTGAGCAGAATTCCAAACCAAGATATTCAAAGAAAGCTTCTAACAAGTTATGAAGCACTTGATGGTGAACTAAAAAGAGCATTCCTGGATATTGCATGCTCCTTTATTGGTATAGAGAAAGAATACGTCGCAAAACTGCTAGGAGCCCGTTGCGGTTACAATCCAGAAGTTGTTTTGGAAACTCTCCATGAAAGGTCTATGATTAAAATATTGGGAGAGACGGTAACCATGCATGATCTATTACGAGACATGGGAAGGGAGGTCGTTCGTGAATCGTCTCCAAAAGAACCTGGATAGAGGACCAGAAATTGGAATCAAGAGGATGCATGGAATGTGCTTGAGCAGCTGAAGGTAAAAAAAAATAGTCATGGAACACTTGACTGATCAAAGAAAAAAAATTATTTATTCTCTTATTGAGCTCCATAGTTTAAACTTTCTCTTTACACATAATTTTTAGTTTGGTATATATATTCTACTGTTTTTTATAATCTTTATATTTATATTTTTAAATATAAGTACACATAGCATCATTTGAATCTTTTGATTGAAAGTAAAAGGCTTTATCTCGTAAAGTCATCTCTAGAAGGTTTTATTTGGTCAATCTTCAAAAACTTAGGGATTAAAAAAAAAAACTTCTTACTTGATTCAATTTGGAAACCTCAAGGAGAAAATTGAAACAAGTATAACCTCACGGGGAGAAGTTGAATTCTCCCCAAACTCAGGGGGTAATTAAAATTAACCTTTAAATTTCTATCCATGCCCAGTTGCCCACGAAAGAGAAGAGGTACATCCACGTGAAGCTCATTTTGGGTTTGGGTTAGTTGAAAATATCTAGTGGGTGGGCCTTTTTTCTGTTTTTCTGTTTTTTTTTTTTTTTATGCACAGAATACATGAAATAATAAATTTAAATCCAACAAATCCAATAGAGATATAATATTGTATACGATCAACATGAAAGAATTTTACGAAAAGACATGAAAATATCATATGTTATGAGTCTCTGCCAGTCATAATTGTATTGTTTTGTGTATGATCAATTATCTTTCTTGTATAGGAAATATCAGGTTGGATTTTGCTGATGACAAACTTAATCCTAGAGATTGCATCTGCGGTTTTTGACCAGACGGGTTATGCATTAATTGGCATGGTGTTGGCATTTGTAGCTTTGCTTCTTGCTGCCGTTGAACTCATTCACATGGCTCGAAAGGAAAGAACTAAACGGGAGGGCATGAGCCTATTGCCACGTTTTCATCCCCATGCAACTTATACTTTCGCAACTAGAAAGCCTGTTGGCACTATTGTTGAGTATTTTGGATTGGCTGGTGCTGTCTGGCAATGTGTTTATTCGACTGTGGAGTATACGTATACTCGTCAGAAGAAAGATAATCCAATTAAGATGTGTCTTCTACCTTTCATTTTCTTATTATGCGTGGTGATTTCCAAATTATTAGTCGACAAGAGTTCCGTTGTAAATAGTTCTTAGCAATAGTATTTTCTTTGAACTAGAAGGAATTGCTAGTATTGTGTTCTAAGGACTCTTTTTAGTGGGAATGAGTCAAAGATTTTGATTCCTAGATTTTCTTATCGAAGACCCAGACTTGTAATGCAATTAAGACACTATATTTTAGACAGTGAGCATGAGTTGACGTGGACAATCTAGCTATTATTGATATGCGGTTCAGTAACCTCAAATAAGGAAAAAACTGTCATTCACTGATTTAATTGGAAATTATTTGCGAGAAAGCTAAAAAGAATTAGAGTTTTTTAATTTATAAAATTATAATTCTAAATTCTAAAAAAAATTCAATTATTTTTAAAATTATTTTAAAAAATAAAACATCAACTATTTATATAATAGCTAAATAAATCTATTAAAATAAATTGAGAATAACTAGTAAAATCAAGCAAATAATCCAAAAATAATAAGAAAATAAATATATTTTCTAGATCTAATTTGAGTATATTTTTTATCTTGATTGACTGACTTGTCAAGTCTTTATTCAATATAAACAAATTTTATTCTAAAAGTCTGTTTGATATTTCTTCACTTATCTATGAAATATTACTTCTACTATACAGAATAGAAATAAAAATTAGATGATAATATTTATTCTAAAAGTCTTCGTTAAGGATAAATAAACTTTATTCTAAGAGTTTGTTTGATATTTTTTTATTTATTAATGAAATATTACTTCTACTGTATAGTTATTGGGTTCCGAGTCGATCCACCGGGTCAATAGGCGAACAATATATTCTTTGAATTTATTAGAAGAAATGTGTAATGTAAATTATAAAAAATATTTATTTTTCTGATATATATAATAATAATAAATTAGATGATAGTAACAAGAAAATAGAAATTAATTTGAATAAATGGTAGGAGTTTCTATTCTGATATATCCAGGGAAGAAGTTCGAAGAATAGAATGAAGATAAAAAAAGAAAAAATTTGTGTTACATTTTTATCTTTTATAATTATAATTATTGCATTGCTAATAATTTGCAAGAAAGAATATTCTTTCTCTGAAAAGGGCTTGAGAAAACCCTAAGCATATATAGGAATCTCTTATAGGAATCTCTTTATTAAATCATCAAAATATGAAAGTCTATTTCCAAATACTATTACTACAGTTTATATATATATATATATATATATATATATATATAGAAACAACTAAATAGAAAAATTATTATTATTTAAATAAAAAACTAGAAAAGCCTGATAATATTATTGAATGAAAAATAAAATAGAAATTTAATAAATTAAAAGTTAAAAAATACTGTGTGACTGTTTTGTATAAATTCTAAAGTTAAGGAGTCTTTTATGCTTGGTAAAATACGTCACAATAAATAAGAACACAAGAAAGGATCAAAGTTAATAAATAATAGCATGCACGAAACTTCATGATATCCATGTTTTTCACGTTTTATACTGCTTTAATAGATTGTTACAGCAAGAGCACAGAGAGAGGAACGGTACAAGACAGAACAATAAAGAAAGGAACGGACATCCTCCAGCTCATCAGATCCAGCTCAAGTTGTTGCGACCACCGCGAAAGGAACGCATTGATGTTAACGCGTGGACCCAGTCGCTGCAACCAGCACGAAAGTACCACTCCAAATTCCAGCTCATTTGTTATATATATAGTAATAACAAATGGTTAGAATGCTTTAGTCCTTTTCGAGTGGAAAGTGGTGTGAATGTGGGAAGTACTGTGAGAGCTTTATGCCACTTTCTATCTTTGATGTGATGGCTTTGGCAAGAAGAAACAAATAAAAGTTAGTGTTCCCACTGCTTTAGCCCCAGAGTCTTTCATCGTCGTTGCCTTGGATTGATTGATTGACAGGAAGAAGTCTGAATGTTTTTAGAAAGAATTGCAGTCTTCATTGCTTTTCAAAACCAATCTCTGTTTCTATTAACAAAAACAAAGGTTGTGAATTATGTTTTGGTAGGTAGTTTATTTATTTAATTGAAATGGAATGTTGTAGTTTTGGAGTATTTTAGGGTGCTGTTTTGGGTTGTATTATTCATATATATATATATAAAAACCAGAAGAGCTTGATAATATTTAATAAAAAAAATGAAAAAAATATTCCTTTTCAAGTACAAACAAAATTATAAATATTTAATAATATTGTATAAAAAATTAAAAATTCTAACCTAAATTTAAAAAAAATTGTCATTGGCTAATTGACTAATTGACTTGTGCTCTCTCTTGTACATTATTAGAAAAATTGTCATTGACTAATTGACTTGCAAAAGTATTTGCAAGAAAGCTAAAGAATTAGAGTTTTTAACATTTTTAAATTATTAAAAACATCCAATTATTTTTAAAAAAAATCAAGAATAAAACATCAACTATTTATATAATTGCTAAATAAATCTAATAAAATAAATCAGAAATAACTAGTAAATAATCCAAAAATAACTAGAAAATAAATATATCTCCTCAATATGATTTGAGTATGTTTTTTATCTTGATTGACTGACTTGCTAAGTATTTGTTAAGCATAAACGAACTTTACTCTAAAAGTCTGTTTAATATTTTTCTTATTTTTACTATTTTATTTTAAAGTTTCAATTTCATATTTTTTTACAATGTATATGTTATTTGATTAGTCTGATCATAGGGTATGTTAAGCATTGACTCGAAAGTAGCACTTGAAATTATGGACTGGAAACTAGCTTAAATGCTGGCCACCAACCCTTTTTTGCTCGTTCCATAGGGAGAGTAGAAAATGTGATTTCTTATTCAAGATCGTGGATAGTACACTCAAGATTACGGGAAGGTGTTTTTTGTTTACTAGGAGGATTGAGTCGAAAAGAGGGGAAAAAGTGGCAGCCTTTCATATACGTTTAAGGAAACCCAGATTTTTGGAGATTTTAGAGACAAAACGACGTCATTTTCGTTTTTCTTTCAATATCAAAATTTTTTCTTCCCTTTTCCGGGCAAAACGCACCATTTCAATTAGTGTGAAAAGGCGTCATTTTGCTTTTGGTTTTCTTCATATGGAATAATGCTAAACACACCATGTGGAACTATGTTAAACGCAACATTTTGCACCTTTTGTGCTTCGATCCCTGGAATTTTAATTCTTTTATTTTGATCAATTTTCAACTCTTTTCCTTTAATTTCTTTTAATTTGCTATTAACTGAATTATAATATGACCTTTAATTTCTTTATTTTTTTCATTTCAGTCACTAATTCTTCCAATCTTCATTTTTAAGCCAAATGAATTGCAGTTTCAATTTTCTTTTTTAATTAAATCTCTAATTGATTTTTTAAATTGGTTATTCATTTCAAACTCATTCTTGAACTGCTAATAATTTTAATAGATGTATGGTACATCCTATGAATTTATTAGAAAGAATGTTTAATGTAAAGTATGAACCACTTGCCATTAACTAGCTTTTTCAATTGGATCTTTTATTTAAATGAAAAGGAATATTTATTTTAATATGAAGAAAATATTTATTTTTTTGATATATCTAGTGATAATAAATTAGAGGATAGTAACAAGAAAATAGGGATTAGATCGAATAAATGGTACCAATTTGTATTCTGATATATCTAGTAATAATAAATTAGAGGATAGTAACAAGAAAATATGAATTAGATCGAATAAATGGTACCAATTTCTATTCTGATAAATCTAGCCAAAGAGTAGAATGAATTAAAATATTCTTAATAAAAAAAAACAGAAAACACAGAAAAAAATAAAAAAATGCTCTTAATAAATATTAAAGATAGGTGAAATTAGAGAACAAGAAAGAGATATAGAATCTCTTTCTTAAGATTTCTAAAAACTTAATTACAATTACATTATAATTTCTTCCTTAAAATTATTCAAAATATAGTATTGTAATTACATAATGCTAAGTTTTAATATATAAGTTTTTATATTGTTGAAGAGTCTCTCCTAAAACAAATAATAAAAATATTGTTATGAATTGTTTTGAATGAATTGTTAATGCACGGACTATTTTGGGTCCTGACTTGGCTGATTTAACTTGAATGTATTATTTGATTGGTCCAAGTAAATATCAACTCGAAATTTCTATTAATTTACAAAAGAAATTTCCTAGTACTTTATACTGTATATAATTTGAAAAATTGTGACTGACCAACTTACTTGCAAAGTATTGGCAAGGAAGTTAAAGAATTAGAGTTTTTAAATATTTAAAATTATAATTTTAAATTCTAAGAAAAAAATCAATTATTTTTAAATTTTTTTTCAAAAATAAAAGCATCAACTATTTATATAATAGCTAAATGAATCTATTAAAATAAATAAAAAAATAACTAGTAAAATCAAGTGAATAATCCAAAAATAACAAGAAAATAGAGATATTTCCTAAATATGATTCCAGTTTGTATTTGCTAACATAAATAGCATACATGAACTTTATTATAATAGTATATTTGATATTTAAATAAAAACTTATAGATATTATATGGGTTGAAAACCCATTTTTTATTAAATTTTAAATTTTATATGTTTAAAAATATATTTTTATATTTTTTAATTATTTTAATGTGATAATATTAAAAATAAATAAATAAATTTTTTCTAACTTTTACTGCTTCTGACTTGCTTTGACTCGAAATTCGCGGTGCTTTCTCCTGCAAATGAATAGAAAGCATATCATTCCTCCTCCTCCTATATGAAGAATACAACTCGCTTTGAAACCTCAATTAAATTTCCTTGGTTTATTCTTCAGATTACTTCTCCTAAACTCCTTTGTTCATTTTCTTTTTTATTAACCCTTCATGCCAATTGTTAGATACTAAAAACAGCAAGAACTGTACTCAATTAGCAAAAAATAGATTTTTGACTAGAAAAATTCTATCAAATTCTCTACATTATTAGTGTTCATTTTCATTCTTTTTTAACATATATTTTCCAATTGTTTAGAAAACTTTTATGTCAATCAATATACACCTACTTTCAACGTTTTACACTGCTTTAGTCCTAAAAAATAATTCTAGATATAGTTGTATTGTAATAGATATTATATTTCAAACTATTTTTGAAATATATTAAAGTAATATATTTTTTTAAAAAAATAATTTTAACATCGCTACATTATAATAATAAAAAATAATAATTTAAAACAATAAAAAAATTTAAAATATTTTTAAAATATGATTTTACTGCACTCCAAAACATGCCATCCTCCCTCAGCAACCACCACGAAATTACCACTCTAAAAACTCTTTGACAATTATTGCTTGCTCTTTGACTATTATTGCTTGGCTAATGATTTGCAAGAAACTTTCTCAATTTCCTTCTATTTTCTTTTTATCTTTATCATGGAAACTTTAAGTCACATCTACGCCTACCACGAAACTACCAATAAGTAAATTTCAATATATAATTGTGTAGGTTGAATTAAAAGTGCTTTAATGAAGTATGTTAAAAAATAATATAAATTATATTTTAGATTTTATTTTAATAATTTAAATTTCTAGATGAATAGATTTTTTACAAATAAAAGATATAGTTTTACGATAAAATGCATTGCTTGGCTAATGATTTTTTTTTTTTATCATGGAAACTTTAAGTCACATCAGTAAATTTCAATCTGTAATTGTGTAGGTTTCAATTAAAAGGGATTTTCATAAAAAATTATATTAAAAAATAATATAAATTATATTTTAAAGTTTATTTTAATAGTTTAATTTTTTAGATAGATAATTTTTATGATAAAATGCTTTTTTTGAAATGAAATTATATTAAATTAAGCATGCTTGAGATTGTTCGAATTATTAATTAATTATAATTAACTTTATGTTTTTAGAGGAAACAAAAGGGAAAGACAAAATTATCTTCCCCAAACAATAGACCTAGTCCACTTTTCAAACCAGTCCTCTGGTAAATAGAATGATGGTCCCATAAGTTGCTTTTTTCCTTTCCAACCCGCCAAGCAGTTTGGTCTTCCTCACTGGACCACTTTAGCACAAGAATCACACTAGAGGATTTAAAAGTAGTTTGAAGTATCATTAAACCTGATAAAAATAAATAACTGATAATAATATAGTTGAGATTTAAACAACAATTCATAAAAAAACAATGTAAAAAGCAATTTAAAACAAATTAATCTTAAAAGCACCAAAATGAAACATGCCATGAAAAAAAAATAAAAAATAAAAAAATACTTGAAAAAAATTAATTCAACCCTTTTTTCATATAAAAAAAGTAAATGGGTATTAATTTACGGTTAAAAGACTACATTAATGCAAAGAAGAAAAGGATTTTTAGGGTATTGATTTTATATTTTTTTATTAACGTGGGTGTCCGAGCAGTTTACATGCATCTCGACTAATTCCACGAGTCTTGAAGTTAACTACCATGTAAGTCTCCGGTGGTCCTGAGATTTATGAGACTCGAACTGGTAATCTCTAGGAAGCAAACTCAGGGGCTAGTCAGTTAAGTTACCCTGAGGATTGGGTCTAGATTTTATTAAGAAAAAAACCGGTCGATCCACCGAGTCAATCTAGAACCCGGGTGACTAGACAAAACTAGGTAGAAACTTTTTTTTTCAAGTGTGTTTTTTCTTCTAGCTAGAGATCCATCTTTTTTCATACATGAAAATAACAAAAAAATAAGAATTTAAAACAATAAAAATTTTAAAATATTTTAAAAATATAATTTTACTGCAATCCAAAAACACCCATGCTCCCTCAGCAACCACCACGAAATTACCACCCTAAATTCGGGTTCGGGCTCAATAATTTATTCCTTAGCAATTATTGCTTGCTCTTTGACCTAATAATTTGCGAAAAAAATTGCTTTTTTCTTTTCCACCCAGCCAAGCAGTTTGGTCTCCCTCACTGGACCACTTTAGCACAATAGATGTCGTTAAAAGAATACCATAATGCAAAAAAAAAAAAAAAAGAAGTTTGAGGGTATTGATTTTATTATTTGTTATGTAACGATGTAATCTAATGTGTTGATGTGCAAAATAGCACAAAGTTTTTGGCATGGCCATTGGTGAGAAGCAAAAGCAGTAGCAGTCCATCAGGACTATCACCATCCTATCGCCGACATTCCATGTGTGAAAGTGTATTATTGTTATTAAGTTTTTCAAACTTCCAATATAGAGAGAGAAATAAATAAATAGAAAGCGCAAAGGAAACAATACGATAAATTTAAACTATACTAAAGGTCAGTTTTTCACTCTGTGTGAATCTACAGTGAAAGCTTGATTTTGCACATGGTAGATAAATTTAGGTTTAGGAGTGTCTTAACCCAATTTTTTTGATCTTTTTATTTTAATTATTTTATTTTTCTAAAATTTGATGAAAAAACAAGTAAATATAAAATAATTGAAGAATAAATTAAAATTTGGGTTAAGGGCAACAGGATTGGAAGTTTAAAGATTTAATTAAACTCTTAACTAGTTTAATTAATTAATGACTTAATTGGAGAATTGATTCAATTAAAATTTAGATTATTTTTCAAGAGTTTAATTGAAAAACTAATGAGTTTGGGGACTTAATTAAACCTTAATTTAATTAATTAAATAAATTCAGGGACTTAATTG
>Ga0325404_1003931_pt1 | contig 15847 bp, 14 predicted proteins | sample PopdelMetagenome_18_FD_205664 | JGI IMG/M metagenome (GOLD analysis project Ga0325404, IMG submission 205664) | Populus deltoides microbial communities from Bellville, Georgia, United States - Xylem-Control-R1 | ecosystem: Host-associated > Plants > Phyllosphere > Stem > Wood/Secondary xylem... | reverse complement strand
AACACCAATTGATAATCTTGGTTGCAATAAATCAACTAAGAGGAAACTGGAATAAATAATAAGAAACTATAATCCATGTGCAGTCTAAAATTGATTTTTTGTATAAAAATAATATAGTTTAGTAAAAAAATTTAGAGAATAACATAGGCTGGAAAAGTATTTCGAGCTATCTATCATCCGATCATATCTCTCTTCTCGGAATGCTCCACAAGAATGAGTAAGGTTTCTCTCATTTCGAGCTCAAACCAAACAGCTTATAAGAGAAGGCCTCATGCATCTCCTTGTCCATAAAAGTGACTTCTGTGCTCCGAGAAAGCCCAGATTTATCATTGACGAACCGGGAAAGACTAGCCCTACTCCAATAAAACCCACTTGATCCTGCACCAGTACGTGATTCTGTTGCATGGGGGAACACTTAAAAATGATAATATTTTGTCATTCTGCAAACACCCAAGAGTTATAGATTTTTCATTATTGCCCTTGTACGAGGTCTGATAATATTTTGTCATTTATGCCTTCACTGTCATGCAAGTTGGTTGAAGCATAAATACTCCTCGATAATATCCGATCATCGCAAAACATTCTCTCTTATCAAACCTATGTATCTCTACACTTCATTTCTTCTTCTACATCACATCGCAGATACTCTATAGACCTTTTTTTATCCTCCAAATTTACTAATTTAATCATCAAATAATCTCCTGTGCCATGCAAAAACTTGTTTCTGCAGGTGAACGTAGACCATAGGCCCATTACATCATCATAAAGACCATCAATCTATCGTAAACGAAGCAAGCCCAAGGCTCTTCTATATGAAATCTGAAATCTAAATTCCTCATAATTATGTATCTTTGAGCATTTTGCTACAAGAAAATGACAAAATCCTTCAACCCTTGTACTCGTTAACAATTTATCTCTAAGAAATATATACCAAAAGCAATTGATTAATTAGCAATGTAAGGAGGGAGAATACAATTAGTTATACATTACATGCATGAAATCACCAGCCCCATAAACAAGGAGAAGCCTAGTACTTGTACCCCTTCTCAAACAAGCTCTCTGAAGCCAACCCACCAGTACCTCCTCCAGCATACTTGCCTAGAGTTGCATCTGAATTCCCCTTGCACCTAACCAGGAATACCTCTTGAGCTTTCTCAACGTTCTCCTTCTTTCCAGCCCATGTTTTGAGTGTGCTTTTTTGCAATGCTCGGCCGAAAGAGAATGATAGAGTCCATGGTTTCAACACCTCAAGCTTATTCATTGCATTGAGGTTCAGTGTTGCTTCCTCCTCGCTTTGCCCGCCAGACAAGAACACAATGCCTGGTACAGCTGGTGGAACGGTTCTGCGTAGCGCGGTCACTGTGAATTCAGCAATCACCTCAGGTGTTACCTTTAAGAATCAAACCCTTTGAAGATTAATCAATAATCGAAGACAAGTATGACAAGCTGAATTAAGTTAAGCAGTGATGTTGGTATTTTGATCATACCTTTGGGCTATCAGAGCCTGGAGTCACCATGTTAGGCTTGAGGAGTGTGCCTTCGAGAAGAACATGGTGATCATTCAATGCCTTGTAAACAGCTGCAAGCACAGTCTCAGTTGCAGCAGCACATTTCTTTATGTCATGAGCCCCATCAGTCAGAATCTCAGGCTCCACAATAGGCACCAGACCATTCTCCTGGCAAATGATAGCGTAACGAGCCAACCCTTGTGCATTCTGCTGGATAGACAATTCAGATGGCTCAGTTGGGCCAATCTTGAGGACAGCACGCCACTTCGCGAATCGCGCACCGGCCTTGTAGTATTGCTGGCAGCGTGCTCCGAGTGAATCAAAACCTTGGGTTGTAGTTTCACCATTAGTCCCGGCTAATTCAACTACACCCTTGTCAACTTTGATTCCAGGAATGACATTGTTTTCTTGGAGGACTTCAACAAATGGTTTCCCATCAGAGGATTTCTGGTAGAGAGTTTCTTCAAAGAGGATGACACCAGAGAGGTAAGGTAGGGCTTTGCCGGATTTGAATAGGAGTTCACGCAGGGCTTGGCGGTTGGACTCGATATTCTCAACATTTATGCTTGATAAACGCTTGCCAATGGTGCCTGTGCTCTCATCTGCAGCCAAAATGCCCTTCCCTGGTGTGGCAATGTACTTGGCAGTCTTGATCAGCTCATCTGGAGTAAACAATGGAAAAAACCAACCACCTTAGAAGCTATATAACGCTTGAGTAGATAACCGATACATTAGCATTTGAAGCTTCAATAAATGTGTACGCATGCATTTAGAGTAGGGAATCTGTCAAACCATACACTATGACTCATTGCCCCATACTCACAAAACTAGATGATTTTGTGTTGCAAGAGGTGAATTTTCAATCATTTGCATATGAAAGTCTACAACAAAGGCAATTAAGTTAAACTGGATATATATTCGCCACTGAACTAGTAGCTCAACCACATCCATATCCCACATTCCTGAAGTGATTTCGCGTTCGAGCCTCTCTTCTGTAACCAACAAAAGAACATGGATATGCATATATCCATAGCTGCAAAGGAGAAGGAAATTCTCTGCTGTAGTGCCTCCAGCTTTCAGTGGTGATGAATTCGTAGTCAAAATGTTGCCTTGAAGTGAGCTTGAGTGCTCGACATAAGCTCCACGGAGTTCAAAAGGTAGGCCATAGAAAAGAGAGGGAGAGGGAGAGAGGTGTAATACCTGCATACTTTCCAACAAAGGCCGACATGCTAAAGCTTTTTCAAGGATGGATATTGGATAAAGAATGACGAATAGAGAAAAATGCGAAAACAAGCTTTCACAAGCACCTCTCTATATAGATCATCTTCAATAGAATATACCAAAAGAAATCCACCCCACAAATCTCAACGCGTGTCAAAAGATTGGCCCAACACAGATTATCATCCTTGGATAAAGCAATGGGTGATCATTGTCTCTGCCAAGTGGCATTTCTTATTATTATATCTCAGCTTGTGCACCCTAAAGAATCATGTGGAAAAGCTCCTCCCTCATCTGCAGCTTGCTCCCTCCAAAATTTGAAGAGGTAGATGCTAACATCTTTGTCTCAACCAATAATTTTTAACCATTAATGTCAATGTCCCTTCTAATTCATTTCAACTTCATTTTTTGGTAAATGCCCTACTATAGTAGAGGGGAAGAAACAAAAGGAAAAATGCAGCCTGGGAGAGAAAATCTGCAAACCACAATAACAACAAAGAATCGAGATAGGATATTCAAACCCTAGCTGAACCAAAATAAAGGTTCACCATAAAATTTTATCACCATATATGAGATAAAATATCTGGGTTCACAATACATATATTAATGGGGAGGCTGTCACCACCAAGTTCCAAGTAGGTGCCGTAATCACCAATCACTTTCCTCTGAGCCATGCAAACTGAGTAACTTTTTGGTTGTGGATTTATTGCACTTTTTTTTTCCTTGGAGAAACCCTCTGCACATAGAACTGAGGTGGTGACAGAGAATCAAACACCTCCTCTGTGACTCAGTTTTGTTTTTTAAAAAATAAACATATAGAAATGGAAGGAAGAAACTATTGGTTTGATTTGAGTCAAAATTTGTTCAAAACTGAAAGCGCACAACTCAGCACATAAAGAGTTCGGCAGGTTCGGCTGCTCGCTCTCTGCAGATTAATCAGCGCAGCCCTTAATATCTCTATTGTGTATGGGACACCACTAGTTCGTCGTCGTCGTCTGTGCCAAAATATCTATCTCCAAACTCACCCATGCCAGGTATGACACGGAAATCTTCATTCAAGCCAGTTTCAATCTCAGACGTTACAATCTTTATTCTTGGGAATCTTTTGCAGACCACATGCACTCCCTGGGGTGCCTGGTGGAAATAAACATCATATTTGTAAGCAGAGAACTGGAAAGTCCAAAATTAATGTCTACTGATGAGTCACGTAAAGATGAAACCAAAAATTCGATCTCGCTTACAGATATGAGATTAAGAAAAATGATATTGGATTCTGGCACACCCTTGCTAATAAGTAAAGAAATGGCCTGAACAGCTGAATTGCCTGAACAAAAGGTAGAAAGTCATGTTAATACCAATAAGCAGTGCGAGTCAAATATTCAGTCAGGTAATTTGCTATAATATTCAGATTCAAACTTGAATTGAATATAGAAGCTACTATCTTTTATGCTGTATGCCAGTAGAGAATGATGGGGGATAAGTTGTAGCGCTTCTCCATCAAGTTACAATAAATAAATAAAACCGCAAGATTTTGTGAGTCCTTGAATGCAGTAAATTTTTTTATTATTACTAATGTATTCCAAAACAAAAATCTATAGAGGAAACAATCCAACCTGTCCCTAGAATGGGATCCAATAGCAACACATGTCTATCTGAGATATCTTGTGGTAACTTTTCATAGATAAGCTGCCAAATCATTGAAGCGTTAAGAATAGTCAGAACTCAGAGATTGTATGACACACACAGATATCAACTCAAGACACGCTTGAAAACAAAGAGAAGAGCCTTCACAAACCTGCTGACCATTGTCACCTTCCCTATGAATAAGAATCTTCCCAATCTTGATGCCTTTGCAACATGCTCGTAGAGCATTCTCCATACTCTCGCCACTGGTGTCAATATAAGAGAGATAAGTGGTTGTTTTTCATGCCACTGGGAAAGATGCAGGAGAAGTTCATAAAAAAGTAAAAAATAAGAAATGATTGTTATAGTGGCTACAGATTCCAATTGTGCTCCTAATTCTCTTCGTCTAACCAAGAAACTAGAACAATCAATCAATCATGATGCTACCATTCATGTGACCACCACATTGAGCTTTAGAAATTAACACAACCTAGCTTATTGTTGGTTTCATAGTACTCTTGCATCATATTATCAGGAGAGGAACTTCACTATAACTGCAGTTGGTATCGATCATACAGAAAGAAAGATCAATGTTATATAGCTGACTTATTGCCATTGCCCATGGTATTCGATCTCATGTGCAGATCCCATGTGCAGCTTGCAATAGAAGATGCAGGGGAATAAAACATGCAAGTAAATCAAAATGTTAAACAGACAATGGAACATATCAATCCATTGCTTCAAGAATTGAGATTGTATGAGAACCTCCTAATAATGGAGACACCACATAACCGCTTACAAAAATCCACACCAGTGTAAACAGACCCTGCATCACACAGGAAAACAACGTAGTGAAAACCATGATCCAAGCAGTTTAATTTACAAAATTAAAAAACAAGCTCAAACAAGAGAAATATGGACCCATCACTTAAAAGTATGAACTGAGTAGAAATAAGCCATATGCCTAATCTTGCAGCTATAAACGTACCATCACAAGTAAGATATGTTCTGTTACCAGGGTGCCAACATGCACATCATCCATGTTATAGCTATCTAGTAAAGAGAAAGTATAAACCTTTTTATTTGTAGAAAAAAACATCAAATATTTCTCCAAGATTTCATCTCTCATTGACAAAATAAATACCAGGTAAGAGTGAACTAGAAATCAAGAACTGGATAGCCTAAAGATTCTCAGAACATTGAGAAACATCAGCTTACCAGTGGGAGTGATCACCTGCTTTTCTGTAAATGGTAGATGTCCCAGACCATGTTCAACAACCTGGTAAATGAAAAGTGATTGGACAAGTGAACAAACTGAATAAAAGAAAAGGCCACTATATCCCACTCTCAAGAAAGAAACATACTAAACAAACTCATTAAGAAAACATAAACCCACCAAACGAATCAATCTGTCAGCATAAAAAACAAAGTCATGTTTTGTTGTCTGGGAATCACGTATTAGGGTATGCATACCACGTATCTGCATGAGACAAGTAACGATTGTTGGATGAGAATAAGCAAAATACAGTACAGTACACAGAGCCAGAAAAGCTGGTAATATGTTCTTCTTAATCAAGATTAATTAGATCTCCATTAGAATTCATATCCCTTTGCCAGGTTAGATTAGAGTGTAAGAAGCCCCACCTGAAAAGTTGATTGAATGACATATAAGTTGGGATATATTTTACACATGTCATGTTGGCCAAGCTTCGTACAAATATGTTGCACAATCAAATCAATGGCTACATGATTATCTCCCCCGCGAGGAATGATGATGTCAGCATACTTCTTTGTTGGGAGTATGAAGTCATCAAAAGCAGGCTTCACAAATTTTGAGTACTGCATCAAAATAATTCCATTACTTACTACCAGAGGAAGGTAATACACCATGATAGCAATTTAGATGAGATGAAACCTAGCCTCACTTGCATAAAAGGCTTTCTATTAGTTTACTTTAAGATTCTCTTCATCTCTAAATAAGTATCATAATTCATCAAGTTAAAAATAAAAAGAAAACATAAGAAATCACGTGTTGTTGTTAACATCCAAAGTTAATAGTAAATAAAAAGGAAACTGGATTTTTTTCTTTAAAGATGGAGACAACAAAGGAAGGGTGAGGTTACACATAAACTCATTTTTTAACATAATAAAAGTAAAAAGGAAGAATGACAGTGATTTTGGGATAGCATGGGTAGAAATTAAGAAAAACTCAAAGAAAAAAAGAAAAGGGAGTAGTAGGAGTGCACTTCCTATCTCTCTTCTCCAAGCCTCACATGTTCTAAGTTGAATAAATTGGCTGGGGAACAGGCTGTAGATCTAAGAAGTTCTTCATTTTTTTCCTTTCTCTTGTCTCTCCATATTTAAAAACCAAACAACCAAAAAGAAGAAAAAATTTATATTTCCTGGAATTTAGTTTCAATAAAACTGTAAGAGAACAATACAAGAAATGAAAGAACAATTCCACTTTTAGGCTCCCATTAGTTCAAGATTCAAACCTACGAAATAAAAGGTCTCTAACCTGATCAAGTACTGTGCCAATATCTCTACCCTTCTCAACAGTATCACGCCTTATTCTCCTTGCCAGACGTACATCAGCATCTGCACTGAAAATTGAACAATGTCAAGCAATGGTGCAAGCAACATATAAGATGCATTCGTATCGTATATTCAATCATTTTATAAGGAACATCAGAACCTATTGGTTACAAAACAAAACAGAAAGACAAATGGCAAGAAACAACATAAAATTGTTACGGTTTGGAGAAAAACAGGTAGGTGTAAACATTTTGTTAAAGGAAAAAACCAATTGCTACTTGAGACAACCTGAGAAAGATAGGTTGCCATTAAAGAAACTCCAATAATAAGGCCAGTAAGGTAAGGATTATGACATTTCTCAGAAGGCTACAACTAAAATATAACATGCCCTATAGGTTATATGCATTTTATGAACCCACATCTTCACACAATGTCCCCGTATAGATTATACACAGTGATGCAAAAGTTAACCGATAGCTGGAAAACTAAATAACCTGTATCAACAAATAGCTTCATGTTCATCAACTCTCGAACGCGAGGATCATGGAAAATTAGAATGCCTTCCAAGATTATAACATCTGAAGGATTGACCTGTAAAATAGTTGTAGTAATAAGAGTTCAGAATGTAATGCACACGGAAGAATCAGACATGGGATTTACATTCTATCAGTCCAACTACAAGATCAGAGATGAGTTCGAATAACAATGTTGTGCAAAGACATCATGGAAGAAGTACTCAAATGCACTATGTAGAGAAATTTCAGTATGGCAAAACACTGGTAAGTGTAATATAGCATGTACAGCTGAAACATAAAAGGAGACATTTGTCCACCAATGATTAATATGAAGGTTCCCATCATACTTGCACATGTCATTTTTTTAATAGTTCCCAGGTCACTGACAAGGACTACAACCAATATGGTGGAAAAGAGAAACTGCTAACTACTGAAGTTTCAAGTCATTTTTTTTTTGTTATATTAATAGTTCCCTAAATTCAAAAAAGAACTCAGTTAAGAGAAAGAAAAGGAAGGAATCCAATTATGTAATGTAGTATAGTATAGTACAATCATAATAGTAGTATTGTTCCCTATAGTTTTTTAACCTTTTTGTAGCTCTAATATGTAGAATTTTTTGTGCCCGTAACATTCCATGTTGGACAATATAAGCAACAGAACACAAAATCAAACACAAGGCAAAACCCAAAATCTAGCTATAAGCAATTTCATGGTTCACCAGCAATCTAATTCAACATTAAGAATTTTACGAAGAAAATGGCAAGTGAACATAAAACCAAACAATACATTTTCCACTATCCAATTAAGGTCCCATCAAGCAATGTCCAAGACTCTCAGAAGGGATGATTTGGGATAGTCCTACCTTCAACATATTTGCATGAAATGGCTGCTCTCACAACTCCTTTGGCAACCTTATGGTTACAATCTATCGACTTTACCCTCACTAAATAATGCCCCCCAGAAAATATATATCCATATAGAAAACAAAGCTTTCCAGTAAATACTACATAAAAATCTTACAAAATTCTGAAGAACACTTGTTATGATAGTACAGAACCAAAGTGTCTCTGTAGCCAGGATCAAATTGCAAGATATCCCCAATGGGATTTGGCATAAATCAAGGAGAGTTATCTTTACAAGACAAGGGGACAATAGGAAAACTGTACCCTTCTTGCTGGAAAAACATTGTTTTTGTAACTCTTGAAGTCATATTTTGGAATATCTACTGCTTGCCCATGCCTCAACTTCTCCATAGCACATAATAGTTGCTCAGTGTCAAATGCATCTGACAATAAGAGAAATATTATGCTAAAAAACAGGGTGAAATAGCATCCACCACACAAAAAAAAATTCTCCCCGCCATTTCAATAAACTTGGCAAGAATTATGTCCTTAAATGCCTCCACTAGAGATGTACATTACAGAATGTTCCTGTTTGGAAAATGAAATGAGAAAGAAGGAAGCTCAGAGCATGACAAAATAGCAAAGCATTTTCTAGCTTTAGTGGGTATAGGTTTTTTCTCACCAAGAATCAAGTAGAAGAGCAGGCCTATTTTGGATAATGACAGTGTAAGAGGAAATACACACCAATCATTGTATCCAATATCCCTCAAATAGAAAAATGTATCTTAGAGAAGTCTACTCACCAGGATGGTCAAAGTTATACTCATGAACTCTTGTAAGTTCCTCTTCAGTCAGATCATGATAAAAAGAATCCTGCCATGTCATCCATGAACGAGATTTATTTTTATATTCAATCAATCCTGATAGTAGCATCAAACCTTTATGACCAAGAACTCAAATTTTGATATTGTGTTTCCTTAGCAACTTCCAAAACTAATTTGGAATCGGGAAGTCATTACCTGGTTAACAAGCACCACACGCTGATCATGAAGCTGTTGAATAATCATATCACAAACTGTAGTCTTCCCAGAAGCCGCTCCACCAGCAACTCCTGTACCACAATTAGTAAAAATGGCACATTTCATAAAAAATATATCAAAAAAGTGAAAAGGGAATACATGGTCCCATGAAAAAATTAGAAGAAACCAATGCATCAGCAGCAATTATAGATGTAGAAATATTTCATTTTTTCTTCAACATCAGATCCCTCCTGCCCACCTAATCCTGCTGTTTTAATTTGCTTCACCAAATCCACATCGAAACCAATGTCACCCATTTCTTGATTGACTAGGAGATGTTTAAGAGCAAAATTCAGTACGAGATTACTCTACATCCCTGTTATCCAACTCCCTATTAGATGATTCCAATTGCATTACCCACATAAAGATTCATTTTTTCACACTTCATATGTCTATGCTCTGCACACCAAACTCGTGTATCCTCTGTTGTTCTCATTTTCTGGTTAGAGATGGCAAATATATGCTGTTCAAAAACATTCAACTGATAGGTAAGAGTAGACTAGTTAGAAGTTTCTAATAGAAGAAGGTAGATAACAAGTGCAATGTTCAGCCAAACCAATATGAAAAAACTTCGATATGGCATTCTCAAAATGTACATAAGACAATTTGCATGCACCCAGGCATAAAACATGTCTTTTGAGCTGATAATAAATAAATGCAATAATTCATGAGCTTTCTCTAATCTGTTCTCTTCTCACTATCTCCATGGACATGCCGAAACGTGGTAAGAGTGAGAAATTCAAAAATTCATTTTGATGAAAGGACTTTTCTTGATCATTGCAAATGCCGATTATACATCCTGAATTTCAGCGACCATTGCTAGTCAGTCAGCACATTACCAATGACTGATCTCACAAAACAAGAAGAGAACCACACAACACCTCTCGGTATAAACCAATCAAAGAATTCACTGAAAACCTATATCAAAACAATACAAGTACAAAATCGACAAAGTGAACACTCACTAACTCACCAATGACAAAGGGTTGCTTATGCATCTCTTTAGCTGCCAGCGTCGTCGGTTGCCCCACCTGTGTATTTCTCAACTCCAAGCCATTCATATGAAACCCAGAAAAATGAACTCCTGATGATGCCTCTATCATATCCTCAACTGATTTAGCACCCATGAAGAAAACCTACAAAAAAACAAAAGAGCCCTTTATCCTGAACCACATTTCCCACTTTATGCACCCACCCCCGCCCCTCTAAAACTCCCACTTTTTACAAAAAGATTAAATCTTTCATCTCCAATAATCAAAGGGCAACCAAATCAACCATTGCATTCTCTAATTCAATAACAATCACTAAGTTGCATAGCCATAGCACTAAAAAAGTAGAAAAATCAATTAATGAAAACATCCCAACAAAAGTATCAGCGTCACAGCAACTTCCATTTCCTTGCATATCACAAAAACATCAAGATGACATGAAAGGGTCACTCTTTTCACCCTTTCTAACCCACCCAAAAACAACAATCAGCCAATGAACACACAAAGAAATCAAAAATAAAAACTTTAATTAATTACAAAAACCGGAGATTCTAGATTTGATCAATCAAACAAGAAATAACATATCAAAAACCAAAAAAAAAATGCAGATTGTACCTGGTGTACAGCTCCAAAATTCAGAGATCAATGAGAGAAAGAGATTTATGAGTGTAAAAATTTTTGCTTTTCAATTAATTATTTATTTGGGAATAATAACAGATTGCCGTTTGAAGAAAGTATTATTCGGGAGGCTGGCTGTGATTTATTTTTTCCTGTTTAAGCAGAGAGAGAATCAGGGACGGAATGATTGCTTAGGCGCGCGCGTGTGTGTTAGACATTACTGAATCTGGAGTCTTTATAGAGTCTGATTTTGCAACAAAGTCTTTGATTATAGAAATAATTCCCAACTCCTAAAATATTTGTAATTATTGCAATATCTATTTCATTGGTAATGTTATTATCTTGAGTTTTAATATATAGAAAATATATAAATAAAAATGTTAAAAATACTATTGAAAGTATAAATCTCTAAAGTTTAGGGTAAAATGTCATATTATAGAATGTCGTGCATTTAGCATCTATTTGTTTGATATATTATAAGTCTCTTGATTATAGAGTGGAGATTCAAATTTATTTGTTTTTTTTTTTTAAAGAATATTATGAATATTAAGTGAAATAGTATTAACCCTAGTGCTAGGTCCAGCGCTCCACACAGAAAGGGAAAGAAAGTCCTTGAAGTAGAGAGCACCACTCCTCCACCCCGCACCACCGCCATCTGTCGTACAGATTCCAGATCTTGAAAAGTAGAAGTGATTGGATCGAGGAGGAGAAGGATCCACCTAAGCATCGAATCAGCTGTGGGGTGACTGGGGTCCATTGTTTTTTAAGTATGGTGGGGAGATTTTTTTTTCTTTTTAAAATAGTATAATAAAAAATTAGAGAAATAATATAATTTAAAAATTAACATAATTTAACAAATTGTAAATAATATCTATGAATTGAGAATAGAAAATATTATATATAATTTTATATAAAAAAATTAATTATTTACAAATTTAAAAATAAATCAAACTCTCTATCATTATAATTTTCAATAAAAAATATAATTTTAATGATCACCATATCTATAATAATGTAAAATTTGGATAGCAAACTAACATGACCCAATAACATGTCAAGAACAATTTAAAGAAAAGAGGTTTTTTTTTTTTTTTTTTTTTTTTTTTTTAAGAGAGCTTTAATTAATCTAGATTCGAGTCGGGTATGATTACAACGTGATAAAATTCTCTCTACCAAGTACTTAACGCAGCTGCATTGAAAACAAGAACCTTGGTTATTTTACATGGAACTAGTTATAATTACATATTTAAAGACTAGATAGATAAGATTAAATCTGGAAAGGGAAAAAAAAAAAGGGTTGGTAAAGAAACCTAGAAGCATATATTTGATATGATATGAAGGTTGAAGTTGTTGTTTTTATTATTTTTCTAGTTAATTGTAAATTTTAACTAGAAAACATAGACATATATAAAATAAATAAAATGAATCTATCATTAAAACAGTTTTTATTACCCATCAATCCTAAGAATCAAGCAATATCTTGTTCTCATTTGGAGCTAGTTACTCACATTTATCTTTGTATAATTAATTCGTAAAATAAATAAATGCATCCCAATGATACCAAACCTATGTATAACGTTTTATTAAATGAAATTGATCATGAATTCAATATCCATTCAAATAAAAGAAATCTACTTGTAGTTAGGATTAGTTTTATCTTGCTTTAGTGCTCATTTGACAATGCAGTTACAGGTAAAGTTGATGTTTATTTAAGTTAAAAAACAAAGTTTTTTTTATTGTAGAACCCATTATATTTGCGATTGTGCCTCAAATTTGACAAAAACAAAAAATTGCTGCTTATGCCTGTATTTCGTCTCTATATATAGAATGAATAGTTCACTTTGCAAAACAGTGCAAAGTGAGTTTTTAATTCACTTAGCATTGTTTTTAATTGAACAATGGAAAGTGAATTAAAAACTCACTTTGTACAGTTTTGTTTATCCATTGTTAATGATCGGACTGGATCCAATCTAAATTTAAATATATTTTTTAATTAAAAACATGAGAAATTAAAAACAAATTTGTCTAAAAAATGTGACAATTTTCAAATCAAACTAGAAAAGAATTAAAACACATGAGAAATCTCACCTCCACAATTTCCAAGCAATTGCTAATGTCGATTGTCTTGTTATTCCAATTTTGGGCAATAGGGAAATATTCCCACGCGCATTTTCCAATTAAAAACAAAATTTTATCTAAAGCATGCGACAATTTTCCAAATCAAACTATACGAGAAACACACACGAGAAATCTGACCTCCACAATTTCCAAGCAATTGCTAAAGTCGATTGTCTTGTTGTTCCAAACAAGAGCGAACTGCCACCAAAACATTTTCTCTGAAAATACTAAGCACCATGTAATTAACAAAAAAAAAAAGAAAAAAAAAATCAGAAAAAGGGGATAGCTCAGTACCGTCCATGATGTGCATGGGGGTAATAGCCACTCCAACAAAATAGTGTTGGGTGTTGGGTCATGCATGTGAAATTATGTGATTAGTTCCAATTAGCTAAGCCACGATTCTGTCTGTCCCCCTTCGGGCACCAACATGCTGCAGTATCGCACGTTATTTTGATGGCTGAACATGTTGTCTTTCGAAATCTGTCCCCATGGTTAATTTGTTTTCCATAAGTTTTCTTGATTATTTTGTTTCTAACAAGAACTACATTAATGGCATCCTTAGCAAAGTAGGTTACGTGATGCTTACGGTAGTTGTCGGACTTGATATGCCATAATTCTATTTATTGATTGATTGATTGTGTTGATCAGGATCATGTAACTAATCATGCCTGTAAAATGAATTATCAAATATATCCTTCTTTAGTTTTTTATTTTCTAGGAAATCCTCAAGAAAAACAAACGATTTTCAGCAAGTAGACGCATTTTTTCTACCATGTTTCGAGTGGCTAGCCAAAGACCAGAGGCACTGTGGATGTTAAACAGCATGGCATCTGCTTTGTTTTACCTCATTATTCATCTGATAGAGAGAAAAATAGTGTTGTAGCTAGGTAGGACCTCCAAAGCAAAAAAGTTCAGGGAGACGGAGGGACGAAAGGGAAGAGGTGACCCCATGCCTGAAAGGTGGGTAGTTGTGGTGTCTAGTTCTGTCTTCCTTTATGTCCAAATTAAGCTCCTTCATTTGATTTTTGCCTATCGAGAATTCACATTGTCAATTTCGAAGATTTTTCTTTCTGGTATGATTGAAGATTTTGTTGTTTAAACTTATCAATCATTTCGTTCTGTATTTAATTTGTGCTAATTATGATTTAGGTAATGAATGGTAAAAAGTTAATAATTTTTTTGAGTTGTTCATGTGAAATTCAAGCAACATCAAAATAAGATTCGTTAAAAGTTCTAGTTGATCAACTAACAAATTTAAAATGGATTCTTGATGTTGGGTTAGAGTGATTATTGCATACAACTTAAATTCTCCAAGATAAATTCATACGTGATAATGTTGCATTTCAAATGGTGTTTGATTTTAAAAAAAAAAGTATAATTTTTAATGTTTTTTTTTGAACTAAACGAAGCTTGAACTGCATAGACAACAAACATAGCTTAAATTTTGCAAATTTATTTATATTAGTTGTGCAATCTAAACATATTTTACAGCAAAAATGGCAATAGAAAAGGAGTTGAAAGCTGAAGGCTAAGGAAGCAGAGAATGTTTTCTTTACAATATAAGCAAGCATTGCATTTTCCCAGTGGAAAAATCTTGATGTTAGCTAATCTCATCATGATGACGATGGGCACCACTGCTTGAGCAGCTAGCAACCCATTTTCAAGGAGGTGCGAACTTGAAGAAGGTAGAGGGCAACAGAGAGTGTTTTCTGTTCCTGAAAAGGCCTTGTGTTGCCCTATCAAAGACTTTGATGGTAGACAAAAGGACATTCTTATATGATATATCTAGCCAAATTTTGCCAGTGTTCTTTATCTGGGCTCTTTGGCCCTCATTCTAGAGAACAGAACAGAACTCGAATGAAAATTCTATTTTTGGGCTAATCAACTTTTATTTTTGTGGACCAGTCCGTTGATGATTGTGAAAGGAATACATAAATCATGGCTAGATTACAGGACAAGTGAGTAGTACAAGGAATATTTCCTTGATAACCTAGATTTATCTAGATTTTTTGATATAAAAAATCATTGAAATAATATAATTTTAAATTTAAAAGAGAATGTTGAAGTTTTTATTTACTCGGCCCGGTTTATCACCTTAGTCCGAGGGCCGAGCCACGAATCAAAACTATGGTTTATAGACTATATACAGCACACTTGTCCCGAGAATAGTAATGTACATTAGGTTATAAACCCAGCCATTGACAATATTAAAAGGTAAAGCATGCATGCGTTTATGATGAAGAGACCAAATTAAGCAAAGCCATCGTGCATGTTTCTCTTACAGTACTACAATCCTGATATTTAATTTCTCTCATGGAAGAAAACCATTGCATGTGTCAAAGCATTTCAATATGCCGATTCACAACTTACTTGCATGTGTTCATCAATCTCTTTTCTATATATGTTGAAAACAAAACAATCCAAAATGTTAAAATTACAGATTTTCACGTTGGTTTTTAATTAGCGATCGAGAAATAATTGCAATTCATTTTTTTTAAAAAAAAAACATAAAAGGGTACGTAGTTGTAATAATTAATGAGGTTTTGTTTCTTTAACTTAATAGATTTGAATCTTGAGAAGGATTTATGATCATGAACACAAATATATATAGAAACATGTTATGAATATCATCATGACAAAAAATTAAAAAAAAAATTGACGTTCAACGACTTCATAAAAAAAAAACCATCGACAAAATGGAAAATCCATAAATAATAATCTTTAATTAACAAGTCCCATGAAAAGAAAATCCCAACAACTTGTTCTTTATTTTTATTTTTTTGGTTTCAAAGCGTCAAAAGA